>Ga0172378_10001225_pt1 | contig 23525 bp, 19 predicted proteins | sample GrowelOW332metaG_FD_119755 | JGI IMG/M metagenome (GOLD analysis project Ga0172378, IMG submission 119755) | Groundwater microbial communities from an aquifer near a municipal landfill in Southern Ontario, Canada - Pumphouse #3_1 metaG | ecosystem: Environmental > Aquatic > Deep subsurface >... | reverse complement strand
GTCCGGTAAATGGTCTTCTGAACGTACCCGTAAAGCTGATCCATTGAATCCTGATGGGGATCAAGACTATTATTGAAAACGGAAGTGAGGATTTGAAAGCAGAGTGTCTCGAAGAATCAACAAAATGCATCCAGGAAGTGGACATGAAAGACCTGAAAGTTCCGCATGACTTTAACTACGAAATGACCGGTAGCGTTGAAGTGATGTCCTCTACAAACGACTTTGTGACAGTGCTTGGAAGCGGTGTATTCTGGAACACTCAACCGGAACAAATCCATGGTGAACCTGTCCCGATCAGTTTTGAGCTAACATTGATAGAGTCAATCGATCAGAGTACCTTGCCTATCTGGGGATTTTGGAATCCCTATCTGATGGTGAACCGGGTATTAGGGCACGAGAGGTTATCCTCCCACAATACATGCAGATGCGGCACTGTTTGGAATGGATGATGATACCACCAACCTCTCGGAAAACAGATATTACAAGTCTGCGACAAACTTACCCTGGGCACTGGATTTGCCCATACGATGGAATTATCCCATAGAACACAAAGAGATCAGTCAATCCTATTACAGATTTGCACCTTGGGCCAAAAGCGGCGGCAGCACCTATCAGGATTGGTATGATCTCGAAAACGGAGACATAAATCCCGCATTTATCTACGATAGATAAGAGTCCTTGAGAGCTATACATAGAACCCCAGTTATGAAGCCGGGGTTCTATGTTTAAAATGGATGGTTAGTTTTGTTGGGGAAATCAGACTCTCAATGAACTGATGGGAACTTCCCATTCCCGGGTATCGTGATCCAGCAAGAGGATGCCGTTTCTAGCTTTCAAGCGTTCATAAATATCTTGCTTGGCCTTGAAAGTATCCTGACGACACACATCATAGGCTGAGGTTATTGCTAATGAAGTGTGAAACTGAGTGGCAATAATGTCACCGGCATAGATGTAGAAAGCATCCGGACTGTCGATCTGTACGTATTGACTTCCAACTGTATGACCACCGCATTTCACACAGCTGATTCCCGGATATATCTCCACTTCACTATCGATCAATTCGATGTTGCCGTGATCTTCCAGAAGCTTCATCTGATGTTCAAACTGATATGCAGCCTTATTCAATCCGTCGGGGGTCCTGGCAATGTTCCATTCATCCTTCTGGATCCAGTATTTGGCTTTGGGGAAGGTAAGTGCGTCATGATTTCCAAATCCAGTTACAATTCCGCCGGCATGGTCGAAATGAAGATGTGTCATTATCACGTCTGTGATATCCTTGTCTGTATAGCCCAATTCAGCTAGCGATGCCAGCAGGGCAAATTCGCTGGGCTGATAAATCTCACGTTGTTTGTGATTCAACCTGTTACCCAATCCGGTATCTATCAGGATTCGCTTTTGACCTTCAACTATCAGCAGCAGATTCAAGTCCATCTTTTGGCGTCGTCTATCGTCGGATTTTATTTTATCTTTCCATATGGCATAGGGTAGTACACCCATCAGTGCACCACCATCAGACCAATAGTTTCCGGCGTAAACCTTGAAGACTTTATTCACTACTTATCGCCGTTTTCGGTTTTGGGACGAGGTTTGCGATTGCGGTAATCTGGCTTTCGAGGACTGCGCTTCTTCGGTACAGAAGGAATGGGATATGTCTCAGCGCTAGTGCTTTTATCGGGAGAGTTCTGATCGGTATCACGCTTCTTCTGTGGAGCTCTGTGGTGTCTAGGACTGGGTTTTGCTTTGTTCTCATCTGGCTTTGCTTCGCCTGATTCGTTTTTAGCTTTACCGTTTTGCTGCAGAACTTCACTTTCTTTCATTTTGGCAGAGAAGACCACTATGCGTTTGTTTTCGCCCTCACCAATGGTAAGGGTTTTCAGGCCTTTGTCTTTTTCGATATGGCGATGGATTATACGGCGTTCTCCGGGGCTCATGGGCTCCAGGGTTAGTGAATTGCCACTGGTCTTGATCTGATTGATGCGAGGCAGAAACTTGCTGAGGAACTGGGATTCGCGGCGCTGGCGATAACCATCGGCATCCAGATAGATGCGATCAATCGTACGATCTCCCTCAAAAACTCTATTGATCAGGTATTGAATAGTCTCCAGCATAGTTCCGTTTTTCCCGATAATGAATCCGGTCTCCACGATGCCATTTACGGTCAGAAAGAGGGTTTTCCCTTCCTTTTTGGATGTGATGTCTGAGAAGCTAATTCCCATTTTGCATAGTAAAGATTCAGTAAAGAGTCGTATTCTATCCTCATTCTCGGGTAGTTGAAAGCGAACCAACGCTGATTTGTTTGCAAACAGGCCAAAGAATCCCTTGCTTGGTTTTTTTAGAATTTCGTATTTTAGCTCGTGATCTTTTATATTGTGCTCACGGCGAAAAGTGCGGATGATCTCTTCAACGGAGACACCGCTTTTATCGATTGTGGTCATTAAACTATTCCTTATTTTTGTTGAGTTTTAGCAGATAATACTGCTGAATAACCGAGAAGATATTGAACACTGTCCAGTACAGCACCAATCCGGCAGGCATACTACGGAAGATGAAGAACATCATGATCGGCATAATCCACGTCATCATTTTTTGTGATGATTGCGCTGCCTTTTGCTTGTCGTCCATTTCTTCAGGGTTCCCCTTGGGGGGTTTCATCATCAAGGATTGGATTACCATAAAGACACCCATGATGATGGGAAGTATCAGATAAGGATCCGGCTCGGAGAGATCCTTTAACCATAGGACAAAACCTGCATTACGCATATCGATTGAATAGCGCAATACGTTGTAAAGCGATATAAAGATAGGCATTTGCAGAAGTAGTGGCAGACATCCGGACAGGGGATTTGCTCCTGCTTCTTTGTACAACTTGCTTATCTCCAATTGTAAAGTTTTTGGGTCATCCTTGTATTTCTTTTGCAGATACTGCATCTGTGGCTGAATCTTTTGCATCTTCAGAGAAGCCTGCATACTCTTGTGGGTAAGAGGGTGTAAAAGCACCTTAATGATCAGGGCAAAGATAATGATCACCACACCATAATTCTTGATGTAGGTATGAAGCCAACTCAGGAACCAAGCAAAGATGTTTGCCAACCAGCGCAGCCAATTGGCTCCGCGTTCCGCAATGTTTTCCATCTGTCTGCCGTATGTTTTCAGGATATTGGCATCTGCAGGACCGGCATAGAGTACAAAGCTCTGTTGCCAGTTTGCCTTGGCATCTTTGCTGAAGCTATCGATGGCAAAACCCGGATTCCCGGTATCTTCGTTTAGGCTAGTGGAAAAGCTTTTGCATAGCGGAGGTTCATTCTCTTTGATAGCGAGAGTGAAATACTTGCTGCGAACTGCTGCCCAGGCAAAACTGCTGTAACTGCCCTGCGGCGGATTTTTGCGTAATTTGGAGAGCGGTACTTTTAGGATTTCGTTGTCAGCATACAGATAGAAGCGGTAATCCTGAGCCTTTGTTTTTGTGTTGTTCTCACTATCCGCGATGCCGGCAGACATATCCAGCCTGATACCGTTCACACTGCCGAATCCGTCGATACTAAAGTCTGTTTTTATGCCGTATTGATCGTCCAACCGATAGGTTCTGCGAATTGTAGCTCCATTCTGACTATTCAGAGTGAAGGTGACGGCCTTTTCAGAGGGATCCACAGCATAGCTAAAGCTATACTTGCTAAGATCAATGTTCTCTCCACTGCTGTACAAAATGCCGTTCAAAATCTGAGTGTCTTCGGGAATTAAATTCACCAATTTATCGGAGCCAAACTCAAAGTGCTTGAGTTCTATGGAACTAATTACTGCACCGCGATTACTGAACTTCACAATGAAATTCTCGTTTTCCAAGGTGATGATCTGGTTTTCAGTGTTCTGGGCGAACAAACTGTCCGCATTCACAGCTGGTAAAACGGTATCCGACAGGCTGTCAGGACTGGCGTTTACTGGACTTTCCGGAACCACTTCCTCGTTTTGGACAGCTAACTTGGCGTTGTCGCGTTGCGGTTTCCACACAAAATGATCAAAAACCAAGTATAGAACCAACATCATCAGAAGAGCAGTAATAGTTCGTTTATCCAATTTGACTCCTTATGGCAATGGGTCGTATCCACCCTTGCAAAATGGGTTGCAACGCAGAATCCGCCATACACTCAGATAGAGAGCGTTGGTAGGATTGAAACGTTGAAATGCCTGTAGGGCATAAGTGGAACAACTGGGACTATAGCGGCAGGATTTTGGTAAATAGGGAGATATGGCAATCTGATAAAAGCGAATAAAGAGAATCATAACTCGGGAGGGCAGATTCAAAATTGCTTCTGGGTTTATATGCATTTTATCGTATCTCCGAGATGCTCACAGAGTTCCTGCCAAGAAAGATCCGCTGCTCCACGTCTGGCAATGAAGTTCATCTTGCAGGATGCGGGCAGAGAATGCTGGTGTTCCCGAAACCATGCTCTCATACGGCGTTTGAGCCTGTTCCGGGAGGCCGCATTCGACACTTTTTTGCTGATCGTGATGCCCAATGCCGGTCCATCTGGGTCCGGCAATACGGGCACGAGAAAATATCGGGATCGAATCGCTTTTTCCGCGCGAGTAAATTCCATATACTCCTGATGAGCTTTGACCCAACGGATCATTACTTATACGCAGAGCGACTTTCTTCCTTTGGCTCTGCGACGAGCTAATACTTTGCGGCCGTTTTTGGTAGCCATGCGACTACGAAAGCCGTGAGTATTTTTGCGGGATCTGTTTGATGGCTGATAAGTCCTTTTCATTTATGTGGTCTCCTTTGGATTTCATCTGATACTCTTTCAGTAGAAACCAGATTTTTCTCTACAGCTAATCAGTCAAGTGTTTTCGCAAATAGACACGGGCGAAAGCATGAACTTCCGCCCGTACGTGATATCATGCTCTCTTACAAAAGCGCATTTAGTTTATCCATTATCTTTCCCTTCTGTACCAATCCTACCAGCTGGTCATTTACTGTGCCTGCTTTAAAAATCAGTAAGGTCGGGATGGACATGATGGAATACTTCCCGGCAATTTCCGGGCTTTCATCGATGTTTACTTTGCAGATCTTCACTTTGCCGTCCACTTCGTCGGCAAGCTTCTGAATGATTGGCAATAAGGCTTTACAGGGACCGCACCAGGGAGCCCAAAAATCTACTAATACCGGGATCTCGGACTTTAAGACTTCGGCCTCAAAGGTATCAGTCTTTACTTCTACTATTGCCATAATAAACTACTCGACTACAGCCAAAATGTCGCTCTTGGATAAAATGAGATACTTCTCGCCGTCAAGCTCGATCTCGGTGCCGGCATACTTGCCATATAGCACCTTTTCACCTACTTTTACTATCTTTTGCAGGTCTTCGTCTGTACCCACGGCAATAATCTCTGCTATCTGCGGTTTCTCTTTGGCAGTATCCGGTATGATGATCCCGCCGATCTTCTTCTCTTCAGAGGTGGCTGTTTTCACCACCACATGGTCTTCGATAGGTCTCAGTTTCATAATAACCTCCATAGTTTTACGTATGATTCCTAAGAATTATGATAGTCAGTTTCTTGTTCTTAGCAAACACTTTTTTGGAGTGCTAATTTTTGTCAAGGCCAAAGCGACGAAATTCCTGCATGTCTTGATTATCTCCCTTATTTGTCAGGATATTGAGGTATCAGGAAGCAGTGAAAACTGCTTTAAGCCCTCACCCCAAACTTCAAATCGCACTCACTTGGACAAATGTGGATAATTGTTTATCTGGTTTGGAGATAGATTAGACTACGTTTGGACTTGGGCATAGCCTGTTTTAGACGTATTTGGACGTCTTTTTATCACTGTATCTTCAAATTTAGGCCGATTTTAGACTGGACTTGGACATCCGAAGGGTTGGCCGACATCAGTCGAGTTTAAATTGGCGCAGCTGAAGTGACATATTCTTGATATGATGTTCATCCAAATCCTGATCCGAGTCCATATTGTTGACGTTTCCGTCTAAACTATGCTTTATGTCCATCGTCGAGATGGCCAAGGTGCTCTTCCCGGAGGGACAGGATACTCCAACCCTGATATCCAAGTTCCTCACCTATCCTGATGGCTATATCGATGCCTATGATGCTCTTGCAGGATGCCTGGAACACTTCTCCGAATATGATGTCGGTAGGAACAGAGTGAAAGTCCGGAGATTCATATTCTAATGAACTACTATGATAAGCTCATGCCTGAGCAACTTGTAAGTAAAGCTGCCGAGACTAAGAAAGTAGTGTCCCAGCCTACTCCATGAGCAATCTGCTCAATCTCCTGGATACCGATGAGTATCACTCGGGTTGTGTGGATGCCCTGTCAATGGCAACCGTGATGGAGTTCGACTGCAAGAACAGCTAGGTTAAGTCCTGGATGGAAGCTGTGGAGTTTCCTGCCTGTGAAGACCAGACGACTATCCTGGCGGAGCTGATGAAGTTCTATCTGGCGTGCGGTAATGGCTTTCTGATCAAGATTCGGAACGCTCAAGGTCAGTAGATGGGGCTGGAACGCATGCTGCCCAGTGAAGTGCAGATCGTAGAGAACTATGACGAGTTTGGCTTCTTTCGCCCTAACTATATCCAGGTGAAGAATAACCAGAAGAAGGACTTTGCTTACGAGGACATCATCCACGTAAAGAAGTCCACTTCTGGGGGATATTGCCTCCCTCGGCAATGCATTCAACATCCATGCAATAGGCGGCTTTTATTTCCGTTTCCATTCTATGTCATTTTTTTGTCGAGCAACCCAGACTCTTTCGCTCCTATAGTGAAAGCTGCTTTTAGCTGCTTGTTACTCAGAAAAGCTTCAAGATGAAGCTTCTAAACCCAAAAAAAAGCCTGCCCAATTATGCGGACAGGCTTGGAGAAGAGTAAATTTTGTCTTACAGGAAGCGCTTTACAACTTCCACTACTTCAGGCAGATCCATGCCGATGTTTTTCAGATGTTCCAAAGTGGGCACACCTTCCTTGGTCCAGCCTTTACGTTCATACACAGCATCTACGAGTTGTTGATATTGATCTTCGCGATATTGGCGGGTGATTTCCATCTTCTCAGCAGTAGATTTGCCTGTGGGATCCACGCCAATCTTGTTTTTCAGCAAGTTGTCGTAGCGTTCAATGCGGGAAAGGTATTCTTCCTCGGTAACTGGGCCTACGGCGCGATAGGGGGGAATATCATCCTGGCGGCGACCTCCGCCCATCCTCATGCAAAAGACTTTCTGGAAGTTGTAAACCCGTTCGCTTTGACGTATCAGCTCGTGTTTATCCATCGGTTTTCCCGTGATTGCTTTGTAGATATCCACATAGTTTTGAACGTGTTCAGGTACCTTTGCCGGTTCGTCGGTTTGAGCGTTATCAGCAGGTTCGATGTCGTTCCAGGGAAGCTTGCACAATCCCTGCAAGCCAAACCAGGTACGGAACATGGGGAAATAGTGCAGGGCTTCGGCTTTATCTTTGAAAGTGGGAATATGGTTATTCACCATATCCATGAAGATCAGCCAGGCTTCATCGTGTTGCGGGCCTTTCAGAGCCAAGGTATATCCGCCTTGCTGCGCCAAAGATTCTTTACTCATGTATTGAGAATATTCCAGTCCCTTGGCTTCCATACCGATGTCTTGCAAGAATTTGGGATCGGCGCCATACTTTTCGGCAAAGATCTTCTTCATCCTGCGTACACCCTGACCCACGATCATACCAAAACCTTCACCCCGAGCCATCTGATGCAAGAGCTCCAATGCATCGTCGGCATTTCCCCAAGAGAGATCCAAGCCCCCGGTGCGTTCTTTGTTCAAGATGCCGTTTTCGTAGCATTCCATTGCAAATGCCACACTGGTGCCAAAAGAAATGGTATCCACACCGTAAGTATCGCAATAGAAATTGATTTCCACCACATCTTTAGGATCCCACACACAGATGTTTGAGCCGCAACCGCCGGCAGTTTCGTATTCCGGGCCATCAACCGTAACCGACTGTCCCTTGTAAGGACCAGTGCGGGGTTTAAAATTGTCTACGGCTTTGCAGCAGGATAGTGAGCAACCATACCAACAGCCGTCTGCCATACCTTGGGTAAAGAGCTTGGTAAACTCTCGAGAATGAAGACCCTCGGCTTCAGGCATTTGGCCATACTTGAAGTTCTTGATGGGCAAAAGGTCATAATCGTTCATGATTTCCATCAGGTGAGCGGTACCAACCTGATGCATGCGGCACTGGGTAGCGTCTCCGGCTTCAATCTCTTTGTGCAGCTTCAGACCTGTCTTGCGTAGAGTGGGTAGGTCAGCCGGATTGTTGGTATCTACTTTTAGTCCGGAATACTTCACCACCAAAGCCTTGATCTTTTTGTGTCTGAAAGCAGTTCCTGTGCCACCACGTCCGGCTTGTTTGAGACGGGCAACTTTGCGGCGCTTGTCCCAGAACGAGAAGTTCAAACAGGTTATGAGTACATTGTCCGCTGCACGTCCGGAAGATACCACGGATATAGTCTGCAACCTGTCTTCGCCATCGGCAAATTCCTTATGCAGAGATTCCGCTAGCAAGTGGCTGTTGATCTCTTCGTCGGGAGCGGTCAAGATCTTCACGACGCCTTTGTCGCCATCAATAAATACAATAACTTCTTCATCGGCAATGCCTTGAAGTTCCAGGGCATCGAAGCCGGCAAACTTACAATAGGGGCCAAAGTGTCCACCCACATTGCAATCCACGGGAATACCCGTTAATGGTGAGATAGTGGTAACAATGGACTTTCCGCTGCCGGGATACGAGGTATTGCCACACAAGGGGCCAAAAGCGATGCAAACTTCGTTTTCGGGATCATCCCATTTGGTGGTGTCTTTCACGCCATGCCACATCAGATAAAGGTCAAAACCCTTGCCTCCCACGAACTTATCTATCATCATGTCTGAAACAGGTTTTTCTTTGATCTCTCCGGTGCCTACGTTTACATAAAGCGTACGGCGATTGTATCCTTTATCGATGGGTTTCAATGTGTAACTGTATTCAGCTAATACTCTGCGATTCATGTCTTCTCCTTATGCCTCTGTTATTTCCAGGGCTTCTGCTGGGCAGGTTTTCACGCACGCGCCACAAGCAATGCACTTGAAGGGATTATGCTTGCTCAAAACCGTACGCATGCTGTTTGTAGGGCATACTGCCACACACATTAAGCATCCTATGCAAAGGTTGCGGGAGAGCATCACCACACCTTGTTTGCTTACCGCGAGTGCCATCGTAGGGCATGCCTCCACACAAGTCTGGCATTGATTGCATACATTCATTTCGGGAGGATTCGTCTCGTCATGAATTTGGATGCAGGAAAGCTCGGATTTGTCTTCTTTGAAATAGAGACTGGAACAAGTGCTCTCGCACGCATGGCAAGAGATACACTTCTCCGGATAAGTCTTCAGCATTTTCATCGCCTTATACTCCTATATATCATATGACTATCATTCTGGTGACAACTTTATGCCATCGTGCTTTATGGTCAATCACAATTTAATTACCCGCTGCGGAAACTGAGCCAAGCTCTCTACTTTAACGCTTGCCGATCGAGATATAATCGGGTAATACTCGGGTATTCACTCGATGATAACCCGATGATATCTGCTTAAGCACAGCTTTACGCAAAGGGAGGGAAGCCTAAGAGATGTATGTGGATGGGGGATATTTCCGTCATCTGCACTCAAACCATGATTACTGTTTCAGTGATATTTTGTCTTGACATAAAACAGGGCTTTCACAGATTGACAACACAGCATGTGCTGAAGTGGTGAAATTGGTATACACGCTAGTTTCAGGGACTAGTGAGCAATACGCTCATGGGGGTTCGAGTCCCCCCTTCAGCACCATTTTTGTTTTCATATGCAACTACTCATCTTTGTTCCTCCCATCCTTGGATCCTTTGCAGATCAACCTGGAATCAAATAAAAAGATTGACGTCCAACGCTGTATCTCTTTTACTTGTTTTATGAACGCAAAGGAGACTTCATGAGGAACTTTCACCAGATTATCCAACTGCTAAACCTGCTGCCCCATCCCGAAGGTGGATATTATCGCAGAAACTGGCAATCCGATATGCGGGCAGAGACCCTGGACGCCTCCTCAAAGAAGATCCATAACGTTCGCAGCGTAGGTTCTTCCATCATATACCTGCTTCCATCCGAGGAAGTAAGTACTTGGCATCGTATTACTTGTGACGAGATGTGGCATTTCTATGATGGCAGCCCACTGAAGCTATATATGCTGGATATGAATCAGGGGCTCATCACCCGCATTTTGGGGATCAATCTGGAAGCTGAACAACTTCCTCAAATCATCATCCCCCGCAATACCTGGTTCTGCGCTGAAGTAGCCGAAGATGATTCATATAGCCTTTGTGGATGTACACTGTGGCCGTCTTTCAGTTATGCGGATTTTGATCTGGCAGACCGACAGAAGCTAGTAACAGATTTTCCCGAACATATGGCGCTCATCGACCACATCTATGAAAAAACAAATGGAATATAAAACGGAGACAAAATGGAAAAGAAGATATTTGTGCTGGATACCAATGTATTGATCCATAATCCTCGTGCGTTGTTTGCCTTTGAAGATAATCGCGTGGTTATTCCCATCGTAGTCATCGAAGAAATCGACCAGTTTAAGAAGGGTTTGGATGAAAAAAGCCGTAATGCACGGCAAATTGGTAGATACTTGGACGACCTCAGGAAACTGGGGAAACTGCAGGAAGGAGTACCCACGGATCAGGGCGGAGTAATACAAGTAACGGTAAACAGAGAAGTTACAGATACCGCTGCTAAGCTTTTCTTTATGGATAGAAACGATAACCTGATCATTGGGACAGCGTTGTATTTCAAGCAGAAGTATCCAAATTCCCAGGTGATCCTGGTGTCCAAAGATGTGAATGTCCGTATCAAAGCAGATACTGTGGGCATTCACGCCGAGAACTTCGAGAATGACACGATCAATTTCGATGAATTCTATACCGGTTGGACACATGAAGAACTATCCGCTGACCTGGTTGACAAGCTAAAAAGCAGCGCTTATATAAACAATCCCTTCGAGAACCTCTATCCCAATCAATTTGTACGAATCACTTCCGAGGGGCATAGTGAGGATATTCAAAACCTGCGATTTAACGCAGAACACAATAAGCTGTACAAGCTTAGTCACTACACCGGCCAGGATGTCTTTGGCATCACAGCGCTGAATTTTGAGCAGGAGATGGCCCTGGATCTGCTGTTGGATGACGACATCAAACTGGTGAGCCTCTCTGGTAAAGCAGGCACAGGAAAGACTCTTCTGGCAATAGCAGCCGGGCTCGCCAAAGTGGTGGATGAAGAGCGCTACACCCGGCTGGTTATATCCCGTCCTATTTCTCCATTGGGTAAAGACTTGGGATATCTGCCCGGTAACAAAGCGGAGAAATTCAATCCCTGGATGCAACCGATTTATGATAACATGGACATTCTGCTTTCCTTGCACGAAGAGAAAGGAGACTCTCCCAAAAACAAGAAGAAAGCCACCATAGAAGACTATATGGATTACGGATTTCTGGAGCTGGAACCGCTTACCTACATCCGTGGACGCAGCTTACCGGATCAGTTTATCATCATCGATGAAGCGCAAAACCTGAGCCCTCACGAGATGAAGACCATCATTACCCGCGCCGGCAAAAACACCAAAGTGGTGCTTACAGGCGACCCCTATCAGATCGATATCCCTTATCTGGATGCTGTAAGCAACGGCCTCTCCGTGGCAGTGGAGAAACTGAAGGGAGAGGCGATGGTAGGTCACATGACACTGGAGAAAGGCGAGCGCTCGGCTCTGGCTGATCTGGCAGCCAAGTACTTCTGATGAAACAACATATCTCCGAACGTAGCTGGGTCGAGATCGACCTGGCAGCCTTTAGAAAGAACCTGCAATTGCTGAAAAGCCACATCAAGTCGCATCAGGATTTCCTGCAGATAGTGAAAGCAGATGCCTACGGGCACGGTGCCAAAGAAATCTCTGAAGCAGCCATGGCAGAAGGTGCCGTGTATCTGGGAGTAGCAAATCTGGAAGAAGGGAAGCTCTTGAGAATTCAGGGTATTGATGCCCCGATCATGATCCTCTCACCCAGTCTGGCGCATGAAATTGATGAGATTGTAAAGTATAACTTGGTACCCGCAATAAGTGATATGGAGTTTGCCAGCAAGCTATCTCAAGCTGCCCTGAAAGCTGAAGAAACTGTGAAAATCCACATCAAGGTCGATACCGGCATGCATCGCAGTGGCTGCAGAATCGAAGAAGCACCAGCATTTATAAAAAAAATCTATGCACTACCAGCTGTGGAAATTGAGGGCATATTCAGTCACTTCAGTTCTGCAGAAAACGATCCTGAGTTCACCTGCAGACAAGAAAATATGTTTAGGGATATTGTAGATCAATTACCCCAAAAACCTCGCTATATCCACATTTCAAACAGTGCTGCGCTGTTAAGGGAACGGGCAGATTTCTGCAATCTGGTGCGTATCGGTATATCCGGCTTTGGGATAGACAGCATCGGTGGTCTGGACGAAAGACTATCTCCGGTGATGACTTTTAAATCCACACTCAGCCAGATAAAAGAGATCAAAGCCGGGGAAAGCGTAGGTTATCAGCGCGAGTGGATCGCTACCAAGGATGGTTGTTATGGCATCATCCCCATCGGTTATGCAGACGGATACGACTTTCTGCTTTCAAATCAGGGGAAAGTACTGGTGGCAGGCTGTATCTGCCCAGTAATCGGCAGGATATCCATGGATATGATCACCATCGATCTCAGTGCTGCCCCCAAAGCCCGGTGTGGAGATGAAGTAGTGCTCTTGGGAAATGATCGTTCCGAATTACGGGCAGAGAACCTGGCAGCGCTTTACGGCGGCTCTGCCTACGAACTGCTATGTCAGGTAGGACGCCGGGCACGAAGGTTTTATAAGAGCAAAGATCACATTCTGCATAGTGCTCCCATGGCACGCAGGGATTTTATCGCCTCAGACTTTGGCGACAGTAAACTCAATCAGATCATCAGTTCTGCCTTGGCAAAGCGCTTGGAAAGCGATGAGATAGGAGAGTTGATTTATCGCGAGATTCTGCGAACCTTCTTTTTCAACAAAGATCGCGATGTGCATTATCGCCGTGCCTTCATCCATGAAATCCGTCTCTCGGATAGTGATAATGATGCTTATTTTAAGGCAGATACGCGCCTAAGCTACCATAAGGTATTGGAAAGTGATTACTTCATAGTAGCTTGTGCTGCTTCAGACGAGCTTTTGCGTGGTTATTTTATGCGGAAGGACGTAGAATACCGCTGGTTGTTGGATTCTTCACTGAGTCTAAGTACCGAAACCTTCCGGGTAAATGCCGTAAAGGTAAATGGAATAAGCCTTTCCAGTACTCTAAAACACAGTCCAGGAGCTTTGGAGATACGCTGTTCTCATCCTTCACTGGAGCAATTACGCGGGAAAGAAGTGGAATTTGAGATCAATACCAGCACACTGTATCCCAAATCATCCCACCAGCTTTCAGTGTTCATTTCGGAGCTCACACGGGGAGTGGAAATCTCCCTAAGCTATCCTGAGTCCCTGGAACATGTAGAACCGGTCAGTATCTTCTCCGGTCAACAGAAGAATCCCCCCATTAGCTGCGATAAGCGGCACATCACCTTAAAAACCAAAGATGATGAATGGATATTCCCGCTATCAGGAGTAGTATTTACCTACTGAGATAGTGCATACAAATCATCGGGCAACATGATCATGATATCGTGGGATGTTTGTAATCTATCACCAGTATCGTGATGTCGTCCTTGTGAGTGGCGCCCCGGGCATATTTGTGAACTTCGGATAAAATACCCTTTGCTGTAGTTTCAGGATTTGGTGGAGGCAGTTTGCGGAGGATTTCTTCGAAACCGGATATACCCAGGAATTCATCTTTGGTATTCATGGCCTCGGTGATGCCATCGGTAAAGAGAATCAGTTCATCCCCGATAATCAGATCAATCTCGTCATAGTCGATTGGCATATCCTCAAATACGCCCAGAGCAGTGCTATGAGTGTCGGGATAACGAGTGTAACTGCGGTCCATTTTACGGATAAACAAGGGTAGATGCCCGCAATTTGAATACTGCATTCGCCCGGTCTTCAGATCGATAATACCTAATAGTGCTGTAACGAAATTGGTCTCGATGTTGTTTCGGCACAGAAAGTTATTTAGTTTTCCCAGAAGTTCATTGCTGGTTTTATAATAAGGCGCTATCGAAGGTAATAAAGTGGAGACCATCGTCATTGCCATCGCAGCGACTATGCCCTTGCCCAGCACATCGGCAATCACAAAACAGAAGTGCTCGTCGTCAATCATAAAATAGTCGTACAAGTCGCCACCGATATCTCCAGCCGGTTCCAGAATGCCATAAGCACGCAATTCCTTGATACCAAAAGGATGAGTGGTATTGGTTGGGATCAGTTTGTTTTGAATCTCGCTGGCGTAAATCACATCACCGCGGATTTGATTCTTCTCGTCCGTAGTAATCCTCAAGTTTCTGATGTAGTCCTTTAGAGAGCTCTGCATGGCCGCAAAAGACTGAGCTAGTGTGGATATCTCAAAGGAATTGTTTGAAACTGGGATCTGTGCATCAAAATCCCCCGCTCCAATCCTATCAGCAGCGATGGCCAAACGTTTCAAAGGACGCGACACATTCAATGTCCGAGCATAAATGATGATGGCTACACTCAGAAAGATCAGGATGGATGCAATCGTCTGGATCATCAGAATTGTATCCACCTCACGCATCAGGACATCTTCCTCTACCGCTACTCCCACAGACCAGTGATTGCTCTGAAGGGGTTGATAATATACCCAGGTACCTCCGAAAGGAGATTTGCCATTGATCTTGATATGTCCCTGTTTACCGGATACCATTGCTTTACCAAGATCAGCAAGTACGGGAGATTGGTACTCCTCAGCAATGCTAAAGAGGCTTTGATTCATGATCAATTCAGTATTTGAATGCGCTACCAGAGTACCGGTGGTGGATACTAAAAAGCTGGAACCAATCTTGAAATAGCCGGATCCGGAGATGATTTCTTGCAGATAGCCCAGTTCGATGTCAAAGCGAATCAAACCGGTATTTACACCCTTTTCAAAGATGGGAAGGCAATAAGAGATGATCATCTCCCCTTTACCTTCGGTATCGACCCAAGGCTCCGTCCAATATGGCTTCTGCGTCATTTGCGGAATCTGGAACCAATCCTGGTAGCGGTATTCCGTCCCCCGTATCACTCTGGAGTAAAAGCGATGACGCATGGTATATAGAATCCGGGGTTCTTTCCCCTCGTAAACGCGGTCTGCCAGGCAGATGGAATGTACTTGAGGGTTCTCCATAAGAGTTTCACTCAGGAATGCGAAGTGTTGTTCTTCACTAAGCCCATAATTCAGGATCGCTGTGCGACTCATTGTGGCAAAACTCTCTACCCGGAACAAAATACTGTCGATCAAGTGGATACGTTCATGAGCTAAATGCCGCATGTTATCCAGTTGATTATCCATGATTACCCGGTTATAAAAGGCTCTGGTAACCAGTATAGACGCCAGAAAGATGATCAACATGAAAGCAAATACGAAGGATATCAGTTGGTAAGCTAATGTTCTGTCTTCTTTCTTACTCAGCATCCGGATAAAACTCCTCATAGGGAATGCGACGGGGAAATCCCATGTATTTGATCATCAAATCCATTGCTTCTTCGTAATTCTTCCGTTTCAAGATTCCCATCTCTGCGATGCTTGGCATTATCGCATCTTTCATATGGTTCAACATCCACTGTTGATGCGCCCGGTTTGCCCGGAGGTTGTCTTCCTTCATCATCTTCAGCACCAAATCCAGAGTTTCTTGTTCATGGCTGAAAGCGTAGAGCCAACCGTCAAGCGTCGCTTTCACAAAGGCTCTACATTCATTGGGGTGAGCTTTGTAGAACTCCGGTCTTACATAGAACCCTTCATCGGGAACTGTGAGCCCCAGCTCTTGCTGCTTTGCTATAAAGAGATCTTCTGAATCGATACCGGCTTGAAGAATCTGATGGAACTCATTATAATCCATAGCGTTGATCACATCCACGGCGTTCTGAGCAAAAAGATTGATCGACCAATCGATGTTGATGATCTCCATGGGAATACCCTTCTGCGCCAAAAACAAGCGTGTGGCCATGTTTGATCCGCTGCGCCATAATCCCAAACGCTTACCCCTGAAATCCTCAAGGGAATTGATCCCATTGGATTTTTTGCCCACAAGGTAAACGGAGTTTTTCTGATTGATCTGGGCGATGTTTACAATCTTGGTTTGTTCCCTACACAGATCCAGAGCATTCAACAGATCTACGTGAACAATGTCCCCGTGTCCTTGTAACAGTGCATCAACCGCTGGTTCCGTGAGTAGAACACTCTGAAGCTGCACATCCAAACCATGTTGAGCATAAAGTCCCTTGTGTATTGCCATATATACACCGGCAAACTGCGCTTGAGTCTGCCATTTGGGACGAAACCGAATTGGAAATAGAGATGTACTATCGGACGCAGCTTTAGGATATGTCAGTTCATCTCTGCTATCTGATTTCTGAGTCTTGCATGAAAACATCAGCCCAAATAGAATAAGCATCACCAAGATTCGCTTCTGAACATCCATCTTCTGGTTCCTTTCTTTGGTAATCACGGATAATTGATATGTAATTCGACCGGTTTGCAGACCGTTCTATCCAATCCCAATTAAAAACCTAAAAGGGAGTACTCTCCCGCTAGAAGACAATATGGATAGATGAAGCTTTGGTGCAACTATAATCTTGAGTAAAACTGACTCTACTGTGGAAAATAATCTACGCTGTTTGATAACTCTTAATCATCAAACAAGATAGACACAGCATAAGCAACTGGAATCTTCCCTTTGGCTACCTGTTCCCGCAGTTCCGGTAGCTTCACTTTGATCTGGGGAGATTGGAAAAAGCGGCTTAAGACAGCTTCCGAAATAAGGTCTTCAAACCATGCAGCAGTTTGGGAAAGACGCCGTTGCTCAAAGACCCCTGAATCTCCGGTCTTTTCACAGAATTCGGTAATAGTACGCCAAATCGCATCAATGCCGGCTCCGGTACGGGCAGAGCAGATTTGGGCTTTGGTTTGCCAGCCTTTGGTAGCATTGCGGATGTAGTGTAAAGCGTTGTTGAATTCCCGCTCTGCCACTTTTGCCCGAGGCAGATTGTCGCCATCAGCCTTGTTTACCACGATCAGATCCGCAAGCTCCATGATTCCCTTTTTAATGCCCTGCAGTTCGTCTCCGGCTCCGGTGATCTGCATCAGAAGGAAGAAATCTACCATTGACCGCACAGTGATCTCGCTCTGCCCCACGCCCACCGTTTCGATGAGAATTACATCAAAACCTGCAGCTTCGCAGATCACTATACTCTCTCTAGTTTTCCGTGCTACTCCGCCCAATATTCCCGAAGAAGGAGAAGGACGAATAAAGCTGGAAGGATGGCGGGAGAGCTCTTCCATCCTGGTTTTATCGCCTAATATGCTTCCTTTGGAGAGGCTGGAGGAAGGATCAATCGCCAGTACAGCCACTTTCTTGCCCTGCTCGATCAGATACATACCAAAGCGCTCGATGAAGCTGCTTTTGCCCACTCCGGGTACTCCGGTGATGCCGATGCGAATGGACTTTCCTGAAACAGGCAGGAGCCTCTTCAGAAGCTCCTGCGCTACCTCGAAATGCTTTGGAGAATTACTCTCTACCAGGGTGATCGCGCGGGAAAGGATGGTGCGATTGTCGGCTTTGACTCCGGCTTCCAAAGCATCCAGATCCCAGATTTTGCGCGCATGTGCTTTTCCGGGTTGAGCTGTGGACTCCCTTTTGAACACCACGGAGCTGGCAAAAGCCTCTCCGGCTCCATTGGGAGTCCATTCCGGTTTGCGTTTATCCATTGCTTTCCATCAGTTTTTCCATCATCTTAGTAGCGGCTGTGGGCAGATGAGTGCCCGGGCCAAAGATCGCTGCAGCACCATGTTGATACAGATAGTCATAATCCGCTTGAGGTATCACACCACCCACTATCACCATAATATCTTCCCGCTGCAGTTTCTTCAGCTCTTCCATCAATTGCGGTAGCAGCGTCTTGTGACCTGCTGCCAATGAACTCATACCAATGATGTGCACATCGTTTTCCACTGCCTGACGCGCGGTCTCTTCCGGAGTTTGGAACAGCGGTCCCATATCCACGTCGAAACCCATATCAGCATAAGCTGTTGCCACAACCTTCGCTCCGCGATCGTGCCCATCCTGCCCCATCTTGGCTATCAGGATGCGTGGTCTGCGGCCTTCTTGTTCGGCAAATTGATCGGTGAGGGCTCTTACTTTCTCGATTTCATCCATATTTGCGTACTCCCTGCTATATACGTTACTGATCAGTTTGATTTCAGCTTGATGGCGGCCAAAGACCTTTTCCATGGCATCGGAAATTTCTCCCAAAGAGGCTCTAGCGCGAGCCGCATCGATTGCCAATTCCAAAAGGTTCTGATTCTTATCTCCAGCGGCTTTGGTGATGGCGGCCAGGCATTGCTGAACCTTGGTCTCATCACGATTTTTGCGCAGCAATTTCAAACGTGCCAATTGCGCGCTGCGAACTGCTGAATTGTCCACTTCCAATGTCTCGATAGGATCTTCCTTATCCAAGCGGTATTTATTTACTCCCACGATGGTATCGGCCTTGCTGTCGATCTTTGCCTGCCGGCGCGCTGAAGCTTCTTCGATGCGCATCTTGGGCAATCCAGTATGTATGGCTTTGGCCATTCCACCCAGGCTTTCCACTTCCATGATGTGATCCCAGGCACGATGCATCAGGTCATGAGTAAGGGATTCCACATAGTAGGAACCTGCCCAGGGATCGATCACCTTGCATATTCCGGTCTCGTGCTGCAGATAGAGTTGGGTATTGCGTGCAATACGAGCAGAGAAATCCGTTGGCAATGCGATGGCTTCGTCCAGCGAATTGGTATGCAGGCTTTGGGTGTGTCCCATTGTAGCTGCCAGCGCTTCAACACAGGTGCGGGCAACATTGTTGAAGGGATCCTGTTCGGTGAGGCTCCAGCCCGAAGTTTGCGAGTGGGTTCTAAGAGCCATGGACTTCGGATTCTTGGGATTGAATCCTTTGATGATCTTTGCCCACAGCATCCGCGCACTACGCAGTTTGGCAATCTCCATAAAGTAATTCATGCCTTCTGCCCAGAAGAAGGATAGGCGCGGCGCAAAAACGTCGATATCAATCCCCGCAGCTATTCCGGTGCGGGCATACTCCAAGCCATCCGCCAAAGTATATGCCATTTCCAGATCGGCGGTAGCGCCGGCTTCGTGCATATGATATCCGGAGATGCTGATGCTGTTGAATTTGGGCATCTTGCGGGAAGTATAGCTAAAGATATCCGCGATGAGGCGCATGGAGGCTTCCGGAGGATAGATGTAGGTATTTCGCACCATATACTCTTTCAGAATGTCATTTTGGATGGTGCCATTCAGTTGTTCCGGCTTCACTCCCTGTTCTTCCGCAGCTACGATGTAGAAGGCCATTATTGGAATCACAGCTCCGTTCATGGTCATCGATACGCTCATCTGATCCAGCGGAATCTTGTCGAAGAGAATCTTCATATCCAGGATGCTGTCCACCGCCACACCTGCCTTGCCCACATCTACTATTACTCGGGGATGATCGGAGTCATAACCACGGTGTGTAGCCAGATCAAAGGCTATCGACAGACCCTTTTGCCCCATCGCCAGATTGCGGCGGTAGAAGGCATTGGATTCTTCCGCTGTGGAAAAGCCTGCATATTGGCGGATAGTCCAGGGACGCTGCACATACATGCTTGGATATGGTCCGCGTAAATAGGGCGCTAAACCGCTCAGATAATCCAGATGCTCCACCTTGTCGAGGTCTTCCGCTCTATACAAGGGCTTCACGATAATCTGTTCATTGGTATGCCAGTCTTTCTTTAGATCAATTCTGGAATCGTTGTTCGCTCCAAGTTCTTTAAAGTTTGGATTCAAGCTCGTGAAATCAGGTTTCATCAGATCACCTCCAGTTTGCGGGCCAGGTCTTTCAGCGTATCGTAAGCATTGGCGCGAATATGGATAAACAGGTCTATACCGTGTTCTTTATATTCTTCCACCTTATCCGCGGGATAACCTGCCAAAATCAGGATTGAGGGTATCAGTTCTTTGCAGAGCGGCGCTACGATCTCCTCGTACTTGGCATCCGTAGAACAGATGCAGAAGGCATCGGCATGGCTGTCTTTCGCTGCTATGATCGCTTCCGGAACTGTATTGAATGCCATATCCCCCAATACATCATAACCTGCCATCTGGAAGAATCCGCTGCTGAAATCTGCCCGGGCTTTGTACTCTGCAACCGAACCGATGTTCAGGAGCATTATTTTGGGCGCTTTTGTGGATATTTGCGCCCGAAGTTCTTCCACCTGTTGCACAGCCCGTAAGCGTGGCAAAGCTCCCTTTTCCAGCCATACCGGCTTGCTTTGGATGTCCACTTCGGGAATTGAGATTTCACTCAAAGCTTCATCCGTGGGATTGGCATACATATTTACGCCCACAAACACATCACGGCGTTTATGAACCGCTTCTATGCGGGTTTGAGCGATCTTGGCGATCATGTCGTGAATCTTGCCAGTGCGCAGAGAGCGGATCATCCCGCCATCTTTCTCGATCTCCTGCATAATTTTCCAGGCAGCTTCCGCCAATTGTGCCGTAAGGCTTTCTATGTAATAGCATCCCCCTGCCGGATCCACCACTTTTGTGAAGTGCGATTCCTCTGCCAGGATAAGCTGTTGATTGCGCGCTATCCTTCGAGAAAAAGCGTTGTCGTCCTTCACCACTGCGTCAAAGGGATCCGTTTCCAGGCTGTCCACTCCGCCGATTACTCCGCTAAAGCTCTCGGTAGTTGTACGCAGCATGTTTACATAGAGGTCATAAGTGGATTTATTGAATGCGGCAGTTTTACCATGAATCCAAATCTTCTGTGATTCTTCATTACCGCCAAACGCCTTGATCATCTCTCCCCAGAGCAGCCGGAATGAGCGAATCTTGGCTATCTCCATAAAGAAATTGGAACCCAGAGACAGCTTTACCGCAAACAGCGGAGCGATGGTATTGATATCCATCCCTGTTTGTAATAAACCCTGGATGTAACCGATGGCAGTGCTCAAAACAAAGGCCAGTTCCATAGTAGAGGATGCTCCGGCATGCTCATACACACATCCATCAATGATGAACGCGCGCATCTTCGGAGCCCGGTTTGCCCTTTGGATCACCACATCCATGATCTTTTGCCACACCTCTTCCAAGCTCATGTCAAAGTAACCCTTTCGGGCAAATTCTCCCGTTACATCATAGCCAATGAAGCCTTCCAAATCTCTAGCGCTCAGCTTTTGCTTTTCCAGATAGTCCAGCAAGAGCGCAAAGATATCCTCATCATCGCTATCCATCTGGATAAAGAGCGGAGCAGCCTTCAAATCGATGCCATCCAGGGCTATATGCAGGTCTTTCACGCTTTTGAGCTTGATACCAGCGGGATAATCCACGTGTTTGAGCTTCAGATTGACCATAGCCAATCCGCGCATCAATTCTTCCTTCAGATTTGCGTTCAGGGCTTTTAGATCAGGATTAGTCTGAGCCTGAGCTATCTTCCAGCCTTCATCGATGAATTTCTGGGGATCATTCCCTCTCACATAAGGGGCTTTACCCGGTTCGGTCTTGATAAAGCTGATGTCTTTGATGTCTTCCCGCCGATATATTGGTTCCAGAGTGATGCCCTCGTAAGTGCGGGTTTTCAATGCCTTATCGTAATCCACACCCTTTAGAGAATCCACCACCACTTTCTTCCACTCTTCCCAGGTAGGTAGCGGAAAGTCCTTGTGTAAGTTCACTTTAGTATCCACTAGCAGAACTCCTCGTATTATTCTTTTATTAATGCTTGCACAGGTTTCATGCCCTCAGCAGACCCGCTCTCGATAGCCGAAAGAATCGCTCCGCCTCCGGTGAAAAAGTAGTATAGAGGATTATTCTGAGCCTTGGCAAAGATACCGGGCAGATATGTGCCAAAATCCTGAATAGTATCTCCACCGCCAAAAAGCTTTTGTGCCGTAAGATTGGCATCGATCAGCCGATACATGGCCATGCTGCCTTCCGGGAAAAGCGCTGTATAACCCATCACCGCATTCACAAATATCGTACCCGCTGCCTTGAATATCTTGCTCAGATATTCCTCTTCAAAGGACTCAGGCGCTGCATCCAGAATGTATCCGATGGGCTCCGTCTGGTCCCATCCTTTCAGATCGTCTATTCTGTATATATCCCAGTTATCTTCACTGCGCTCTTCAATGCTTTGACACAAAACCACATAGGGCAGTTCGACGATCTTGGCGGCATCATCGCCGCTGTCTTCGATAAACTTGCGCGCAGCGGTCACATCCTCTTCACTTAATCCGGATATATTGAGCCCGTATTTGGCTGCCAAATATGCGTTGTAGATCACTCCTCCCAAGATCAGGTGATCAGAATTGCGGATCAATGAAGATAGCGGTCCAATCTTGGTATCAAACTTGCTTCCTGCCACTATGGAAACCAGCGGACGTCGGGGCTCGAACACCTTATGCAGATTCCCGATCTCTTTTTGCATCAGAAGCCCGGCATAGGAGGGCAAGTATTTACATATGTGATATGTGCTGGCATGCGCCTGCCAACTGCCAAAAGCATCGTTAATATACAGATCCGCATAGCTTGCCAGCGCTTTGGCAAATACATCCGCACTATCATCCTTGGCTTCTTCACCCTTGAACCAGCGTGTATTGGGCAAATACACAAAATCACAGTCACCACTTTTCAGCTTGGCTACAGCATCGCCCAGAGGGCTGCAATCGCTGATGCCAAAAGCATCCGCCGCAGGCATATCGGGAATCACAGCCTTTAGCTGAAGCTTGTTGCAAATGTAATCCACTATCGGCTCTACGCTTTCCAGTTCTGAAATCGTGATCTTCTTAGTCTGTTTGTCATAAGGACGACCTACATGACTCATCAAGATCGGCATTGCACCGTTTTTAAAGATATGAAGTAAAGTAGGAATGGTGGCATCGATCCGCATCGGATCTTTGATTTTGCCCTTTTTAACCACATTGTGATCCATCCGAACAAGAACAACCTTGCCCTTCAGGTCAGCGTCCAACATAGTGGGAATGTAGCTCATTTTTATACTCCGTTTCGTTTATTTAAGCGCATCTATATGGAGATTTCATTGTTTAAGCTACTGCCTTTACGTCAAGAACTTTCTGCTGCTGCTCAACCGTCAGCCTCGATGATAACGAGATGATATCTGCTACGGTATAGCTTAATCCTTTGGGGAAGCTTCATTCACTATAGAGAAACGGGGCTATTCCCAGCTTATGTAAAAATCCTCTTGCGGGATGAAATC
>Ga0172378_10001222_pt1 | contig 23589 bp, 14 predicted proteins | sample GrowelOW332metaG_FD_119755 | JGI IMG/M metagenome (GOLD analysis project Ga0172378, IMG submission 119755) | Groundwater microbial communities from an aquifer near a municipal landfill in Southern Ontario, Canada - Pumphouse #3_1 metaG | ecosystem: Environmental > Aquatic > Deep subsurface >... | reverse complement strand
TTGAATCATTTAATGCAAAACTAAAATCTTTTAGGACTACATTCAGAGGAGTTGATAATGTAAAGTTTTACTTATTAAGGGTTACTAAACAGTATGTTTAATTTGTTAAATCCACAAGAATAGTAACTGAGCCATAAAACGTAAATCAGAACATATCAAAAAATCATATCGTTAATAGATATCAAAAGAAATCCATTTGCTTAGAGTTACAATTAGCAAAATGGTGCAAAACGAAGAAGTATAATAGTTACCAAATATATCTGAAAAATTTGCTCTGAAAAATAGAGAAAATAACAACATATTAATGTTTTGCGTTAACATCAGTTTATTAAGTATTTAGTATAAGTAATTTTTTAAAAGCACAAGGCATTGAATTATAGTTAGTTTCTTCTCCTTAGAATATATTCATTCCCACCAAGTATAAAGCCCAAATTTTAATCGTTATTTTTTCAAGTCATCCAACCTTTTGCGATTCTTTTCAGCTCGCTTATTAGCCTTATCCACTCGTTTCTCTTTTAGATTCTTTTGAGGAGCTTTTCTGTCTGCTCTATCTTTTCCTTTTCCTTCTTTTGACATAGTTTTTTTGTTTTAAATTATTTTTTAAGATCAGGATTTCTTATCGAAAATATATTACATAATTAAAACTATAAGTTACATAATTAATAGTTTCAACCGTTTTCATGGCTTTATCTATGAATTATGTAACTTATTGAAAATGTTATGTAACACAAATTTCCATAAATCGGCATACCTTTTAAAATAAACAGAAGAAACAAATATGTTAGATTTTAGAGGTTATAAGAAATCCCAAAAAAAAGTCAATAATAAACCTTTTTACGGTGAATTGTTTAATACAGAACAGTTGGCAGAGTATTCTAAAGCACTTGGAGAGGATCATCAGGCAACAGGGAGTACACAGAGTAATTATCTGCGAGAGCAATTAGATTATAATGATGTTATTCTGCACGACTTCAATAATGAAATGTTAACAAGCAGTAATCGAAGTTATGTAACTCCCGCTATCGAATGGATGATTGACAATTTCTATTTAATTGAAGAGCATATTTTATTAGCCCGACATCACTACCCCAAGGAATATAACCAAGAACTTCCTTGCCTCTTGAAAGGTGAATATAAAGGGATACCCCGTATATATTCTTCAGTCATAGAACTCATCTCCCATACAGATTCTCAGATTGATATAGAATCACTTTCTGCTTTTTATAAGGCATACCAAATAAAATCTGCCCTCAAGATAGGAGAGCTGTGGGCAATCCCTATTATGTTACGGTTGGCGTTAATCGAAAATTTGCAACGTATTGCAACTCGATTACAGTTAAATACGAAACATCGCGATATAGCAAAACTGTGGGTCGACAAGCTGGAGGATATTGCTCTCAAAAAGCCTTCCAAATTGATTGAGATAGTAGCTGATATGGCACATTCCGATATCCCGACATCCGGTTCTTTTGTATCAGAATTCAGTCAACGGTTATCGTCTCAAAATTCGGCATTACAGATATCCCGCAATTGGCTCGAACAAAAACTGGCGGAGGATGGACTTTTCATAGACGAGCTGATTTATCAGGAAAATCAAAATCAGGCAGTAAATCAATTATCTGTTAGTCATATCATAAATAGTCTCCGGTTTATAAATACAACCGACTGGAAAATATTTGTTGAAAAACAAAGTATTGTAGAGCAAATTTTACTTAAAGATCCAGCTGGAATTTATGGATCTATGGACTTTAATACTCGTGATCATTATCGACATATTATAGAATCATTAGCACAAAACAGTCTTAGATCAGAGATTCAAATCGCTCAATCTGCGATTACATTAACCCAATTGTATAAAGATACGGGCACACGACAAGCTCATGTGGGTTATTTTTTAACAGGTGATGGAAAATATTTACTCGAGAAAGAAATTGATGTAAAAAAGACTATCACTACAAGAATAAGAAATGTATTCAGAGATGCTCCTTTAGCTATTTATGCCGGATCTATAACTATATTGTCTTTACTTGGATTTATCTTATTTGTTTCTGTTTTTCAATCTAAAGAAATATCAATAACACATTGGCATTTCATGATCTTAGCATTCCTTTTCTTTATTTTCATTAGCCAGTTTGCTGTATTCTTTGTCAATTGGATAATTACCATTTTTGCAAAACCGGATATTCTACCCCGACTCGATTTTTCCAAATCGATACCGGTCGAATGCCGCACGATGGTGGTTATTCCAACCATAATTTCGAATGAAGAGAATGTTGATAGTCTAATTTCCCAATTGGAACTTCATTATCTGTCGAATAGAAATACCAATCTTTATTTTGGATTATTGACAGACTTTCCGGATGCTCCTAAAGAGAAAGAGGCCTCCGATGATCTTTTGCTCAATCTGGCACGTTTGGGAATTGAAAATCTCAATAAAAAGTATAAGATTGATAACGGCACTCTGTTCTATCTGTTTCATCGCCCTCGTCAATGGAATCCGAAAGAAAAAACGTGGATGGGATATGAGCGGAAAAGGGGTAAGCTAATGGAATTTAATTCGCTACTAAGAGGCAAGGAAAACAATTGCTTCTCACACATTGAAGGAGACAGGTCTATATTGCCGAGCTTTAAGTATGTGATAACCTTAGATGCAGACACACAATTGTCTCCCGAAACTGCTCATAAGCTGATAGGAACAATGGCTCACCCACTGAATCGCGCAGAACTTGATGTGAAACGAAATGTTGTAGTCAGGGGTTATGGTATTCTGCAACCTCGTGTTTCGTCCAATCTTGTCAGCAGTCAATGTTCCCTTTTCTCACGCTTGTTTACAGGCGATTCGGGTATTGATATTTACACCCGAACTGTATCCGATGTCTATCAGGATGTGTTTCACGAAGGTTCTTATATGGGTAAAGGTATTTATGATGTAGATACTTTTGAAACCAGCTTAAACAACCGTTTTCCTGAGAACAAAATACTTAGCCACGATTTGTTGGAATCATCCTATATACGCTCAGGACTTGTTAGTGATATAGAAGTATCCGAATCATTTCCTCCGGGTTATAATATGGATGCAAACCGTCGTTTTCGTTGGATACGGGGCGATTGGCAAATCTTACAATGGGTACTGCCTTGCGTCCCTAATTCGGGTAAAGGTTTTTCCAAAAATTCTATTTCGAGTTTAAGCAAATGGAAAATACTTGATAATTTACGCCGAAGTATAGTCTCACCTGCAACATTGTTATTTTTGATCGGATTTGCCATATTGTTCCCTCAAAAACTTTGGTCAGGTCTATTGTTGATACTTCTCATTACCGTTCTACCTTTTGTATTGGAGAATACAACCAACTCTTTACGCAAAGCAAAAGACCAATCGTGGAAACTCCATTTATGGGAGGTCTTAGGAAAAAGCATGTATCAATTCAAACAGGTTCTATTTGCGTTAGTTGTTCTCCCATATGAAGCCTATCTATGTGTAAAAGCAATTATTGTTACTCTTTGGCGATTAATTATCTCTCATAAACATCTGATGCAATGGCAGACCTCTGCCGATGTAAAGAAAAAAGCAGTTAATACGCTATCGGGATTCTATAACAGAATGTGGTTTTCTCCTGTAATGGCTATTCTATGCGGAATATCGTTAGGTATATACAACCCAATCTTACTATACGTTTGTCCGTTTTTATTTATATGGATAATTGCTCCATATATCGCCTGGCGCGCAAGTTGTCCCACAATCCCCAAAATATCTAAAATAACAAATGAGCAAGATCTTCTATTACACCGTATAGCCCGTAAAACCTGGCATTTTTTCGAAGTTTTCGTTAATGAAAAAGAGAATTGGTTAGCACCCGACAATTTTCAGGAGACACCTAATCCTGCTATTGCTTCCCGCACTTCTCCTACCAATATTGGTCTGTCGTTATTAGCCAATTTATCCGCCTTTGATTTAGGATACCTGACAGCTGGAAAGTTTGTAGAGCGAACTAAGCTGACCTTTGATACTATGACAAAACTGCAAAAACACAGGGGGCATCTGTATAATTGGTATAATACCGAAACACTTGAGCCTATGTTTCCGTTGTATATCTCGAGTGTCGATAGCGGTAATCTGGCAGGGCATTTGCTTACACTCGCTCAAGGACTAAGAGAATTGGAAGAAGACTGTATTTACAAGCCTGTTATTTTCGAAGGGATGCTTGACACTGTACAGACAATGAGAAACATTGACTGCAAAAACAAAGCCTTGATTATACTCGAAAAAGAATTATCTAAGCCTTTGCCGAAAACATTAACCGCTGCATTTACCCTTTTAAAATCGGCAGAACAACAAATCGAGCAGGTAAATAATTCATTATCATCCGACGATGCCATACTAAATTCATGGGGGGCGGTATTAAAGAAAAACTGCAAGGAGTATGTTGATGAAATGCTTTTTCTTGGCCCTTGGCTTGCTATATCACTTTCTGTTCCTGTTGAAAGAGCGGGAGAATGTATTGCAGATGTACAGATGAATTATATAATCTCTACACTGGAAGCTTTAGATTATGTGCCTACGTTAACGCAAATAGCCAATTTAGAAACTACCGGTATTTGTTCACAAATTCAATCTGTATTAGAGCAATTGTCCGGCAAAGATAATTTATCAGCTGATAGAGAAATAAAAGACTTAACACAATGGCTGGCTTATCTGAAAAATGCAATAGAGAATGCAAAACAAAGAATAATGATTCTCAATGTTCTGGCACAGCAAAGTGATAGTTTTTCCAAAATGGATTTTGCCTTTTTATATGATCCAGTAAAGAAGTTATTCTCGATTGGATACAATGTTACCGAACAACAGATAGATCAAGGTTCGTACGATATGTTAGCTTCCGAAGCACGCTTGTGTAGTTATGTAGCCATAGCTCAAGGACAAATTCCGTTAGAACATTGGTTTTCGCTAAGCAGATTACTTATTTTTTCGCAGGGGAAACCTATATTAGTCTCGTGGAGCGGATCTATGTTCGAATACCTTATGCCACTGTTGGTTATGCCAAATTATGAGCAAACATTGCTCGATCAAACCTACAAAGGAGTCATCTATGAACAAATCGAATATGGTAAAAAATTCGATATTCCTTGGGGAATTTCAGAATCCGGATTAAATCGCACAGATACTCAATTCAATTATCAATATAAAGCTTTCGGAATACCAAGTTTGGGATTGAAGCGAGGTCTGTCAAAAGACTTAGTTATTGCACCTTATGCCACTCTTCTGGCTCTGATGGTTAATTCGCGGAAAGCGTGCGAAAACCTGGAACGGCTTACCAATGACGGCTTTGAAGGCATGTATGGTTATTACGAGGCTGTGGATTATACACCATCTCATCTGCCGTTAAATGAAACAAGCATAGCAGTTCATTCCTATATGGCACATCATCAAGGTATGGGACTGGTATCGATATCCAACTTAATGAAAGGAAATAAAATGCAGGAGCGTTTTATGTCTTGCCCGATGATTAAGGCCTTTGAACCTTTATTACAGGAAAAAAATCCTCATAATATAAAGATCGATGTTATATCGGATGACTCTAAATTTGAAATCGAAGGGACTAATCCGTTATTATATAACAGTGTAAGTTATACTCGAGTTTTCGATAATAAAAACATACCACCCGAAATCAACTTGCTATCTAACGGACGTTATCAGGTAATGATAAATAACAGTGGTGGAGGCTATAGCCGATGGAATAATTTAGCAGTCACCCGCTGGCGTGAAGATGCAACCGCAGGTTGTCATGGATTATTTGTTTATTTACGTGATGTTGATACAGGAGAATACTGGTCGATCGGAAACCAACCGATACCAAATCCTTCTGATGATTACAGCGTAAAATTCACTCAGGCTTATGCAGAATTTAAACAACAACATTCTAAATTGGAAGTAAGAACAACCATATGTGTTTCACCCGAAGATGACATGGAACTGAGGCGAATAACCTTAACCAACCATACCAATAAGTCACGGAGAATAGAACTGACTACATACAGCGAAGTTGTTATATCGTCGCAAGATGCAGATGAAGCACACCCTGCTTTCAATAACTTGTTTGTACAAACTGAATTCAATGCAGCAGCTTCGTCCATATTGTGTACCCGACGTCCCCGTTCGCAGGAGGAAACCCCACCATACTTGCTGCATTTGCTGTTATCCGGGCAAGATCAGGAAAATGACGTTACGTGCGAAACAGACAGAGCTTCTTTTGTTGGTCGTGGACATTCATTGTCAAAGCCTTTGGCAATGAGGCAATCCGGAACGTTATCAAACAGTGAGGGTTCTGTTCTTGACCCTTGTATTGCATTGCGACGGTCGATCGTTATCCCAGCACGAAAGAGTGTAAAAGTATATGTGCTACTTGGTATGTCCGACACGTATTTAGGAGCGTTGTCCCTATCGGATAAATACCAGAATATCCGCATGACAGATCGTGCCTTTGAATTGGCATGGACTCACAGTCAGGTGGTTCTTTATCAACTTAATATTACCGAGACCGAAGCTCAGGTTTTTGCGAAAATGGCAGGATCTTTGGTCTATGCAAATCCTTTGTTCAGGTCTGATTCGAATACCGTAAAAAACAACAAACGCGGACAAAGCGGATTGTGGAGCTATGGTATTTCAGGTGATATTCCATTGGTATTATTAAGAATAAAGGATATAACAAATATAGAACTGGTACGTCAATTGGTTTTGGCGCATGCTTACTGGCGGATGAAAGGGTTAGTGATCGACCTTGTTATATTGAACGAATACACATCGGTGTATCGCCAATCGTTGTATGATGAGATAATGAACCTGATACACAGTGGTGTAGATGCCACATTCTTAGAAAAGCAAGGTGGCATTTTTGTTCGACGTGTAGAGCATATGCCCCACGAAGATATATTACTCCTTCAGTCTGTTGCCCGAATTGTAATCGATGATGAGCAAGGAACATTATTCGACCAAATGGAAGGTAAGTTAACTACGGATGTTCAAACTCCGATATTAAAACCAATATATGCTATTGAAGAGGTGAGTACAACAAACTTTGTACCCAATGATGTTATTCTTTCAAATGGTGTCGGTGGATTTTCTGCCGATGGGAAGGAATATATTATTACATTAAAACCGGGAGAATCAACACCGGCTCCTTGGTGTAATGTATTAGCAAATGAATATTTTGGAACGGTGGTATCTGAAAGTGGGAGTGCTTATACTTGGGGTGAAAATGCGCATGAATTCCGTATTACACCTTGGCATAATGATACAATACTGGATTCATCGGGCGAAGCCTTTTATATTCGCGACGAAGAAACCGGACAATACTGGTCACTAACCCCTTATCCTGCAAGAGGAAATAGTCCTTACGTTATTCGACATGGTTTTGGCTATACAGTCTTTGAGCATACTGAAAATGGAATAGAATCAGAGCTGTGGATGTATGTGGCTTTGGACACATCGGTAAAATTCACAATCTTAAAAATAAAGAATATTTCCAATTGTCCGCGCAACTTATCTGTTACCGGCTATTATGAATTGGTGTTGGCAGAGAAAAAATCCAAAAGTCTTTTACATACTCAGACGGAGGTCGATATAGAAACAGGGGTGCTTTTTGCTCATAATTTCTATAACTCAGATTTCGCAGAAAAGATTGCTTTTATAGATGTCAATGAGCCCCGAACGGTGACAGGCGATCGAAAAGAATTTATTGGGCAAAATGGAAGTTTATCTGATCCTGAAGCGATGAAGCATACTCGTCTATCAGGAAAAACAGGAACTGGTATTGATGCTTGTGGAGCCATTCAAGTTATTTTTGATTTAGCAGAAGGGAAAACTAAAGAGACTCGTTTCAAGTTAGGATTTGCTCAGAATAAAGAGGAGATGAAACAATTAGTCCATCGTTATCGACAAGTAGAATCTTCACAACAAACATTAGATAGTGTTCGCAACTATTGGAATCAAACACTTGGTGGAATCAAAGTAGACACTCCTGATTCTTCGGTCAATGTAATGGCTAACGGTTGGTTACTATATCAAACGTTGAGTAGCCGTATTTGGGCACGTTCTGGATTCTACCAATCGGGAGGAGCTTATGGTTTCCGCGATCAGTTGCAAGATGTAATGGCTCTGGTTCATGTTGAACCCGATATAACCCGAAAACAAATACTTCGTGCAGCCGCGCATCAATTTACCGAAGGCGATGTGCAACATTGGTGGCATCCTCCGATGAACAGGGGTGTTCGAACGCATTTTTCGGACGATTATTTGTGGTTGCCTTATGTTGTATGTCAATATATTTTGAGTGTTGGGGATAATGACATTTTAGGTGAGATTGTATCGTTTATCGAAGGTCGGGAGCTACGTGCAGACGAAGAATCATATTACGATCAGCCCAATCATTCAGCCGAATCGGCATCCCTTTACGAGCATTGTGTGAGGAGTATTAAGTACGGTCTTAAATTTGGCGTGCACGGTTTACCTCTCATGGGATGCGGCGACTGGAACGATGGTATGAATCTGGTAGGCAAAGAAGGAAAAGGTGAAAGCGTTTGGCTCGGTTTCTTTTTGCATGATGTATTAGTCAAGTTTTCGGATGCAGCAAGGCTTCGTAATGATGGATCGTTTGCTCAATACTGTGTAGAGCAAGCAAAAGAGTTGCAAAAAAATATCAGATTACATGCTTGGGATGGCAAATGGTATCGTCGAGCCTTTTTTGATGACGGTAGTCCTCTCGGCTCTGTTCTGAATGAAGAATGCCGGATTGATTCAATTGCTCAAAGTTGGTCGGTAATTAGTGGTGCAGGAGATAAGGAGCGTTCGGCAATGGCCATGAAGCAAGTTGAAATACAGCTAGTCGAAAGAGAGGCTAAGCTCATCCGGCTGTTTACTCCTTCATTTGATAAATCATCTCTAAATCCGGGTTATATAAAAGGTTATATTCCGGGAGTTCGTGAAAACGGAGGGCAATATACCCATGCAGCCATCTGGACAGCTTTGGCTTTTGCTATGATGGGAGAAACAGATAAAGCATGGGAGCTTTTCGATTTACTGAATCCAGTACAACATGGTGCCACAGCGGAGGATATTGCCATCTATAAAGTTGAGCCGTATGTAGTAGCGGCTGATGTGTACACAAACCCTCAGCATCTCGGACGAGGAGGGTGGACATGGTATACCGGTTCGGCATCGTGGATGTATCGTTTGTTGACAGAAACACTGCTTGGCATCAATCGTGCGGGAGATAAACTACATTTAACTCCTCATCTAAAAAAAGAATGGGATAACTACAAAGTACATTATCGTTTTCAAGAGACTGTTTATCACATCTCGTTCAATCGTATCAAGGATTTTGCAATAGATCCTTATCTTGTTTTAGATAGCCTCAAACAAGATGATTCGAATACCGTATATATGAAAAATGATTATACAGAACATTTTGTTGACGTGTGGATTAGGTAGTGGCAGCATAAGACGCCTTTATAAGTTTTCAATATTATTCCGGCGTTTATTTTTAAGGTTTTTGTAAAAAGTAGGCGTTAATCCTGTTACTTTTTTAAATTGATTGGATAAGTGAGCAACACTGCTATAATGTAATTTGTAGGAAATTTCGGTAAGGTTCAATTCATCATAAAGAATTAATTCTTTTACCTTTTCTATTTTGTGTATAATAATAAAATGTTCAATAGTAACACCTTCTGCCTCTGAAAATAAATTGGCTAAGTAAGTGTAGTTGTTATTTAATTTTTTACTCAGATAATCGGAAAAGTTTACTTTCAGTTCTTCTCTAGAATGATGTATCAGTTCTATAATTGTAGTTTTTATCTGTTCTATCTGGATTGCCTTTTTATCATCCATCAATTCAAGTCCCGATTTTAATAACATTGTGTGAAGCAAAAAAAATTGCTCATCTGAAATAGCATCTAAAGTTTCTATTACTCCGAGCTGAACACTGGAATATCTGATTCCGATCTCCTCAAGATTGGATTTCACCATCATTATGCAACGGCGACTAACCATATATTTGACATATATCATCATCGGGATGCTTTTTTGATTGTAATATACTGATTTATTTAGGCTTATTTGAAGGAAGATATAAAATATATTGTTTTGTCATATTCTAAATGAGTACAAAAAACGGGTAAGTAATTACACCTACCCGTTTGAAATTATACATTATTTCGTTTTATTAGTAACGATTTCCATTGAAGCCACCGTTTCCACCACGGTTGTTGTAACCTCCGCTACCTCTATCCGTTTTAGGTCGAGCAATAGTTACAGTGATTGTCTTGCCTTCATAATCAGCATTGTTTAGCTCATCTATAGCTTTCTGTCCTTCTGCATCATTAGGCATTTCAACAAAGCCAAAGCCACGCGATCTTCCGGTTTCTCTGTCTGTAATAATCTTAGCCGATTCTACTTCGCCATAGGCTGTAAATAATTCTTGCAAACTCTCGCTTGTTGTGCTAAAGTTTAGATTCGATACGTAAATGTTCATTCTTTTTTTTATTAATTATTATTGGATATCCTTATTGGTTAGACTGATCTTTACAGCATTCAGCATGCCTCTTTGACCATGTTACAAATAGAATATTACCATATTTATTTCTAAAATATCTTTGTTTTATATAGGAATATCTATTTTTATATTTTTGATTTGTGCAATCTGATATACTTTTCCACTCGAGCATCTATTTCCTCCTGAGACAAATGAGCAGGGAGTTCGATTGTTGTCCTCTCGCTAATCGTGACATGAATAACAGCCCCATTTTTTCCCTTTACATTTTTCAATACAGATTCAGCCTGCTGATTAGCTGAAGTTCTTTCAGAACGGGTTATTTCACCCTCTTTTCTGTTTATCGAAGAGCTTTGTTTTGCTGCCATTTTTGTTTTGTTTTAATTGGTCTTATGTATTTTTACTAATACAAAAGCATTGTTTGCCGGCATTTTGTAACGATCATATTCTCGGATGTCTCTTTTGATCGTTTCTTCTGTCAAATGATCATTCATGAGACAGACCTATTGCTGATAATGCTACTTCTTCTGCTATAGCAAATTCTTCTTTCAATTTGCACACAACTTCTTTAACGCTACTTATTTTCTGAGCCAGATGAGCATTTATTCCGGCAAAAGCATATCCCTTTTTCATGTCTCCTTTCGCAGCATTTAATAATGCTTTCATTATACAATAGGGACTCTTAGTGTAATCGCAGGTTTTTATGCAGTGTACAGGACAATTTTTAGGTATCTCCAATCCTTCGGCAACACGTCTGAGAAATTCTCCTTTAATAGCACGTCCCGGCATCCCAACCGGACTGTTGATTATCATAAGATCGTTTTCCTGTGCGGTAAGGTAAACCTGTTTGAAGGCAGTCGAAGCATCGCATTCTTCGGTTGTAACAAATATAGTTCCCATCTGTACCGCAGATGCTCCCATTTCTATAAAACGGTACATATCTCCTCCTGAGGATATCCCTCCTGCAGCAATAACCGAGATCTTTTTTATTTCTTTGTATGAAGCTACCGTTTTTATAACTTCCGGAATTATTTGTTCAAGAGAATATTTCTCATCATCAAGTTGTTCCCTCTTAAATCCCAAATGCCCTCCGGCTTTTGGTCCTTCCACAACTATCGCATCGGGCAAATAACCGTAATTATTATACCATTTCTCACAAATTATCTTTGCGGCACGAGCTGAGGAAACAATTGGTACTAACTTCGTTTTGCTGTCGGCAGTTTGATACGATGGTAAATCCAACGGAAGTCCTGCACCTGCAAATATTATATCTGCTTTTTCTGCAATGGAGGTACGTGCCATATCAGCAAAATTAGATAAGGCAACCATTATATTGACGCCAATTATACCTTTTGTCTTTTCTCTGGCTAAACGCAACTCTTCCTTCAGTCCCCAAATACTACTATTTATGAAATTTCCGTGACCTTTATGAATGAGACCTAAACCTGCACATGATATAACACCTATACCTCCTTCATTAGCAACCGCCGATGCTAAGCCGGACAAAGATACTCCTACCCCCATTCCACCTTGGACAATCGGAAGTTTAACTTCCAGATTCCCTATAAAAAATGATTTCATCTTATTTACAAAAATGTGTCGCGACAAACTGTATATACTTTTCGCAATGAATTAATACTATAAACAAGAGAGTTGATTTTGTTCTCAATTTTAACGATGGGAAGATCCGCAGCAAGGGCGGAGCAAATCATTGTGAAGAAAAGATACAATAAAAACTATATTGCTCAATGGGGTGAAGATACGGAAATAAATCTACTTATTTGTTGTTTTACAATATCTTATTAAATATTCTTTATATTTTAATATTTATAACTTTAACATAGACATTGATATGTTCGATCATTTTGGCAATACTCTCAACCTTAATCTCGCCGAAAGTAATAAAATTCTGAAATAATAAGGGAGCATATGAAACTATATATTCTTAGAAAGCCCCAAAAGACATGCAGAATACCTTTTGAAGAAATGGAGATTGTATAGAAAGTCTTGTTCATATACAACAGAATTCTTATCTATAGTTTTCAATAACGATCAAGTAAAAATTAGAAAAAAATACAGAAAAAGAAACATTAGAATAAAGCATTTTATCTTTTTGCAAAAGATAAGTCGCTCTTTGTATAGTGAGGAAATTAAGCATATCTAGAACTAAGATGGTTTCTAAATCGTTACCTATTGAGAAGCGAATAGCACATAATCGTTTGATTAATAGCCAATAAAAGTTTTCCTTGTGTCTTCTTGTATGGAATGTGATCCTTTTATTAATACCACATAATATTGCAATATCTTTCAGATACTTGTTTACATCTGCAGGATCTTGAATGGGTAATAACTTATCACCAACTTTATACTTATCAAGGATCATTTTAGCCATTGGTCATAAAGGAATTCTGGATAATACATCTGTTTTTACCTTTCTTTTCCTAATCCAGATTCTGCCACTGTTATCTCTTTCAAAATGTTCTGGAATTAATGTTTTAATATCAATATAACTAAGATCAGTAAGACAACCGAATAAGAATATAAATTTTGTTCTTCCAAAGCGTGGAATAGGGGCGTAAAAGTTGATTATATTTCTTAGTTCTTTTTCATCTAAAAAATACTTATTTTTTGTTATTACTAAGAATTATAACAAACAAAAGGAGCCTTGTAAATCAATGATTTACAAGGCTCCTGAAATATTTAGTAATTTAATTACTTGCCTAAAGCCTGAGCAACGTCAACAGCACAAGCTACTGTACAGCCTACCATTGGGTTGTTACCAATACCAAGGAATCCCATCATCTCAACGTGAGCAGGAACTGAAGAAGATCCAGCAAACTGAGCGTCAGAGTGCATACGACCCATAGTATCTGTCATACCGTAAGAAGCAGGACCTGCAGCCATGTTATCTGGGTGAAGTGTACGACCTGTACCACCACCTGAAGCTACAGAGAAATATGGTTTACCAGCAAGGGTACGCTCTTTCTTGTATGTACCTGCTACTGGGTGTTGGAAACGTGTTGGGTTTGTTGAGTTACCAGTGATTGATACGTCAACTCCCTCTTTCCACATGATAGCTACACCTTCGCGAACATCGTCAGCACCATAGCATCTTACTTTAGCACGTTGACCGTCAGAGTAAGCTATTTCACGAACGATTGTCAATTCACCTGTGTAGTAATCAAACTGTGTCTGTACATATGTGAAACCATTGATACGTGAGATGATCTGAGCTGCGTCTTTTCCAAGACCGTTCAAGATACAACGCAAAGGTTCTTTACGTACTTTGTCAGCTTTAGCTGCAATTTTAATTGCACCTTCTGCTGCAGCGAATGACTCGTGACCTGCAAGGAAAGCGAAACATTTTGTCTCTTCACGAAGAAGACGAGCAGCAAGGTTACCATGGCCGATACCTACCTTACGGTCATCAGCTACTGAACCTGGGATACAGAAAGCCTGAAGACCGATACCGATTGCTTCAGCTGCTTCAGCTGCATTCTTACAGCCTTTCTTAATTGCGATTGCACAACCAACTACATAAGCCCATTTTGCATTCTCGAAACAGATAGGCTGAGTCTCTTCACATGTCTTATAAGGATCAATACCAGCAGCTTCGCATATTGCGTTAGCTTCTTCGATGTCTTTAATGCCGTTCTCGTTTAATGAAGCTAGTATCTGTTTGATACGACGGTCTTGGCTTTCGAATTTTACTTCTCTAATCATTGTTATTTCCTCCTTATAATTATTCTTGACGTGGGTCAATGTGTTTAACTGCACCTTGCTCTGCTGTGAAACGTCCGTAAGTTCCTGTTACTTTCTTCAAAGCTTCATTAGCATCGGTTCCCTTCTTAATCTCATCCATGAATTTACCCATCTGAACAAATTCATAACCACAAATCTCGTCATTCTTGTCAAGAGCGATTGTCTTAATGTAACCTTCAGCCATTTCAAGATAACGTGGACCTTTTGCCAATGTACCATAAAGTGTACCTACCTGGCTACGAAGACCTTTACCTAAGTCCTCAAGACCTGCACCAATAACTAGACCACCTTCAGAGAAAGCAGACTGTGTACGACCGTAAACAATTTGAAGGAATAATTCACGCATTGCAGTGTTGATAGCATCACAAACAAGGTCTGTATTCAATGCCTCAAGAATAGTCTTTCCTGGAAGGATCTCTGAAGCCATTGCTGCAGAGTGAGTCATACCAGAACAACCGATAGTCTCAATCAATGCTTCCTGGATAATACCCTCTTTTACATTTAATGTAAGCTTGCAAGCACCTTGCTGAGGAGCACACCATCCGATTCCATGTGTCAAACCAGATACATCTTTTATTTCTTTCGATTTAACCCACTTTCCTTCTTCAGGAATTGGAGCTGGTCCGTGATTAGGACCTTTCTTCACAACACACATGTGTTCTACTTCGTGTGAATAAGTCATATTTTTACGTTTTTATTAAATAAATTAATCATCGTAACATTGAAAAAGAAGATTTTCTTTTTCGGTATGCAAAGTTAGTTCTTTTATTCTTTTTTGCAATCGCTGATATCTTAGTTTTTAATAAATAATAATATATAATTCTATATGACTATTCATTTGCAAGCTGCAGATTGCAATTCAGTTAAATTATAATACTTTATCAAATGATAATATAATAAAGAATGAGGAATAAAGGCTTATAATTGTAGAAAATGAGTATATACAACTTTGACAGCAGGATATCAGAAAAAATGATAAATGCTAAAAAATATATTATACAATGATTGTAATTTAAATCATAATGGCTATATTTGTGCTGAAATGACTTAATATTCAATCATTATGGAAGATATTTATGCACTCTCGGACACCCAAATACAGAAAAAGATTGGAAGAAAGCTTAAAGCGGTTAGACTAAATCAAAATATATCTCAAGGTAGTCTAGCTAAATCTTCTTCTATATCGCGCTCTTCTGTACAAAAAATTGAAGCTGGAGAAATCGGGTCCTTTGACACATTACTTCGCATCTTAAGAACACTTGGCATGCTTGACGAGATTCATCATTTGTGCGAAGAAGAACAGATGAGCCCAAGCGAATATTTTGACATGGTAAATTCCACTAAAAAAAGCAGAAGAAAACGTGCTGTGGGAAATATAAAGAAAAATAAGGAGGAATCAGAATGGTAGATGTCGCAAAAGTAAAGATGTTTGGCATGGATGTCGGAACATTCAGATGGGATAGCACATATGATGTAGCACGTTTTGAATATGACATGCAGTTTGTTGGTAAGGGTATTGAGCCCTCTCCATTAATGATGCCGGTACAGCAAGGACGTATTTATTCATTTGGGTCTCTCAATAGAGATGTGTTCAACGGTCTGCCAGGTATGCTAGCCGATTCTCTTCCTGACACATATGGTCGGGCTTTGTTTGATCGATGGCTTACTTTGACTGGAAGAACAGTTGGTAATCCAATAGAGACACTCTGTTTCTTAGGACAGCGATGCATGGGAGCCTTGGAGTTTGAACCATCAACGGGTCCAGTCTCAAATCCGGATATTAAGATTGAGATTGATTCGTTAGTAAAAGTTGCGATTGAGGCTCTTTCAAACAAAAATGGATTCGGAGTTAATTTAGGAATTGATAGAAAGAGTGCTATTGCAGAAATTCTAAGACTTGGTACATCCGCAGGAGGGCAAAGGGCAAAGGCGATAATTGCATATAACAAAGAAAATGGAGAAGTACGATCTGGTCAGGTTAATGCCCCGAAAGGCTTTGATTACTATCTGATAAAGTTGGACGGTGTTTCTGCTGAAGCAGGATTTAAGGAAACAGAAAACTTCGGAAGACTTGAGTATTCCTTCTCGCAACTCGTAAAAGAATGTGGCATTGAAATGACGGAATGTTCTCTAATTGAAGAGAATGGAAGAGCTCACTTCTTGACCAAACGATTTGATCGGGCTAATGGTGAGAAAATCCACATGCAGACATTATGTGGAATAGCCCATTATGATTTTCATCTTCGTAGGGCATATTCATATGAACAAGCATTTAACGTAATGAGACGCCTTCGCCTTCCGTATTCACAAGCAGAAGAAATGTTTCTTCGCATGGTATTCAATGTTGTAATAAGAAACCAGGATGACCATACCAAGAATATATCTTTTCTTATGGATAAAAAAGGTAATTGGAGATTATCTCCGGCATATGATATAGGCTTTGCATATAACCCGAAAGGTTCATGGACAGATACTCATCAGATGTCTATAAATGGTAAATTTGATGATATAACAAGGCAAGATCTTCTTGCTTGCGCAGTTTCCAACAATATCAAGAATGCGTCTGAAGTTATCGACAAGGTCTGCGAGATAGTTTCAAAATGGCCTGAGATTGCGAAGAATTGCGGTGTGCCTAAAGACATGATATATGCCAGATTACCACATATGTTGTTGAACATCTGATTTACTTGCCTATACATATGATATAAACAATTTAAAGACCTCCTTTGGTAAAGAATGTACCAAAGATGATTGTAAAAGTCGGTTTTTTATCTATTTTTGTATGGTAATATTTATGCTTGAAAAAAGTCGATAATGGAGGAAAATAAAATTATTATAACAGATAATGAGGTGGCTGCTGCAGCTACTGCCGGAATGGATGAATTTATCAAAGTCTTTACAGATAAATATCTTGAGGTTACCGGGGGAGTAATTGATGCATCTACAATGCCTCTTCTTAATGGTCATCAGCACTCACTGCTTGGGTACCACTTCTTTAGAGAAGAGATTAATGAGGGAGGATTTATCCAGTTGATACAGAATGGATATGGCCCATACATATTTGACAATCCTTTCGCTATGGCAATGAGAGTATTTGGTGCAAAGGATTTCTCAAAACTGATATACGATGCCAAGAAAATTTATGACGTGAACCGTAAGGATCTTGAGAAGGAGTGTGATGATGATGAGTTTATGGCAATGTATGAGCAGTACGAGGCTTTCGATGAGCTGGAAGAGAAATTTATGGATATGGAAGAACTCATAACAGCACAGATTGCTGAATATGTAGACAATAATATCGAACAGTTTGCTAAGATTGAAAAATAAAAAAAGAGAATATATAAAAGACTCCCTCGCTACATTTGAACTGACCCCAAAAAGTTTTTGTCTAACTTTTTGGGGTCAGTTCAAATTTTTATTGTAGTGGGGGAGTATTTTTATTATATTATCAAGTCAGTCAAAATTGAAATGTAATCTTCACTTACACCATGGCTCCTGAGGAATACCTTGCTTTCATCAATAGTTTTGAAAATCTTCTCTTTATCAAAGATTAGCACGGCTCCTATTCTATAGTTGTTTATTGCATCTACAATATTACCTTGAATTATGTTCACGTGCCCTAGGTTGATATAGTCGTAAGCATTCGCTTTATCTTCGCCGATGACCAAAGAGAAATATTTTTTTGCCTCATCATAATTTCCTGTCTGCGCCAAACACCAACCAAGAGCTCTCAGTGCATTGATATTATTCTCATCAATATATATTACCTTATAGAAATATTGTTGCGCCTCTTTATATTTATCTAGCTTTATGAAACATTGCCCTATCTGAATGTCAATATTTAGATTTTCAGGATTCAACTCTTCAATAATCTTGTAATACTCTATAGCTTTGGTATATTCTCCTATTTTTTTGTAGCACTGGGCAAGATGAAGGTTTGTCCACTTCTGCTCAGGTACTAACATATCTGCGCGAAGGTAGCATGTTATAGCCTCTTCACATCTTGATAGTTTCTGAAGTATAAATCCAGTCTTCTGCCATGACTCAGCATCTTCAGGAATTGTGATATTCATTAATTGATATATCTGTTGTGCCTCCTGCAGGTAGTCATATTTAATTAGAAATGATCCTATCTGCTTCAAAGTCTCTTCATCACTTAACAGGTCGCATAGATATGGATTGTTCCATAAGTCGAACTTATCATTGAATATGTCATTTTCCTCATTTTTATAATTCCAGAGCTTAAAGAATCTATATAGATCCTGAATGTAGAGTCGACTGATTATATCACTTCTCTTTGATTCCTCTTCGAATAACTTTATAATCTCATTCTTATCCGAATAATTCTCGTTTAATTCTGAGAACTGATTTAGAAACTGCTCTTTTTGTGAAGTCGGAATGCTTTCGAAAGTAAAGCATAATGAATACTTATCCAAGTTGCAGAAGAATACAGACTTAATCATGATATCAATAAAAGGTATCTCCTCATTCTTCATCCTATTTATAATAGGGAATATGTCCGACTGATATGTGAAGAAAGGGTAGAACCAATGGGATATCTTGAAGAAGAAACCGTATTTCTTCAATGGTGCGAACGAATGCATATAGATATCTGCACCCGATGACTGAAGTTCATTTATCTCCATTAACTTATCAGAAAAGCCGGAATCGTATTTAATCTTTTCCCAGTCAGGATTCTCCCCATCAGTATCATCTATATCCTCGGAATCCCTCTTAACTTTCATCACATCTTCCATAATGCCTTCACGAATCTTCTTATCGAAATTATCAGTCTCGCGCGTCATTAGGAACTGTAGCTGTATATTCCTTAAGTCTTTTACCACTCTCTTGTCATCTTTTAGTATGGAGAGTTGTGCCAGTATCTCAGGGTAAAAATTTATACACTTTGAGTTTATCTGAAGTATTATAACAACACCTACCAGAGCTCTTGCTGATATTAAAGCACTTTCATTATTGTACGAAGATATCAAAAGGAGGAATTTCTTATCATCGAAAACATGTAAAAGGCTCATTGTGATAGCACTTAAAAATATTGCCTTGTCTTCATCTGTGATAAGCAGTGAACTCATCAATTCCTTTGCCTGAATATGGTCAGTTTCACTCCAACGCGAAGAGGCATAGGTCTTGTTGAACATGTAGTTTACAACCTCTTCATGTTCTTTAGACATATCTAACTTCTTATCATCAATATCGTCGGGAGAGTATATTAGATCGGCAGTACCTATATTCTCTGTATAATTCTCCAACTTCTTTTGTATCTCATCGAGAGGGATATATTCGGAACTAATTGCTTTATTTATTTTGGAAATAGTAGAGTCAGAATTTTTGTGTCTCTTTATCAGGGCTATTCTCTCTGTTATGTTGTATGCATGAGCCAAACTCTTTCTTATCATATCATGCATGTTGGGATCTTTAATTCCTTGCATAATGTACGAAATCATCATTTCATACGATACAAGCAAATTATGTGCTTCATCTCCGATTTCACCCTCATTTATCTCTAGAGCAGCTGATTCAATCTTCAATAGAGCTGCTTTTACTGCCTTATTATCAAGCAATAAGTAGATTTCTTCTATCTTTTCGTCCATAATAGACTTAATAATTTATTAGTTAATAAACAAATATGACAACATATATGTTCACATATGCAAATCTAATAAATAAAATAAATAGGTTTTCCATTAAATAGAATAAATGAGATATTTCAGTAATTTTGCACTATTATTTTGAATTTTATGGATATATCTGAAATACAACGTATATATAGTTCTCATCCCAATACTGCCGCAATGAGTAAAATTCTGAGTGACAGGACAATCAAATACTCTTATTTAAAGGGGTTGCAAGGCTCATCTGCTTCACTTTTCTTTTCTAATTTTTTGAAAAGAGATGACTCTATCTTCCTTTTTATTCTTGATGATATTGAGTCGGCAGGATATTTCTACCATGATATAACTCAGATAAATGGAGAGTCGAATATATTCTTTTTCCCTTCGTCTTACAGAAGAGCAATAAAGTATGGTCAGAAGGACTCTGCAAACGAGATATTAAGGACAGAGGTGCTTAGTAGTATTCAAAAGGGAAAACCTATTACAGTCATTACATACCCCGAAGCGATAACTGAGAAGGTTATAGCACATAAGGAACTTACTACAAAGACTTTTAAGATTGCTCTGAATGACAGGCTATCTATAACAAAGTTGGTGGAGAAGTTGTCGGAGCTTGGTTTTGAGCATGTAGATTATGTATACGAGCCGGGACAGTTTGCACATAGAGGAAGTATCGTCGATGTTTTCTCTTACTCTTCGGAATATCCATTCAGAATAGACTTCTTTGGGGATGAGGTTGACAGTATAAGAACATTCGAGATTGAGTCACAGCTCTCGAAGGAGAAGAAAGATTTTGTATCTATTGTTTCTGAACTTGATTCACATAATGGCTCTATTTCAAAGATATCATTCCTCGATTTTATACCGCAGGATTCTGTAGTCGTTATAAAAGATATTTTTTGGTCTAAAGAGAATATTGATAAAAGCTATAATGATGCGCTTTCGCCACAGGCTGTTACTGCATGGAAGGCTGAAAACGATGGCGCTCCATTTCCATTAAGTGCGCTCAACCTGATAAGTGGTGATGAGTTCCTAAGAAAGATTGTCGGCTTCCGTAGGATAGAATTCGGTAACCATCCTTCACAGTCTGTTCAAGCTAAATTGGACTTCAATATTTCCGTGCAACCTATATTCCACAAGAATTTTGATCTGGTAAGTTCTACTTTGTCCGACTATTTGAAAGGCGGATATAAGCTATATATCTGTTCAGACAGTGATAAACAGGTTCTGCGTCTGAAAGATATTTTCGAGGAGAGGGGAGATAAGATAGATTTCACTCCTATAAACAGGACTCTTCATGAGGGATTTGTAGATAACACAATAAAGAGTTGTCTCTTTACCGACCATCAGATTTTCGACCGTTTCCATAAATATAACCTAAAGAGTGAGAGAGCAAGAAATGGAAAGGTTGCTCTTACTCTGAAAGAGTTGAACCAATTCGAAATAGGTGATTATGTGGTACATATTGACCATGGAATAGGACGTTTCGGAGGACTTGTACGTATCCCTAACGGTGATAATACCCAGGAGGTTATAAAACTTATCTATCAGAATGATGACGTTGTCTTTGTCTCTATACACTCACTCCATAAAATATCTAAGTACAAAGGTAAAGAGGGTGAAGCTCCAAGAATAAACAAACTTGGCACAGGGGCATGGGAGAAACTCAAGGACAGAACTAAATCGAAGATAAAGGATATAGCAAGGGATTTGATAAAGCTATATTCAAAAAGAAGGCAGGAGAAAGGCTTCAGGTATAGCAAGGATAGCTTCCTGCAGAATGAACTTGAGGCAAGTTTCATATATGAAGATACACCCGACCAGCTGAAAGCAACAATAGATGTTAAGGAGGACATGGAGAATGATCGTCCTATGGACAGACTAATTTGTGGTGATGTAGGCTTCGGAAAGACTGAGATTGCTGTAAGAGCAGCATTCAAGGCTGTTGCCGACAATAAGCAGGTGGCTGTTCTAGTACCTACAACGGTGTTGGCTTATCAGCATTTTAAAACCTTTTCGGATAGACTTAAGGATTTCCCATGTAAGATAGATTATCTAAGCAGGGCACGTAGTGGAAAAGATACAACACGTATAACAAAAGAGCTTGAAGAGGGTAAGATTAATGTTCTGATTGGTACACATAAGATTATTGGTAAGTCAATTAAGTTCAAGGACCTGGGACTGTTGATTATTGATGAGGAGCAGAAGTTCGGTGTCTCTGTCAAGGAGAAACTTCGTCAGATAAAGGTAAATGTCGATACACTTACGATGACTGCCACTCCTATACCGAGAACTCTGCAGTTCTCATTGATGGGAGCAAGGGATCTTTCTGTAATTCAGACTCCTCCTCCAAACAGATATCCAATACAGACAGAGGTGCATACATTCAATGAGGATATAATAACCGAAGCTATAAACTTTGAGATGAGTAGAAACGGACAGGTATTCTTTGTGAACAATCGAATCAATAACTTGCCTGACTTGGCTGCAATGATTAAGAAGAATATTCCTGATTGTAGGGTATGTATTGGCCATGGACAGATGGACCCTGAGAAGTTGGAGAAGATTATATTCGACTTTGTAAACTATGATTACGATGTATTGATTGCAACAACTATAATAGAGAGCGGTATAGATATTCCTAATGCCAATACCATTATCATAAATCAGGCACAGAACTTCGGTCTGAGTGACCTGCATCAGATGAGAGGACGAGTTGGACGAAGCAACAAGAAGGCATTCTGCTATCTTATGGCTCCACCATTAAGTTCACTAACTCCCGAAGCAAAGAGAAGATTGCAAGCAATCGAGAACTTCAGCGATTTGGGTAGCGGAATACATATTGCTATGCAGGACCTCGACATTCGTGGAGCAGGAAATATGTTGGGTGCAGAACAGAGCGGATTTATTGCCGATTTGGGTTATGAGACATATCAGAAGATTTTATCTGAAGCAGTAACTGAACTTAAAAATGATGAGTTTTCAGAATTATATGTTGAATCTTCAGGAGAGGAGAAGATAAGCGGTGAAGGTTTTGTGGACGATTGCCAGCTTGAAAGTGACATGGAGATTATGTTCCCTAATGAGTATGTACCAAGCAGTAGTGAGAGGATGCTTCTTTATAGAGAACTTGATGGTATGGAACTCGATAAAGATGTGCTGGAATTCAAGACTCGTCTTGAAGACAGGTTCGGGAAAATACCATACGAGGCACTTGAGTTGTTGCGTATTGTACCATTGAGACGACTAGCAAAAAGACTTGGTGTGGAGAAGATATTTCTTAAGGCAGGAAATATGACACTGTTCTTCGTGAGTAATCCTGAGAGTCCGTACTATCAAAGTGATTCTTTCGGAAAGATGATAGATTATATGGGAAAGAATCCTCGCATCTGTAATCTCCGCGAGAAAAACGGCAAGAGAAGTATGGTAATAAAGAACATACCAAATGTGGAGACAGCTGTCTCTGTGCTTCAGCAAATTGTTGTTATACAATAGATTCTTAATATTTGACAGATTTTATTTGAATTGTAGAGTATATTGCAGCAAAATGCTGCTTTTTACAAATAGTATGAAATAAAAAGTTGTTGTTTGTTTAATAATTGTTACATTTGTACTGCTTAAATAACAATGAGGTAGATGAAAGCAACAATTATACA
>Ga0172378_10001221_pt1 | contig 23595 bp, 18 predicted proteins | sample GrowelOW332metaG_FD_119755 | JGI IMG/M metagenome (GOLD analysis project Ga0172378, IMG submission 119755) | Groundwater microbial communities from an aquifer near a municipal landfill in Southern Ontario, Canada - Pumphouse #3_1 metaG | ecosystem: Environmental > Aquatic > Deep subsurface >... | reverse complement strand
GCTCGGTTTGTGGTTATCAGGTTTGCTGCTCGACTTTAAATTGCGGTGGGCTTCACATTTTGAAATACATTGACACCCGCATTTGGAACTCCTTCCGCAGTGGCGCCCTCCGGGCACTGATCGTGGGGTAGGTCTGTACCCCGGGTTGCGTCGCACTCCGTGCTCCTCACCCGGTTATGTTTGTCTCGCCCTTCGGGCTGGGGAGGACGCTGGTACGGATGTCAATTCTTTGGCGAAAGAGAAGAAACGAAAATCTGCATATGCGGTTCGACGAGGGCTTCGGGCTAATCCCCGTACCTACTCGACTGGGAAAACCTTTTTGGATGGGGTCTAGTTAGTGACTATGCTACACCATCGGAAAGAATAACCCAAAACCGGTCACGTATTATTTGCGTCGTTTTGAAGCATGCGGCAGATTGTCGACGGACTAATCCGGCGAAGAAGGAGAAGATCCGGCCACATTCCCGGAGCCAGACACATTCTCAGACATATCACGCGCGTCCTGAATGATCGATTCAAGACTGTTTCGACGTGTTTTATCCAGTGCCTGCATACGCTAATGTTCAACTTTGTTGAGTTGTCCACGACCTAGAACGGCAGGGTGACACCTCCTGACGCCAATCACCGGTTGGCTGTCTTCATCAATGTACTGCTGACCTTTATCGAGCACAAGTTTCATTTGACAATAGAACAAAATAGAGTAACGTATATTCTGGAGATTTTAGATGCGAAGAAGTTATGTAGATTACAAGACTTCCTTACGCATCTCCTGTTGGAAACTTCCGTGTTAACGCGGTCAGCTGCTTGGAGTTTCGCAGCACCAGTACTCAGCATTGGAACCAGGTAAGAATATGGTCAAAGTAATTTATCCTCTTGATGTCAGCCCGGAATATGAAAAATTAAAAGCGCAGTTTGAACAATTCAGAGGGGAATATTCCGAACTGATCACTCGCTATCAGGAACTGCTTACAACGATTATTCCCAATGTCGCAATGGACTATATGCTCAAAATCGGGCGCCGGGAACATCAGCTCTTTACTCTGCAGGTAAAATTTCAGCAGCTGAAACGTGAAATCAATCTCTATCAGGCCGCCCTCAATCGGGGCGAAAGACTCTCGCAACAGCAAGTTGATAAAATCATCCGGCAGGAATTCAACGAATATCAGCAACAGCTGCGAAAACAAGAACAGCAAATCAAGGAAGCGGAAAAACGCTTCAGCTGCGAAAAAATGAGTCCGCAGGCAAGCAAGGAAATCCGTAAACTGTTTCTGGCCTTAGTAAAAAAACTGCATCCGGATCTGCATCCGGATTTCTCTCCACTGGCCAACAATCTCTGGAACCAAGTGATGGAAGCCTATGAACAGAATAATTTAGCAGAACTGAAATTGCTGACAGATATGACGGCGGAAATGATCAAGAATCCTGAAATCCCGACAGCGCCCGAAGATGCGATCGTCATATTCAGGAAAAAAATAGACAAAATGCTCTGTAGAGCACAGGCATTAGAGGAACGCCTGCAGGAATTGCAGAAGATTCCTCCTTTGAGCTATGTTGATTTGCTTGCTGATGCCAACCAGGTGCTAAGCAAACGAGTGGAGCTCGAGCAGAGGACTCAACTTCTTGAAGAGCAGATACTGACCCTTCAGAGCACATTAGCGCAACTACGAGGTTCGTGATGGCCAATGATATTATCCCAGTTGCTGACTGGAGCAAAATGATCCAGGCTTTTGGCAAGGATGGCGTCCCCCTGCCCTTTGTTAAAGAAATTTTTCTGCTGGAATGCCAAGTAGCCGGAACCAGTCATATTGACGAAATTGAAGAGAAAACCGCAGGCCTGAATCCGGGTGCTTTTTTGGGTTTCCTGCGTGAACCGGCCAACCCGCACGACCCCCTAGCCATTCGGATCCTGAATCAGCAAAATGCCAAAATCGGTTATGTCCCACGTCAGCGCAACGAAGTCATTGCACGTTTGATGGATGGAGGAAAGCTAATTTTCGGCAAAGTCGAAAGCAAAGAAGCAAACGGCTCCTGGCTCAAAATCACGATCACAGTCTATATGAGGGATTTCTGATCCTGCGCCAGTTTTCGCCACTTATTCAGTCCGTATGCCGGAACAACAAACTCTCAATAGCCAAAAAGATCAATGCACTCGTGGTAGTTGTTCCCAGCTGGTAGTGTAATTTGGTGAAAGGTATTCGCGTTTCATAGCCCAGGGTCTGGCAATGCCTTCGGCAAGGTTGAAAACGGTACCACGCCCCAAGGTTCGGTTTAACTGATCAACCGCCACTGACAATTTTTTTGCTTTTACACACTGTGGAGACTGCCCGAATAATTCCAGCTGACGATGCGTTGCTATCTCCAGACCGAAGAAGACAACCCCGGCTTTCTTGTAGCGCCGCCCGGGACAAAACAACGAGTGCAACTTCGGATGAAGAGCCTTCAACATTGCCGAAGTATGAGCCGTTGGCTCCGGAAACATGACTGTCGTTCCAGCATAACCGCCAGACAACAATTTTGGCCGGGATTCCGGATACGATTGAAAATAGATATTGACTCCAGCTGCCTGCTGTTCTTCTTTGCGCAACTTTTCCGCCGCCCGGGCAGTATAATACGCCACAGCTTCTTCCAGTTCGGAAAATTCACTGACCGGATGCCCAAACGAACGGGAACAGGATATGCTCTGCGACAGTTGCTCAGGATCTTCCTGCGCAATCAGCGATTGCCCACGCAATTCCAACGCCGTCCGGGCCAGGCAGACATTGAATTTCTTCTGCAAAAATGCCAGGTCGGCTGTTGCCAGCTGCCAAGCCGTAAAAATGCCAAGCTTGGCCAATTTCTGTGCCGTCCGGCTGCCAACTCCCCAGACCTCGCATACCGGCAATTCTGAAAGTATCTCGGAAGCGTCGTCCGGCATGACGAAAACTCCATCCGGACGGGTTTTGGCAATATGATTGGAGATTTTCGCCAGTGTCTTACTGCTGGCGAAACCAACCCCGCAGGGGATACCGACCCAATTCAGCACCGTCCGACGAATTTTCTCGGCCAGAGCAACATAGTCTCGGACGCAAGGCAGTTCAATATGCACAAAGGCCTCATCAATCGAATATTGCTCCACCTCCGAAGTAAACTCCTGTAAAGTCACCATGACCCGTCGCGAAATATCACCATATAACTCATAATTACTGGACTTGAGAATCAACTGGTGAATAGCCTGTACCGGCTTCAGCTGAAAATATGGCGTCCCCATCGGAATCCCCAAGGCCTTGAATTCCGCCGAACGGGAAATAATACAGCCATCATTATTGCTCAATACAGCAACTGGACGACCCTCAAGCGATAAATCAAAAATCCGCTCACAGGAGACATAAAAATTATTGCCGTCGACCAGCCCAATCATCTTATTTTCCGTTTTTGACAAATTGATGAATGACCGCCGTCACCACTCCAAACAAGCGTAATTCCATGCCTTCGCTGAAGAGCAGTGGCTTATATTGACGATTGGCCGCTTCCAAACGCACGCCCTCTCGATCCCGACGCAAATACTTCACCGTGAATTCGTTGTCCACAGAGGCAATCACTACGGCGCCATCCGTTGCTTCCAGACTGCGATCCACCACCAGAATATCTCCCGGATGAATGCCGGCACCCAGCATGGAATCCCCTGCCACCCGGACGAAAAACGTAGCAGCAGGCTGATGCACCAGCAACTCATTCAAATCCAATGGGGCTTCAATATATTGCTCTGCCGGGGACGGAAACCCCGCAATCACAGGCATTTCCATCAGTTGCGGCTTCGTTACTGCTTTCTTCCCACCCATAGGAATCCTCAAAATATTCGATTGCAAAACATGTTCGTTGTCGTTTACTAAATAAGATAATCCGGCTTTCCCAAAACTCGACCCGCGCAGCAACTTATACCAGCAAGTCGAAGACAACCCCCACAACAACAGATGGATATCGGAATGCTTTCCCCTAAGCCCCTAGACTCATACTAAACTGTCCTGCATGGCAAGATTTTCGATATGAATTAAATTATGCATGAGTAGTATTACTCTCAATCCACCCCGAAACCGCATAGGATTTGAAAAATGTCTACTGCCTTCACCTATAATGAACTGGAAAGCTATCTAGGTATTACAGCTCCTCTATTAATGCTGGATCGTTTGAGTGTTGATTCCGAACAGAATAATGCAACCGGCATCAAAATGGTCTCCATGAATGAGATGTTTTTTGCTGGACATTTTCCGGATCATCCCGTCATGCCGGGCGTCCTCCAGGTCGCAGCAATGACCCAAGCCGCCAAGGGTATCATGCTGCAATGTCTACCTGGTGAAGGAACTGCAGAAGTCATTCGGCTGCGCAAAGTAAAATTCCGCAAACCGGTGGTTCCGGGGATGGTCTTGCGTGTTGAAGCCGCCCTACTGGCCAAAAATGACGATAACAGTTATGATTTTCAGGTCAAGAATACCGTCGATGGGGATTTGGCTTCCAGCGGTATCATTAGCTTATCCTACAAGAGCCCGGAATGGTTCAAACAATTCCCATCCAGCGGAGCACCCAGTCCCTGTCAGGCAGACATGGTTGGCGAAATTGCGGATATCAAAACCATTATGAAATACCTGCCGCATCGCCTGCCGTTTTTGCTGTTGGATCGTAGTTATGCAATTGGCAAAGGAGGAAGCGCTGTCGGCTATAAAAATATTACTGGAAATGACTTGCTGTGCCGCTCCGGTCACTTGGCAACGTTCCCGGGTTATCTGCAAATTGAAGCAGGAGCTCAGCTGGGTTGCGTTCATGTCCTCAGCCTGCCGGAACACAGCGGCAAAATCGGTCTTTTCATGTCGATCGATGAGGCAAGCTTCCATGCCCCAGTTTTCCCCGGCGAACAGCTGGTACTGAAAATCGCCACCAGTTTCGGTGAACGGTTCGGTTCTGGCGAGGGGAAATGTTACGTCGAAAACCGCCTGGTTTCTGAAACCGTTATCAAATTTGCTGTCCTTAAAACGGAATAAAAAAAACGGTTAAATGCCATCCCCCCCGGGAAAAACTCCCCGAGAGGATGGCATTTTTTGCTTTAGTTGTTATTACTTCTGATTCGCAACATACGCCCTCGTTGCTGCCGTTTCAGGCTGGTATCCGGTGCATAAGCGAGAGCCCCATTAACGTAGACACGGAAGACACCCTCGCAAATTCGGTTGGGCACAACATAATCCGCCGAACTGTAATACTTTTCCGGCTCAAACAGCAGAAGATCCGCAAAATATCCCGGAGCAATCCGCCCACGTCCGGACAATTGAAATTTTTCTGCCGGCAACGCAGTCATCCGATGAATCACTTCCGCCAGTGGAGCATGCGCTCTGGCAATCTGAAAAAAACGTGGAAATGTCCCAAACGCCCGCGGATGCGTCCGAGTATCAGAAAACTCATGAATACTCCCATCACTACCGGGAATCATCCAACTTTGCGATAAAAATTTCTGCAGATTCTCCTCACACATGATGCCAAAAGCCGCACTTGGCAAACTTTCCGAAAGCAGTTTGACACAGGCCGCCGCCGGACTGAGTTGAAGCTGCTCGGCAATCTGCAGCATATTCAGCCCCAAAAAGCGTTCATGCTCCGGAGTCTCCGAAGAGATCACAAGAATTTTATCCCATTGAGCACGGTCAGACGAGTCACATTCCAGCAAAGCCAGCAGTTTTTCTCTTTCTACAACAGAATTTTTCAGCATTTCCGTCAGACGATCATTGTCAATTTTATTATACGGTGACGGCACCACCATCCGCAGTGAAGTATTGGAATACGTATAGGGATAGCGATCCGCCAAAATCTTAACCCCTTGATGCAAGGCTTCTTCGACCAGTTCGATAGCCCGATCGATTTTTCCCCAATTGTGCTTACCCCAAGTTTTGAAATGACTGATCTGCAAGCTGCCGGAACCACATTGGGCAATCTCAATAGCTTCGGCGATCGCTTCGAACAACAGGTTGCCTTCATTGCGCATATGAGTGCAATAGGGTTTACCGGTATTACGAAGAAGTGAAGCGAGTTGCTTAATTTCAGCGGACTCAGAAAAGCGTCCGGGAACGTACCAAAGTCCACTGGAAAAACCTGCCGCTCCCTGTTCAAGTGCTTGGGCAAGAAGTTCTTTCATCTGTGCAATTTCGGCTGGCGTAGCCGGACGTTCCGCATAGCCCATTACTTTTACCCGTAATGAATTATGCCCGCAAAGCGCGGCAATATTAACCGCGGGTCTGGCTTGCTCTACCTTCTCAGCATACGTATTAAAACTGCCGTCGCATTCCTGAAAAGGAAGATCCCCAAGCGCATTTTTTTCCTTCGAATAGACAAATTCAGAAAATCCACAATTACCAACAATCTCGGTCGTCATTCCCTGAGAAACTTTGCTGTCCGCCGAGGGTACTTTCAAAATCGGCACATCCGAATGACTGTGCACATCGATAAATCCGGGGCAAAGCACCGCACCGCCTGCGTCAAAAACCTCACAACCTGTGCGAGATAAACCTCCCTTGCCTGCGATGGCCAAAATCTTATCGCCCTGGATGACGACTTCTCCCGCAAATGGAGCGTTCCCGGAACCATCATAAATCTGAGCATTGCTAATCAGTAATTGTGTTGTAGTTTGTTGCATTTTTTTCTGCCTGGTGAAACTCAATCCGTAATCCGTTGTTTTTATCAGAGATCCGCATGTTCCCAAATATAGTCACATGCAGGGGTTTCTATTGAGGTACTGGAACCGGTATCTACGGTCCAGGTTGTGAACAAAGCTCCTTTAGCGGGAGAATTGCGACGGTTTTCCACATGCCCATCGGCATACAAAATATTCACATTCTTGAATTCATGCGGCATCAAAATCGGTCCATGATAAGGGATACAGGCAAAATCCATAAGGATCGCCTTGCCACTGTTGCGGGAAGTGTTTTTTAAGGGCAGAAAAGCCGCGTCGGTCTCCCGGTAAATATAGGCCGTCTGCACTACTCCGCCGGAGGTCCAAGCCGCCTCAACAAGATCCGGATTCAAATTCAAATTCAATGGACAGCCGAAAGTACGTGCCGGGATCTGATATTCGCTTACCAACTTCCCGAGAGCAAAAACACGCGTCATCGATCCCATCTTCATTTGAATGACCGGAATACTGACCCCGGAATACATATTCCCGATATCCGGGATATAGTCGTTATTATCTGCTGTATACAACTCCATTCCCAGCCCAATCTGATTGAGATTTCCGGCACAGACCGTGACTTTGGCCTGATTACGAGCCCGTGCGAGCGCCGGCACCAGCATGGCTGCAAGAACGGCAATAATTCCCATAGAAACCAACAATTCCAGCAAAGTAAAATGAAGTACTTCTCTCCCAGTCCTTTTGAGCAGCAACAGATGAAGGGATACCGCACCGCCTACCAACAACAGAAAACACCAATAGCGAACATCATTGCACAGCAACGCAGATAACAGCAATCCTGTCCAGAGAAACGCCATACTGCGCCAGATCACCTTGCGGGGAACCCCACAGCCGGAACGGTAGTTCTCGAGGTATGAATTCAAATACGGATTCGAGGTTAACCAGATATAAAAACGAGGCGAACTCTTACTAAAACAAAATGCCGCCAACAATAAAAAGGGAGTCGTCGGCAAGACTGGCAGAAAAATTCCGGTGATCCCGGCCAACAACGCTAGCCAAGCTGCCGTAAAATAAATTCGTTTTTTGAACATCTGCGATCCTCTTAGAGCAACAGCAAATATGGACTTGCGTATAAGGTAATTTCAAAACTGGAAAAAACCAGCAGGCAATGCCCCAAGTGACGTAATCTGTCCGTCTTCTGTAGCAATATCGGATGAAATCCACCGCCAGTCCTGAATATCAGGGCTGACTTTTTTATTTTCGCGGTGTCTATCTGCTGTCTTGACACATATGCGCTTCGTCTCGAGATGTTGCAACCTTATGTGCGTATATGGCAAGAGGATAGAGAAACCCAGGCTAAATCTGTACGACGACCGCCATCTCCTGCGAAAGTGCTGTTTCTTGCAAATTGTCTTCAAGCTATTTTCCCCTAGGCGTTGACAGACCGATTGCCAATCGACATCCCCCCCCGGTCAGAGAAGCTGACCTAGGCAAGAAAGATAACGGGAACTGCGGAAGACAAGCTACTATGAAAAAGTGAAAGTTTACCCTTGCTCTGAGCTTTTTATCAGCTCCCAGTTGCATTTTTCCGAAATGGTATCATATTATAGTTTACGTTTTTAATTACAGGATAATGTACCATTCCTCAAGTTTAATAGGAAAAGAAGAATGCCGAACATCAAGTCTGCCGCCAAACGTCTCAGAAGCAATACAAAAAAACGCTTGGTCAATCGGATGCGTAAATCCCGTATCCACACCAGCGAAATCAACCTGAACCAGGAAGTCAGTAGCGGCAATAAAGAAAAAGCCGCTGAACTGCTGAGCAAGTGTTTTTCCGAATTGGATAAAGCCGCTAAAATCGGCACGATTCACCACAACAAAGCGGATCGAAAAAAACAACGCTTGGTGGCCAGAGTTGGCAAAATGGCCTGAGGGTCAGCTTTTCTCTCATTTTGAAAACTTGTTTTCGGACGCCAAGGATTTTGTTCTTTTGGCGTCTTTTTGTTACCCGCTGAAGACCGTTGAAAGTCTACTTGCTATTATCCGAAATCAAGGAGCAACCAAAATGGCGACACCTCAAAATTTGGGTGTTTTATTTGATGAATCCTGCCGTAAATTTGCGAAATTACCAGGCATAATCTATTCGCCCGATGGCAATACCATCAATCGCTATTCCTATTCAGAGATCAACGTCAGAGTCAATTCCTGGATCAAATTTTTCCAGCAGAAAAACGTCAAGGTCGGCGAGCGCATTGTCGCTATAGCGCCCAAATCCCCACTGCATTACGTTTTCTTTTACACTTGTTGGAAATTGGGTTTGATTGCTGTTCCGGTATGTGAAAGCCTTGGGGACTTGGAAATGTCCTTCATCATCCGGGATTGTGACCCGTCATTTATCCTCTGCGATTCGAGCATCATAAGTAAAGTGCAAAATAATGCCGGCGATATCCCGGTTATCAACTGGCAAACCATCCCCATTGATCCAGCGGCTCATGCAAAAACGTTACCAACAGAAGACACCCCCATCGACAGTATAGCCACCCTAATCTATACCAGTGGCTCAACGGGAATGCCCAAGGGCGTCATGCTAACGCATCAGAATCTTTGGATGAACAGCTGGTCGGCTTTGCAATGTTTCCATATTAAACATAAAGATTGCCTGATGTCCTTGCTGCCCTATTGGCATGCCTATGCACTGACAACCGAAGTCATCTGCTCCATCATGGGAGGATGTTCTTGCGCGATTCCACGCGATATCCGGGACTTCAAACGAAACATCAAAAACTACAAACCGACCATCGTCATCGTTGTTCCTCGCGTTGTCGACGGTTTGAAAGCCGCCATCGACAAAAGTATTGCGGAGACGACTCCCAGAAAAAAACAATTGATTGAAAAAGCCATTTATAACGCCAGCCGCATTTGCAATGCCGGGCCGAAACTGGATGGCGGCATCCTCCGCATGTTTACCCATCACCTTTTTTATGACCCCTTGGTTTTTCGGAAATTCCGGCAGGCTTTTGGCGGGAAAATACGCTTTGTCGTTAGCGGCGGTGCCCCCCTGGATCTGGAGCTGCAGATCTTTTTCAAATTTATGGGCATGCCCATCTTTCAAGGCTATGGTTTAACAGAAGCAGCGCCGGTGGTCAGTTCGAACCTGGAAGAAAAGCATCGCCTCGGCAGCTGCGGTCCTGTGATGTCTTGGTTGCAGCCAGAACATGACGGCGATTATACCTTCAAGGATGAAGACGGCAACTTGGACAAAAGCAATCACGGCCAGCTACTGGTCAAAGGCCAGTGCGTCATGAAAGGATATTGGAGACATACCGATGCTAGCGCTAAAACAATGGAAGACGGCTGGCTCAATACTGGCGATGTCGGATATTGCGATCGTGACGGTTTCATTTTTATCCAAGGACGCAAAGGCAATATGATCGTCATGATCAGCGGCGAAAAAGTCCATCCGGAATTCGTCGAAGATGCCGTCAAAGCCTCCCCAATGATCAGTGAAGCCATGGTGATCGGCGAAAAATGTAAAAACCTTTATGTCTGCGCCAATGTCCCCCAGGAATTCCAAGATAAACATAGCCCGGAAGAACTCCATAACCTGATTAAACAGGAAGTTCTACGGACAACCGGACATATGGCGCTCTATCAGAAACCCAAAGACGTCATCATTTTGCCCGATTTCAACATCGAAGACGGAACCCTGACCGTCTCCCTGAAAATCCGACGCTTCAAAATCCGCGAACTTTACAAAAAGAAAATCGAAGAATTCCTGGAAAAAAGCGGCGAGGAAATCGCCACCAAACGGGAAATGCGCATTGCCAGTTCAAAAGTGGTCGAAAGCCTGGAAGCGGGTTCGGTTATGCTCGGAGATGGAAATCTTCTGAAGTAAATCTCACGTTCTGAACTTGAAAAAACCGGAAAACAGCATACATTAAAAAAGTTACCTAATGCCGGGCTAGCTCAGTTGGTAGAGCAGTGGAATCATAATCCACTTGTCATTGGTTCGAGTCCGATGCCCGGTACCAATTCTTAAGCCTCAACTCCCTCGAGTTGAGGCTTTTTTTTTTCAGTCGGCTGCCGGTTTTCCGGAAGGCAGTTTGTCCTGGAATACCGGCGTCTTTAGCCTAAACTCTTTTTTTTTGATATAACCACCTTTTTTTTTATAAATCCGTCACTTTTGAGGTGGATTTATTTTGGCATGGGGTTATACTAATTAACTTTATAACCCAATCAAGAACAATCGGCCATGGACTTCATTGTAGAGCAAAAGATGGCATCGGACAGCGTAAACGTTGAATTAGTGAGCAAGCAGAAAAACGAGGCTTCTGGTAAATGGATTCAGAAACGCGTGCACATTGGAGTGTTGTCATCAACCAAAAAGGAACTCATGTTAGGCAAGGGGCGCCAGGAACCTGACGTAACGCTGCGCTTCTTGCTTGCTAGCAAAGGCAATTCCTATATAGGTCAACGTGCGCCACACTCCGGTCAGCGCCCAACCCCGGTGTCACCATACTTCACTAAGAAGCTTTCTTTTCCTGTCGGGATACTTGAAATCGGCGAGACAAGAATCTTTCAGCAGCTGTGCGATGCAACAGGACTCACGGCAAGTCTTGCAGCAGACAGTTGCTTTGGTAGGCGCGATGGACTCATGCTACTATAACTTGCGATATGGCAGGCGTGCACAGGCGAAGCCCAATACTTGGCCAGGAACTGGGTTGGCCTTCGGGAGTTGCCAGTGGAATTAAAAAGCGTCGACTTCATCTCCGGTGCGCTCACACGTTTTATGGATCATGTATTAATGATACATATGAATGCAGTGCAGTGTTAATACATTTTTAACTTAAAAGTTACCAACTGAACAAAACAGTTTTCAATGTTTTTTCTATGATTCAAACTAATATAGGATGCTTATAATGAATGTTTTAAAGACTCAGACACAGCCAATTAATCTGGACAAACTGGAACAACGAGCTATAGCTCCTGGCGTTGATTTTTCTTCTCAAGGAAAAATCCTCTCGTCTGCAGTTCATGGAGAAAACTGCAGACGCGGTTTGGTCGGCAGGGTAAAGTCGATACGTCTTCGGCAGCAAAGTTTTACACTAATTGAACTGCTGGTCGTGATAGCGATAATTGCAATCTTGGCCTCAATGTTGTTACCGGCCTTAACTAAGGCCAGACAAACCGCTCAGTCCGCAACCTGCCTTTCAAATCAGAGGCAGATGTATACAATATGGGTAATGTATGCCAATGATAGTGATGACTATGTACTTGAATGGATTTCAAAAAAGTCATTTATGTGGTTTGAAACCCTTATGGAACTGAAATATATTCAAGGCGCAGGAGATTCAGCTGCGGCTCGAGCCAACGCAGGCCGGAAAATTTTTCTGTGTCCAGCAGATGCTCAACCCGCTTATTGCTATTACAATTACAAAACTTACATTTCCTATGGCTATCAGCGTCAGATGCGTGCTAGTCATGATTTAGCTTGGGCTGGCTGGCGTTACAAGCCATACCGTTCCTTAACTCAAATGAATAAGTACCTTAGCAAGACCTTACTTATTGCTGACAACTATGGCAAACCCAGCAGGAAAAGCAGTTCATTAACACTTGTAGCGCTAGATTCGGTCAGCGATATGAGTCTTGGTATTTATGGTGTCCATGGCCGCGGTCTGAATGGCGTTTATATGGACGGACACGCCGAGCGTTCTGATTCCATTCTGGCCTGTAATTCAACCTTTAAAAATGATCTTTGGATACTCCCCCAACCCGGGTGGTGGGCCTATGAAGTTACGACTGCAACCCCATAAGATTTAAGAGATAATTATGTTTTCAGTATTAAAATTGAAAAAAATCCTGTCATTAATATCTTTTGTTGCTACTGTCACCAGTTATGGGCAAATTATAGTGATTCCGGAGACGCCAAGCCCAGAAGAACAACACGCTGCCAACGAATTGCAAGAACATCTGCAAATTGCCACAAACAGTAAAATCCAGATTGTCCCCGAAAATCAAGTTGGGAAAGATGCCGACGGGAACATGATTTTTATTGGATTAACCCAGTTTGCGGCCGAGAACGGCCTGGAATTCAAAGAACTGGGAAAAGAAGAGTGGAATCTTAAGTCTGTCGGACGCAAAATTGTCTTGGGAGGAGGAAAGCCCCGGGGAACCCTTTATGCAGTTTATGAATTTCTGGAACGTTACTGCGGTGTAATGTGGTTAGATGAACATACTACCCATATACCGAAACTGCAAACCTGGCCGGAAAAGATCGATATCAAGGGCAAGCCAGCTTTTGAAGTACGTGGACTATACGCTTATTTTCGTGAACCGCAGAATAAACGCCGACTGTACATGGCGCGAAACCGGCAGAATTTATTTCATGACGAAGGGAATCAACCTTTTTTGAATTCACTGGAAATTCATCCGGTTTTCGGTTCACCCCGTGAATGCCATACCTACTATAATTATACCAAAGAGTGGGGGGCAGACCTGGAAGATTGCTTCTCACTTTCAACTGACGGTAAACGACTGCGGGCGCAAAGCGCCTCTGGGCCGGGGCAAGTCTGTTTCAGTAATCAGAAATGCATCGACCTTTTTACTGCGAAACTGGAAGAATTCATCCAAGCGGATCGCAAAAATAAACCGCAGGCGGAATGGCCCATCATCTATGAAATTTCAGCCAATGACAATGAATCCAAGTGCGTCTGTGAAAACTGTTTGGCACTTGCCAAGAAATATGATTCCTATGGCGGCACGGTTCTTGCCTTCACCAATGCAATTGCGGCACGGATTAAAAATAAATATCCCGAAGTCTATGTAGAAATGTTCGCATACGGCTTTTCGGAAATCCCACCGAAAGGAATCAGAGCCGAAAAAAATGTCCTGATCCGCGTGGCTCAACTTGGTTCAGAATTCGGTCAGGGGATACGTGATACCTTGCGACCACTTACACACCCGAATAATATCGAACCCAATAGGCGTGTCCAGGAATGGAGCCAACTCGGACAATTAGCAGTCTGGGATTATTGGACGATGTACGTTCGAGAAGCCCGACTTGGTCTCTGTACCGCCGCGATCGCTGCAAACCTGCCGCTGTACGAAAAACTCGGGGTTCGCTCTGTCTTTGTTGAAGCCGAAAATCCGTTGAATAATATTTTTTATGCGCTTCGTCTCTGGCTCGGCTTACGGATGCTCAACAATCCTAGCCTTGATGCAAAAAATGAAATAAAACGTTTTATGACAGTTTATTATGGGGCGGCCGCAGCTGAAATGCTGGCGCTGCATGATTATATTGAAAAACGTGAAAGTGAAATAAAAGGGCGGCTGAATGATGTTGCCTTGCGCCACCGGCAAGATTTGGATGATGCCTTTTTTGCTGAAGCCGAACGACTCTTTGCAGTAGCGTGGTCACGAAACGAGACACCGGAAATCACGAAACGCCTGGCCAAAGAAAGAGCGTGTCTTAATTCTATCCGCCTCGAACGCCGTGCCGAATTGCTTCCCTTTGAACTTACAAAGCTGGGGCAGCAAATCCGCGATGATCTTAAACTATCTCTGCCTGACTGGACTTCGTCCAACAAAATTGCTGTCATTTTGAATGAATTAGATACCAAAATGACCGGGATTAACCTCATGCTGCCGACACCTGCTGAATTGGCAGAACGTGAAGTTGTTGTCGACCTGACTTGGCCGCAGCTTTATAATCATTATCAATCCAAGATCATAGAAGTCGCAGATGCCGCCGGTGGGCGTGCCGTTGTACTCAAAAAGGGAGACGAGGATAAAGGTCTGCTTCAATTTGGTTTATATGATGTTGCCGGCAAACGCGAAATTAAAACGAGCAAAATCCCGCTCGAAGAAAATTTCCAGGATGAGAAGTTTCATCTTTATAATTTAGGGAAAGTCACTTTAACGAGCAAGTGTTATGCTTGGGCTCATTATTCCTGGAATATTCAACGACCGCTGAGTGAATTTTACCAATCAAACGGGATATCAAATGAATACGATTTATACTTTTCAATAAAAGTCCAGGGACCTGCTTACGTAAAAGACTCGTTGCAAGAAAATGCCATCATGCTGGATCGCATCCTGCTGGTAAGGTAACAAAAAATTCACTCCCAACCCAAAGTAGAAAATGCTGAAATTATTAAAATTGTCGGTCTTCGGTTTTTTATCGTTATTTTCTTGGTTGGCGCTAGCTGCCCCGCTGCAATTGACCCAAGATGGGAAAAGCGAATATACCATTCAAATGCCCCAGACGCCAAGCCCCATGGAAAAACTGGCGCTAACTGAATTAAAACACTATTTGAAAATCAGTACAGGCGTAGACTTTCAGCAAGGCAATAAGCACAAAAGCATTCTTCTCCAACGTGACCCGACCTTAGCTCCGCAGGAAGCGGCTCTGCAGATTAAAGATGAAAAATTGCTGTTGAGCGGTGGGGATGAATGGGGAATCCTTTACGCAGTTTATGCTTTTTTGGAAAATCAGCTTGGAATTCGCTGGTTTTCTGCTTATGGGGATGAATTGGTTCCAAAATACGAAAACCTGTCGTTGAATTTTAACCCCTATCGACAGAAACCCGCTTTTGAAAAAAGGGCTTTGATCGGAAGTAGCTACTATAAACATTCTGTTTCCTCCATGTTTTTCCTGCGAAATCGTCTGAATGTCTGCAACAGCCTAGAGAACAAAGAGTATCCTGGCAGCAAAACATTGCTGAAGCTGCGCGGCCATCAAAGCCATACTCTCTTTTTCTATATTCCACCGGCAAAAGGGGAATATTGGCAAGCACTGAAGTTTAAAGAAGAAAAATATTATTTTGCCGAACACCCGGAATTCTTTGCCATGAACAAAGAAGGGAAACGGGTGAAAAATTTGCAGTTATGTTTCGGCAACCCAGATTTACGCAAAGAATTTACTCGGCGCTTTCTGGAATGCGTGGAACTGATGGGAGAAGATGGCGTATATTCCATCTGCGCGATGGATTGGCCGGGGACCTTCTGCCACTGTCCAGAATGTCAGAAATTGGAAGCCAAATACCAATGTTCAGCCGGCCCGATGTTGGACTATATGATTGAATTAAGCGCTGTTATTGCTGAAAGATATCCGGATCTATACCTTTCAACTTTAGCATACCGAAAAAATCAATCGGAAAAACCGCCGCAGATGTCAGGAGCCCGGCTTCCGAAAAACATCATTATTGTTTTTGCCCCCATTGATAATGATTTTTCCAAAACTTTAGCTCACCCCAATAACGCCGAAACCTATCAACATCTACAAGAGTGGGGAAAATTAACGGATAATCTATGGGTCTGGTATTATCCCCTTGCTTACGGTGATGGGGGGCAACCATTTGGCGGAGTTAGCCGTAGTGCCATTGACACCAAGCTTTTATGGCAAGCAGGCGCCACCGGAACTTATTACGAACATGACGTCGGAGTTTTTTCTGGAATGAATTTCGGCGATCTAATGACTTGGATGTTTTTGAAGCTTTTTCAGAATCCCAAGGCTGACGTTGATAAACTGGTGCAGGAGTTCTGTTCTTTTTACTATGGTGCCGGAGCACCGGAAATGGTGCAATATATCGGAGAACTGGATGCAGCAACAATGGCAGCAAAAAACTTTCTCCTATGGAATGGTGGAACGCCTAAATCAGTTTTTTCAAAAGACAATTTGTTGCGTTGGACCCGGGCTTTCGATCAGATGGAAAAGAAAACTTCAAATGATGCCGCTTCCCTGAGCAGAATAAGAGAAACCAGAATGGGACTGGATATTGCTGTATTGCAAAATGATTTCCGGAATTTAGTCAAAAGCGCACCTGACTTATTTCCAAGTGCCGAGGCAATTGGGCAACGGGTACGTTTAACTCTGGAGCAATCACTCCAGAAACGGGTGCCAGAAGGACCCCATCAATACTTACGACATGGTAATTGGAAAAAAGGCATTGAAAATACCCTAGAAAATGCGGTTATTATGGCTTCGCTTACCCCAAAACCACTGGGCGCACCACTGGATCAGCTCAATCCGGCAACAATCCGCCAGGTTTTTGCCAAACAAATCAATAAATGCGCTTTTATCAAAGTTCCGGATGCAGCCTTTGGACAGGCTATTTATGATAAAGATGCAGAGGTGGAACTCCCATTTTCCTGTGGCTTTTATGATTCAGTCGGAAAACGCTTTTTGCTGAAACGAGAAATCAAGCCTGAGGAGATTGTCCCAGACTGTTTCCACCTTTATAAAATCGGCGCAGCTCCCATTAGCTCTTTTTGCTACCTATGGACAATGAAAAGCTGGAAAGGACAAATCAGACTTGGAAGTCTCTATACTGCCGGAGAAGCACCAGATAAAAATTATGAAATATGGCTGTCTCTGAAATTTGAAGGCAAAGGATATCATCCGGACAGCAAAGCAACCCAAAACCGTGTCTATCTGGATCGGGCAGTGGTTGTTGAAAAATAAAAAAACAGATCAGCGTCAAAGCAACGCAAGTCATTTATCGGCAAAAAAAGATAGCCTGATTTTGGCTTCATAGACAAGTTCTATTGACGACGCAAATTTTAAAACCGAATTGGCTTATCGCATCGGAAGCAAACCAATTCAAAGGGGAAAATGGCAAAAAACCAATAATTGTCAGCGCCGTTTGATTTTGATTATCATTCACACAACCCGGAGTTCTGATGTTAATCCCTAGCAACTTGCTTTCTGGATCAGCAATGACCTGTTTCTGCAAAAGCTGATCAATCCGTCAGACGCCAAAATAGGCTGGAAACTCAAACCGTTCCAGCAGGCATCCTGAATTCCAATGGCCGGCACTGAACGCCCGGGTTGCATCGCGATCAGGGTTCAGAATTCAAAAACCACCAGGGCATACCCGACCGCTTTGGGAAGCATCGCCTTACAGTATCCATCTTTCTGGACAAATGGTAGTTTCTCCAGTGTCGGAGCCAGAAAAACCGTTCGGACGTTCTTTCCCTCCGTGCGCAACTGCAATTCGACATCATTGAGAAGGACCCGGTCTTCGATCACCGAAAAATCCCCCCGTTTTTCCTGCGCATAGGCGATCAGATGAACCATCTCGAAGCGATCTTTCTTCTGTACAACCGCACGAGCACACCCCGGCAGCCCCGTTGTCCGCAGCTTGGGTTGAGAAACGGTTTTCGCCATCACATTGCTCAGCAACCTGCGCAGATGCAGAGAAGCCCGTACCCAGTATCCCTGAAAGATTTCGCCGGCGATATAGGTAATGTTTCCCTTGACTGCCAAGAATGGTTCGTCCGTTGGATCCTGGGGTGGAATGTAATAGTTGCCCCGAATACCGTCCCAGCCGAAATTCACATAAGGCTTGACGCAACGCATTTCCACCTCAGCTCCCAAAGCAGCTGAAGTCGAAATGCCCGAAGCATAAACCGACAAGGCCATGCCGTCGGCAAGACCCTCGGCATATCCCCCCTCCGACTGGAAAAACAACGGATCATACGACGTTTTCCCCCGATAAACAACCGGCCACTCATCCGTCAGAGCAAACGATGCACCCGCTGCATCAAGACCGGAAGCCGAGGAGGCAAGAATCCGGCCCCCTTTGGCGAGATGACGGCGCACCCGCGCAATCACTTCATCATTAAACGTCACTTTGTCCGGAAAAATCAACAGCTGATATTTGTCCCAGGGGGCAAATTCGCTAACCATATCGAACTGATATTTGAGCTCATCCAGCATCCTGACGGCTCCCTTGGCCGGAGTTTTTGAAATAAAGGGATCGCTCATCGCGGCACTATTGAAAACGATCGCAATCTCGTTGTCGTTGACGGCATCCAGAGACCACTTGTCATACTGCTGCATGTTTGCATAAACCTTGTGAATCAAATCAAAAACTGGCAGATCGAGGTCACCGCGGGGGTGCAGGTGCCCTCCAACATCCGGACGCATCCCGTTGGCAACTCCATAGAACATATCCGCTTCCAAGCTGATTTCGTCTCGCACACAGCCAAAATCGCCCCAGTTATCAAACCGTCCATTCATGTTCAGTACACTCTTTTCCGACCCGGTAAGAGTTCGCAGATAATGCGCACTCATCATGTAATTGTCCATTCCCCAAGCCGGTACGCTCTCGGCTTCCAGATGGCTGATCTGACCGACATATCGCTCTTTAGGCCGGCCATTGAAGAACAGCAGAGCATCGGGCTTCAATTCTTTGATGCCGTCGATGATCTTCTGGCACATTCGATCGCAGGAAAAATCACTGAATTGACGAACTTGCTGGAGATCCGTCCAGTCAATCCCTTTCTCTTTCATTTCTGCAACACAGCGGTGACAGACACAGTCTGAGGGGCCGAGGCAATCGAAAAAGAAACCATCCACTGCATAGCCGGCCAGCAACTCCTTGACCATTTCAAGCATATGATCACCAAATCCGGAATTATAGCAGACCTGATGAAAGAAAGGACTCTCCTTGCGCTGCAGACGTTGCTCCTGTTGCATGGGAACATCCGCCCATTCCGGATGCGCCAAGGTTTCTTCTTCACTGAGATGCCCGTTAAAATACAGACTCAGGATGATGCCCTTTCGCTGACAGGCATCGGACAAATCCTTGATCAGATCAAATTTCAAAGAAGGATGCCGCCTGCCGACTTTGGTATTGTAATAGGCATTCCCCTGATTACAGCGGGCATGAAATGTCAGAAAATCCACCCCGCAGGCTGTCATCTGATCCGTAAAGGCTTCCGCATCAAAATGGATGCCGACTTCGGGATTGGTAGCTAGAGTGTGAAAATCATAAAAAAGCGCATACTTGAATTTTGCCATGGGGGGGAACCTCTTTCGTTACTGGGGATTGTCCTTGATCTCTTCTTCCTGTCGATGCGAAAAAGACGGTTATGAAATTCCGGGTTGCATCGCCCAGATTACAACTCTCGATAATAATTGACCGATAGGGTACTGTTCTGGAATCCCGCGCGCTCATAGGCACGCCGGGCGGCAGCATGAGCACTATCGCCGCCAGTAGACACCTGGGCATATTTCATTCCAGCCGTCCGAAACCGCTCGAAGACCGCCGCATACATCTCCTGCCCTACGCCTTTTTCATCGGTGTGCTGATCTGCGGCATTCATGCAAATGGTACCGATCCTGCGCTTCGAATCCAGCAGATAAGTGACCACCCCGACCATTTTCCCCGCACGCTCAGCTACCAAAATCTGATCGGGATACTGCTCATAATGGGAACGCAGATTTTCGCCTCGGTTTGTCGCCGGATCGGGATAAAATGCTTGAAAAACGTTTCCCATCTGCTCCTGCAGAGAAAGGAAAATAGGTTCAAAAGCTTCGGCAAGAATACGAGATGCCTCTGCAAAATCCTCTGGACATATTTCACGGGTCATGTATTGGTCTTTCTTTGCTGAAGAGCTCTTCTTTTGCCATTCTCATTGCGCTTTTCCAAAGCTTCCAGAGTCGCAGGAGTCCAGCATTTGCATACAAGATAAAGCCCTTTTTGCAAAAAACAAAAGCCTCCTTGTCTTTTTCAGCAAAAAAAAATCTGAAAAAGCTGAAGTCGTCGGAATACGGAAAATTTCCCAGTCGCATGCTGGAGCTTTCATGGCAGGTTTCTTTCAGGATACCGGCGTTATTAGTATCTTCGGCCTACCGTACGTTCAGCGGACTTTAGCCAGAGCTCCCGTTCTCTTCCTATTCACAGAAAAAATCCGTATATTGCACAGAAGAATTTTCCGGGGATGGAATTGCATCCGGACGATCTGCACTTAAATTAAATTCACACTCCATTCTGCCTTTTCCGCGTTGATCTATGCCATGCTTCATCCTCTTGTTAAACTTTCCCAAATGCCGTTGACGCTGCCTTACCGGCAGATTCTGTCGCGGCTGGGTTATTCTGACCAGACGAAAGTACCGGCGCAGCAACTGGACCTCTTGACGAAGCAGATCCAATCTGCCTTTGCTTTGATTTCGCCAAAAGGGGTCTACACTTGCTTGGCCATCGCCAATAATGATGGACAAACCGTGACCCTGGCAGATCACACGCAGATCGCCTGCCCGGCGGTCGCTAAAATGCTGAAAAATTGTCAGGACGTCTGGCTGGCCGCCGCCACCATCGGCGAGCAAACTTCAGAATTAACCGCAAAATATTTTGCAGAGGGCGAGGGCGCCGCCGCCACAATCACTGACGCGGTCGGCAGCGAATGCGCAGATGCCGTGATGGATTTTCTACAGACTTACGCCGCTGCTCAATTAAAACGCAGTGGCAAAATTCTATCCGATTGCCGTTTTTCCCCGGGTTATGGCAACTGGCCGCTGACCGCTCAGAAAGATTTCTTCGCTTGGCTTGACCTCCAGGAACTGGGCTTGACCTTGAATGACAGCATGTTGCTGATCCCGGAAAAATCCGTCACCGCCCTGGCCGGGCTGAAGTCGAGTTCCAGAGGATTATAGGCGATCCAACCTTGCCCTGATGCACTTCGTTTACCGTTTTTTTAGTTGAACAAAATCAGAAAAGGTCTGAAAATGCAAAAAATTGATGTAGCTGTGATTGGGTTAGGCGGCATGGGGGCAACCCACGTCGAAGCAGCAAAATCATCTCCATACGTCGGTCAGATTTATGGCTTTGAACCGGATGAACAACGGCGGAACAGCCGTGCCGCAGAACTTGGAGTGATCCCGGCTACCCTTGAGGAAATCATGGCTAATCCCTCCATCCGGTTGATTTATATCGCCTCGATTAATGAAATGCATGTCCCACAGGCCATCCTCTCCCTGCGCTCGGGAAAAGCAGTACTCTGCGAAAAACCGATGGGGCTGACCCTGAAGGACGCCGCTGAACTGATCAAAGTGCAGGAAGAAACCAAAGGTTTTCTGCAGATCGGCTTCGAATTGCATTATTCGACGTTGTATCAGAGCGTGAAAAAATGGATTGATGCCGGCCTAATTGGCACTCCAGTACTCAATGAATGTCGCTACTTCTGCTGTGAAGGACACAAAAAAACCTCCTGGCGTTCTCAAGGAACCGGCAGTTTCCTGATCCCGGAAAAACTCTCGCACTACCTCGATTTGCAACGCTGGTTTTTTGCCGACGAAATCGATACGGTCTATTCGGCCTCCGCACCCAAGGTAGTCAGCTATTTCAAACATCGCGACAATCACCAGATTACTACAAAATACCGCAAGGGAGGCGTGGCAACGCTCAATTTCATCATGTATATCGCCGAAACTTTCAAACGGGATCCAAACCGGGAAATGCTCGAACAACAATGCGATGACGGACATTTTCTGCAATATCATATCTGCGGCACGAAAGGCGCCATTGAAACCGATGTCTTCAAACGCCGCCTGCGGCGTTGGAAATTCACCGATGGACCGCAGTATGAGAGCATCCAGAGCAATCTGGTGGAATGCATCACCTTCCCACCGGAAGAGGATCAGATCTGGTTTCACAATACCGCGGGGCAAAATGTCCGGATCGCCGAACGGGTCGCCAATGGCCTGCCGCCTGAAGTCTCCGCTCAAGATGCTTTTGAGACGATGAAACTGTGCTTCGCCGCTGAACGTTCGGAAAACGAAAACCGCCTGATTCAATTCGAGGAAATGAACTCTTTTTAAGGGATTTCGGGGAATTTCCCGGAAGCCATCATCCAATACCCTTTGCCGGGTTGTAAATGTCTGGTCTGCTGAAAACGATTATCCCGCCAGCACCAGACCGGTGTTGCCGTTTCTGGCAACCATTCATCCTCCAGCCCCAGCAGAGCAAAAGATTCCCAAGCGTCATCTTGCCGCTTGGGCAATCCGAGCTGAAAGGGTTCTATCCCGGAAAAATTAAGCCTGCGCTCGACGGGGGAAAAAAACCACAAAGCCTGCCCGGGCAAAAACTCTTCCAAAGAGGGTAAAACGGTTCCGTTTTCCGGTCGCACAAACCGCATATCATGTAAAGTCTGTTGTGTTTCGGCAAACAATTCAAGCGGGATGCCGATCAGATTCCAGCCTTGCTGCAGATCCAGTTCAAGATTTCCCTGGCGGTAATATTCTGCCGTCGTGGTTGCGCTGGAGCTGCCATCCGGCAGCCATATTTCCGCCTGCAGCTGTTGACTGTGCTCAATCGTGAAGACTCCTTCATAGAGCTGCCAATCATCCCAGGAAAGTGCTGAACCAAAGCAAAAAAATATTTCCCCGTCTTCCTGCTCTTCACGAGTCACTGCGATTTGCAGTTCTTCTTCGAACAATGTCCCACTGACAGGAAAAAATACCGGTGGAATATATTCCGGCACATTCAAGTACAAAAGTCGTTCCCCTGTAATGGGGATAGAATCAACACCAGCGACCTGTACCGTACCTGTAAAAAAAACTTTACCGGAGGGTTCCGGCAAAACCCGTACACGATACAATAACTTTCCCTTTGCGACCGCTTCGCTGCCTGGTCCGAAAAACCACTTTACTGTTTGTCCGGCGTGCAAAGAAGGCGACAAGGGTTTGTCATTCCAGAACGATGATTGAAATTCCAGCCCTGCCGGCAACGTTTCCAAAAGAAGCAATGCCTTTGGCAAGGGCTCGTCACCCGACAATACAATGCATACGTCCACCAAAGTGCCAACGTTCGCCTGATCAAGTGACACACCGCGCACTGCGGACCATACGCCCGCCCCCGGGCAGGCCAGCACCATTATAAAACAAATCAAAAACATCACGGCTCTGCCCATCATCGCCCTGCTCCAGCTGAAAGCTCAGGATAAAAAGGAGGATATGCTTTTCGACCCCACCGAAACCGTGTTGTTCCACTCCTACCTGGTAAAACTTACCCGCTCTTCCCGCCCATTTACGCATGCCCTGCTTGTTTTTTCCCGGTAAATCATTACATTAACTTTTTTGACATCCATCTCCTTATCAATCCTATTTGCCCGGGTAGCTCAGTGGATAGAGCAGAAGTTTCCTAAACTTTTGGTCGGAGGTTCGATTC
>Ga0172378_10001220_pt1 | contig 23610 bp, 16 predicted proteins | sample GrowelOW332metaG_FD_119755 | JGI IMG/M metagenome (GOLD analysis project Ga0172378, IMG submission 119755) | Groundwater microbial communities from an aquifer near a municipal landfill in Southern Ontario, Canada - Pumphouse #3_1 metaG | ecosystem: Environmental > Aquatic > Deep subsurface >... | reverse complement strand
CTTATTGTTGCAAAGACAAGAGACGCGGCCTCAAAGTGGATTAAGCTTATTCAAACAGATTCGGTTTCTAAAGAATATGTTGCGGTTTGCGTTGGAGAGCCTTTTGTTAACGGCAAGAAAATGTCTAAAGGAACATTGCGTGGAATTGTAGAGGCGCACGGCAGGGAGCAGTCTGCAGAAACTTATTTTACTGTTGAAAAAACCACCGCTCTTCCAGAAGATGTGTGCGCGGCAAATAACATAAGCCTTTCTTTGCTTCACATAACTCTTGGCACCGGAAGAATGCACCAAATTAGAATACAGCTTGCAAAGGCAAACGCCCCAATAGCTGCCGATGATTTGCACGGCAACTTCAAAGTGAACAAGCTTCTTCGCAAGGCCGGCATAAAAAAGCTCCATCTTGCGGCAACAAAGCTCACTCTTCCAATTCAAGGGAAGCCGCAGACTTTTGAAATACCATTGCCGGAACATATGCAGAAGACGGTGGACTTGTATTTTAAAAAATAGTCTTTTGCAAAAAAAAAGCAGCTGAACTTTCAGCCGCCTTTGTCTAGAACTATTTTTTATTAAGCTTCACCAAGCAAGGAGTCCAAATCAGATGTGATTTTTTCCTTGTCCATGTTCTGGCCGATAATGCAAAGCCTTATCATTCTGTCGCCCACTTTTTCATCCCAGTCTTTTCTAAGGCGGGGGTCCTTCTTCATTTCCTGCTCCTGCACTTTCTTAGGGCAAGACGCAAGCCACTGTCCAGCATAGCCCGCTGTAATCTGCCTGCCTGTTGTCTCTAGAATTAAAGAATTGTCTTGGTCGTCATCAAGCCAAACCAAACCTTTGCTTCTGATTATTGTCTTGGGCCATTTGTCAAAGTAGCTTTCTAGTTTTGCTCTGTTAAAAGGCCGTCTTCTTAAATAAACAAATGTGCTAATTCCATATTCGTCCTCATCGCTTCCAGAGCTGCCTTCCGCTTTATGCACATGCTCTTCGCCTTCTTCCTCTTCCTGCTCCAGCACTTTGCACCAGCCGGCGCTTTCAAAAACCTTGTCAAAGTCAAAGCTGTTTGTATCAAGAATCTTTTCTACAGGAACATCGCCGTGTGAAGTTTCAATTATATTTATTCCAGGGTGAAGGGTGGAAATAACCGCGCGTACTTTTTTCATCTGCTCTTCTGTAACAAGGTCTTTTTTGTTGATTATAAGTGTTGAGCAGAATTCAACCTGCTGCACTAGAAGCGACTCAATATCATCAGCTTCCATTTTTTTATTCAAAAGCTTTTCGCCACCGGCAAACTCTTCAACCATACGGGCTGCGTCTACAACGCCAACAACATTGTCAAGCTTTCCAACAGTTATTGTCTCTAGCTCCTGCGCAATTGGCATTGGCTCGCAAACACCGCTTGCTTCAATCATTATGTAGTCGTACTTGCCGCTCTTAATAAGCTCCTCTATTTGAAGAGCCAGCTGTGTCTTTAACGTGCAGCAAATGCAGCCGTTTGTCAAAGGAACAATGCTGCTTGTGTCCGTGACCTGTCCGCCTTTTGCAATAAGGCTTGCGTCAACATTCACTTCGCCTATGTCGTTTACAATAACGGCAACTTTGTAGCCTTTCTGATTATTCAAAACCTTATTTAAAAGAGTAGTCTTTCCCGCCCCTAAATAGCCGCATAAAAGTGTCATTGGTATTTTAGCTTTCATCACATATCCTCATGTTTATACGTGCCTTTAAATTATTGAATTTGTTTTTCAAAGGCAATCTTTATTTTACGCCCTTCAATATAGAACCAGTTTTAAAAGTAATCAATCATTTTGAAAAAATTGATGATTTGTATTTGCACAATAAACTACAGTTTATGCGACTGGTGTAAAAACAATAAAATGGCTTCTTCAAAGTCTTTGAAAATGAGTTTTTTAGAGATGAACTAAATTTTGAGGATTGTGTTCAGCAGCAAATCAATCTTCAAATATTGACTAAATACTTTCAATAATATATATTGTCAATACATTTTAATAAACTTTAAGATGGAGCCTGCAAACGGCTCCTTTTTTGTAGGTGGGTTTTGTTTCCACCAGAGGTCAGGATTGGATTATATTTCGCTAGACACTGTTCCAAATTACAAAGAGTGCGCTTCTGTTGTAGAGGCGCTTGGGTATTTTTTAGTTGAGCTTCATATCACTCCTCAAAAAAATGTTACTCAAATATCTGCTGTCATAGCTCCAAAAGATTCTTTAAAAGACATAGGAATAACTGACTGCGCAAAGGCACACAGGGCGCTTCAGACAAAGCTTCAGCAGCTTCTTCATAAAGAAAGCGATGACTTGAGCATGGAAGTGTGCTCTCCTGGAGTTGAAAGAAATTTCAAGAATGCCGCGGAGTTTAAAATCTTCGTTGGAAGAGAAGCGCGTGTCTGGGACAAAAATCTAAACGACTGGGTGGGCGGAGTTATTAAATCATCTGATGAAAATCAGGTTACGTTGGAAGTTGAAGGCGCTGGTGAAAAATCAGTTGCCTATAAAGATATTGCTAAGGCAAAATTTATACATGTATAAAGGAGGCTTGCTATGTCAGAAATGGCAGACGCAATCCGCGCTCTTACTGCGGAAAAAGGTATTAGTGAAGACTCAATTAAACAAACTATCGAAGGCACAATAAAGGCTGCCTTTAAAAGAACTTACGGCACTTCAGACAACTGCATTGTTAAATTCAACGATGACTTGTCAGATGTTTCTGTCTATGCAAGAAAGGTGATTGTAGACGGCGTTTACGATCCTTCTACAGAATTTGAATTATCAGAAGCGCTTAAGAAAAATCCAGACAGTGAAGTCGGTGACGAATTTGATATTCTTGTTGACCCGCATGACTTTGCTCGCTCTGCTGTAACAACAGGCAAACAGGCAGCTCATCAGAATCTAAATGAAAGTTTTAAGGATAATCTTTACAACGAGTACAAAGACAAAGTAGGGCAGATTATTATTGGATATTATCAGCGTGAGCATAACGGCAACATTTATGTAGACCTTGGAAAAGTTGAGGGAATACTTCCTTCTAAGTTCCAAAGCCCTCGTGAGACTTATGAAAAGAATGACCGTATAAAAGCTCTGATTGTTGACATAAAGAAAACTCAGACTGGCATACAGCTTGTTCTAAGCAGAACAGATCCGGAGTTTGTTCGCTCAATAGTGGAGCTTGAAGTTCCAGAAGTTGCTGACAAAACTGTTGTTATTCAGAAAGTTGTCCGCGAGGCAGGTTATCGCACAAAGATTGCTGTGTATAGCAACAAATCTGATGTTGATCCAGTTGGCGCTTGTGTTGGTTTAAAAGGTGTTCGTATTCAAAATGTAATTCGTGAACTTGAGGGTGAAAAAATTGATGTTCTTAAGTACGACGAAGATCCGCATGTGTTTATAAAGAATGCTCTTTCTCCAGCTGAAGTTAGCCGTGTTGTTATTTTAGACAAGGATAAAAAAGAGGCGCTTGCAATTGTAAACGACACTCAGTTCTCATTGGCAATAGGTAAGCAGGGTCAAAATGTAAGGCTTGCAAACAGATTGTGCGACTGGAGCATAGATGTTAAGACAGACGAGCAGGCCGCTGATATGGACTTAACAGAATCTGTTGAAACAAGAAAAGCTGCTGAACAGCTCTTTACCGGCAGTGAGCAACAGGAGCCGGCTTATGAAGAAATAACAACTGTTGAACAGCTGCCTGGTGTTGATCAGAAAATTGCGGCTATACTCAAAGATTCAGGAATTGATGACATTGAGCAATTTATGGCTGCTGTAAAAGATGGCACTGCTCAGAAAATTGAAGGCATTACAGAAGCAGATGTTGAAGCGATAAATAAAATAATAAGTGAATCAGTTGAGTTTGAAGAAGAGCCTGCAGAAGAAACAAAAGCTCCTGAAAAACAGGAACAGGTTGCGGCTCAAGAAGAGAAATATTACTGTCCAGAATGTGGTACAGAAATAACGCTCGATATGACACGTTGTCCAAAGTGTGGTGTCGAATTTGAATTTGAAGAGGACGAAGGAAAGTAGAACGTATGGCGGATGAAACAGAAAAAAAGCCTGAATTTGTATTGAACAAAAAGGAAAAGAAACCTGAAGAAGCTCAAAAAACTGCAACAGAACATAAAAAGGTTGTTGTGATAAGACGAAAACCGTCTGTTGCAAAAAAATCAGCTGATCCAGCTCCAACTGGTAATCAGAATACCATAAGGGTAGTTGCTAAAAAGAGTCCTGATTCATCCGAAAAACCGGTTGAAGAAAAAAAATCTACAGACGCACAGAAAATTTCAGAAGGTGATGTAAAAAAACAGCCTGTTGAAACCAAAAAAGCTGAAGATAAAACTGCTAAAGATAAAACAGTTTCTCAGAAGAACGATTCAGCTCCTAAAACAACTGAACAAAAGCCTCGTATTATAGTAAAACATAATCCAACATTTGAAATTAACAGCGCTCGTCCAAATGTAAAAGCTGGCAACTTAAGCGGCAATCCTCGTGGAAGATATAACAATCATCGTGAAGGTGGCAGTGGATTTACCGGAGCTCAGGCACGCGAAGGCTACCAGAACCGTGAAAGAGAAAATCAGAACGGCACTGGCGGTTACCAAGGCGGTCGTCCAAACGGTGGCGGTTACCAGGGTAACAGACCGAACGGCGGTGGCTACCAAGGAAACAGACCGAACGGTGGCGGCTACCAAGGAAACAGACCTAATGGTGGCGGCTATCAAGGAAACAGACCTAATGGTGGCGGTTATCAGGGGTCAAGACCATATAGTGGCGGTTACCAAGGCAATAGGCCAAACGGTGGCGGTTACCAGGGCAACAGGCCAAACGGCGGCGGCTACCAGGGCGGTCGTCCAAACGGTGGCTTTGGAGGACCAAGAACTGGCGGTTATCAGGGCAGACCAAACGGCGGCGGCTTTGGCGGCAGACCGAATAGCGGTGGTAAACCAGGCTTTGGTCAGCAATTGCCTATTGCTTCAAACAAGACAGCAGTAAAGAAGTCATTTAAAGGTAAGAAGCAAGTCTACAGCAGAAAGGACAAAGAAGAAGCCTTTGCAGAAGACCAGCTCTTTATGAATAAAAAGAAGGATATGACACCAGCAAGTGTTGTTCCTTCAAAAATAGATATTATGGAAACAATTAGCGTTTCCGAACTTGCAAAAAAGATGAACTTAAAGGCAAGCGAAATTATTGCAAAGCTCATGTCTATGGGTATGATGGTTACAATAAACCAGACAATAGACAGCGACACTGCGACAATTGTTGCCTCAGAATATAAATGCGAAGTGCATCTTGTAAGCTTGTATGATGAAACAGTTATTGCGAGCGACAAGGGCGACGAGGAAGGCTTGAAGTCAAGACCTCCTATTGTTACTGTAATGGGCCATGTTGACCACGGTAAGACAAAAACTCTTGACGCAATCAGGCATGCGAATGTTGCGGAAGGTGAAGCCGGCGGAATTACACAGAAAATTGGCGCTTACCAAGTTTCTACTCCAAAGGGAATGATTACTTTCCTTGATACTCCAGGACATGAAGCGTTCACAATGATGCGTGCCCGCGGTGCCCAGATTACTGATATTGTAGTTCTTGTTGTGGCTGCCGACGATGGTGTTATGCCTCAGACACTTGAAGCTCTTCATCATGCAAAAGATGCAAAAGTTCCAATTATTGTAGCAGTAAATAAAATAGACAAGCCTGATGCCAACCCAGAAAGAGTTATGACTCAGCTTTCAGAGCAAGGTCTTACTCCAGAAGCATGGGGCGGCGACACTCAGTATGTTGAAATATCAGCGTTAAAGAATATTGGAATTGACAAGCTCCTTGACGCTATTATCTTGCAGTCAGAAATGCTTGAGCTTAAGACTCAGTTTGACTGCCGTGCGGAAGGCAAGATTATAGAATCAAGCGTTGACCAAGGACGCGGTGTAGTTGCGACTGTTATTATTGAGCGTGGCACACTTCATGTAGGCGACCCGTTTGTTGCAGGCGTTTACAGCGGCAGGGTAAGGGCAATATTCAACGACAAAGGCCAGAGAATACAAGAAGCCACACCTTCAATGCCAGTAGAGGTTCTTGGAATTGAATCAACTCCAAACGCAGGCGACCCGTTCCAAGTTACAGCTACAGAAAAAGAAGCGCGTGAATTCTCTGTTAAAAGACAGGAGCTTAAGCGCTTTGAAGACGCAAAGGCTGTTAAGAAGGTTACACTTGATAACTTGTACTCAACAATTGCGCAGAGCGAAGTTAAGGAATTTAAAGTTATCATTAAGGCCGATTTGGCAGGTAGCGCTGAAGCCCTTAAGTCATCACTTGAAAAACTTTCAACAAGGGACATTCGCCTTGTAGTAATTCATTCATCAGCAGGCGCAATTAACGAAAGCGATGTTACTCTTGCTGCGGCTGACAGCAATGCAATCATAATCGGATTCAACGTTCGTCCAACTCCAAAAGCAAAACTTCTTGCTGAGCAGGAGAAAGTTGAAATTAGAAAGTACAACATCATCTACAAGTGTGTTGAAGAAATCACTCAAGCTATGGAAGGAATGCTCAAGCCTGACACTAAGGAAGAGACAACCGGTACACTTGAAGTTCGCAATACATTTAAAGTTCCAAAGATTGGAACAATTGCAGGATGCTACGTTACAGACGGTCTTATTAAAAGAACATGCAGCGTAAACGTTATACGCGACGGTGTTGTAAAATACACAGGAAAGCTTGCCTCTCTTAAACGTTTCAAAGACGATGCTAAGGAAGTCAAGGCTGGATTTGAATGCGGTGTTGGAATAGAAAACTGGCAGGACTTGCAGGTAGGCGATCAGCTTGAAGCATTTGAAATGGTTGAAGTTGCACGCAAACTTGGTGAAACTCTAGAGCAGGAAAAGGCAGCCGCAGACAAAAAACAGGCAATGATTGACGCAACTTCTAAAGCCGCTGATCCAACAGCTGATCAAAAGTCAAAGGGCGCTGAGTAAAAGGTAAAAGGAAAATATGGGACAGTATAGATTAATCCGTCTAGGCGAACAGCTTAAGGCGGAGATTGCAAACATGATTATAACTCACGAAATAAAAGACCCGCGTGTAAGTGAATTTCTTACAGTGGACAGGGTTGAAGTTTCCGGTGATTTGTCTTATGCAAAAGTTTATGTCTCTTCTTTCATGGACACAAATTCTGTAAAGCGCGGAGTTGAAGGGCTGAACAGCGCGGCTGGATTTATTCAGTCAACAATTGCAAAAAAACTTACAATTTATAAATTTCCAAAGCTTACTTTCATTTTGGACACAAGCCTAAAAGAAGGGTTTGAAATGGTGCAGAAGTTGAACGCTTTGGAAGCGGAAGAAAATGCCGGCAAAGAACAAAAGTAATCTTTCCGGCATAGTTCTCCTTGCAAAAAAATCAGGGCTCACTAGCTTTTCATCTTTGTGGGAAATAAAACATGCTTTGAACACAGACAAGGTGGGGCACACAGGCACTCTTGATTCTTTTGCGGAAGGTCTTCTTGTTGTTTTAACAGGCAATCTTACTCATCTAGTTCCTCACATCACAGGATTTTCAAAAACATACGAAGCTGTTGTCTGCTTTGGAAAAGAAACAGACACTTTGGACCCAACAGGAAAAATTATTAAGACAGGCGCTTCTTCTTCAAAAGAAGATGTTGAGGCCGCTCTTAAAAAATTCACAGGCGCGCTTCTTCAAGTGCCGCCAGTATACAGCTCAATTCATGTGAACGGTAAACGTGCAAGCGACTTGGCAAGAAGTAAAAGCGACGACAATTCAAAAATACAAATTGAGCCGCGTGAAGTATTCATTTACAAAAACGAGCTTAAGGATTTTTTATCATCATCAGAAGAAGATTCTTGCTCGTATGCACTTTTGGAAATTGAATGCTCAAAGGGCACTTACATCCGCTCACTTGCAAGGGACATTGCGGAAAGTTTGGGCACCTGCGGACATCTAAGCGCGTTAAGAAGAACATCTGTTGGACCGTTTAATTTAAGCGACTCTGTTGGATATTCCGACTTAAAGCCTTTTACAATTCAAAACGGAATTGATTCAGAAAAAAATATAATTGCAGCAGAAGAAGCAAGGGCAGCGCAAAAGAAAATTCTCTCTTTGCAAAAGCAAAATCAAAAAGATGAAAAGAAAATCTTCCAGAAGAAATCTAATAAAAACAAAGATGACGATGAAGAAACATTCACAGAAATAAGAAGCAACTTTAGGACAATGACACCTGAGCTTTCTGAACTGTGCGGCTTTGTTCCATACGAGCTAAAGTCAGAATATGAAAGCAGCTACATGAACGGCCGCCCTTTAGAGCATAAGATGTTTATGCGCATTTATAAAAACAAAGATGAAACTCTGCCTGAACAAGAAAATAAATTCACCGCAAAAAATCAGTTTTCTTTATTTTATAAGACAGGCGCTTTTGCAGGCATTTTTGTGCTTGAAGATAAAAAATTAAAGTACGGCTTTGCTGTTCCAAAAGAAGCTGACAGTAAAAAATTAAAAGTGTTTTCCTGGGACGACATTCTACAAAACAAGTTTCCTCTTGAATATTTAAAGAAGGGCACTGCAATAACAATAGGCAGCTTTGACGCAATGCACTCAGGCCATGGCCAATTGATTCAGGCTGTTTTAAAAAGAGCCAATCAGTCTAATTTAGCTTCAGGCATTGTGACATTTAAATTTGCTTACAAAAAGAACGGCACTTTGGAAGACAACTTGGACATTGAAACTTTGTCTCAAAGGCTGGAATATTGCAAACAGAAGTCAATTGATTTTGCTATAGTAATTGACTTTTCTGAGCATATCGCTAAAATAGAAGGAACTGATTTTATCAAAACTTTGGTGAAATTATGCGGCTTAAAGTATCTTGTTGAAGGAAATGACTTCCGTTGCGGATACAAAGGCGCTTGTTCTGTTAAAGAAATTGCTGAGTTGGCAGAAAGCGAAAGCTTTGAATTTAAAATTGCTGACGATGTGATTTTCAATGGTGAAAGGGTTAGCTCTTCTAGAATAAAAGAAGACATTTTAAAAGCTGATTTTGCTGATGCGGAAAAAATGCTTTTAAGGCCTTTTGGTTACGACTGCACAAATCTTTCTTGGAAATTAGAAAAGCAATCTAATAACGACTGCTGGTATTCTTCAAAGAAAAATGAAGTTCAAGTAACACCTCCTGACGGAACTTATAATGTTGTGGCAATTTTGTCCGGGAATTCAGATAACTCTGATTCCACATATAAAACGTTGTGTACCCTGGAAGATAGCAACCTTCGCCTGCTGCTTCCGACAGAAATAACAACGGATCGTGTGCGGACATTAAATTTCATTCCGGTTAACAAAAGTTATCCAGAGTAAATATAAGGAGTAAGTAATGGCACTTACAAAAGAAACATCTGCTTCATTGGTAAGCAAATTCGGTGCAAACGACACAGACACCGGCAATTCTAAAGTTCAGATAGCACTTCTTACTGAACATATTAAACAGCTCACAGACCACTGCAAACAGTTTCCAAAAGACACTGGAGCTTCACGCGGTTTGTTAAAGCTTATTGGTCAGCGCAGAAGATTGCTTAAATACATGCAGCGTACTAACCTTGAAGGTTATCGTGCACTTATTAAAGATCTTGGAATCCGTAAGTAAAATAAATAACATACGGCAGCTTAATCAAAGAATTTCTTTCTGATAGGCTGCCGTTTGTTTTTATAAAGGCACATCGGCTGTTCAAACGGTATGCTTGGAAAAAAGAAATAATTATAGAAGGAAAAAATGGTACAAAGAGTTACAAGAAAAATCGGTGACAATGAACTGATTCTGGAAACAGGAAAAATTGGTAAACAGGCTAACGGCTGTGTTTATGCTCAGTTTGGCGGTACAGCTGTTATTGCTACAGTATGCGCTTCAAGCGATATAACAGAAGGCATGGATTATGTTCCTGTTACAGTTGATTATAATGAAAAATTTTATGCTGCTGGAAAAATTCCAGGCGGCTTTGTTAAACGTGAGGGCAGACCGAAGGACAAGGAAATCTTAGTCAGCCGACTTATTGACCGTCCAATGCGCCCGCTTTTTGAGCCAACATTCGGCCACGAAATACAGATTGTTCCAACTTGCGTTTCTACAGACGGCGTTAATCCAGCTGATATTCTTGCGGTTATTGCGTCATCAGCGGCTGTTACAATAAGCGACATTCCGTTCCACGGACCAGTTGCTGGCGTTCGTGTTTGCTATATAAACGGCGATTATGTTTTAAATCCAACATTTGAGCAGATTGAAAAGTCAGAGCTTGAAATTGTTGTTGCCGGTACAAAAGACGGTTTTACAATGGTAGAAGGCGGAGCAAAAGAAGCTGGCGAAGAAATTATGCTTGGCGCTCTTGCAAAGGCACAGGACTTTATTAAAGATATGTGCGTTCTTCAGGAAGAATTGCAGAAGCTTGCTGGAAAAGAGAAGCTTCCACTTAATCCACTTGATGTTAAGCTTGAAAATGCAGATAAAATTGAAGCAGAGGCAACACCTCTTATGCTTAAAGCTTGCTTCCAGAACGGAAAACAGGCTCGTGGCAAGGCTATAAAAGAAGTTAAAAAACAAGTTGCTGCAAACTACGCAGAACAGCTTGCTGACCCAGTGCAGATGAACCTTTTCAACACTTTGTTTGATGACATTCAGTACAAATTGCTTAGAGCCAGCATTCTTGAGAAGGGCTTGCGTATTGACGGACGCGGCACAGAAGACATTCGTCCAATCACTTGCGAAATAAACGTGCTCCCTCGTCCACATGGAAGCGCGCTCTTTACTCGTGGCGAAACACAGTCTTTGGCTGTAACAACTTTAGGCACAGCATTAGACGAACAGGTTTATGATGACATTGAAGGCGACAGAAGCGAAAACTTCATTCTTCATTATAATTTTCCACCATATTCAGTTGGTGAAGTAGGAAAGCTTACTACAGGCAGACGTGAAATTGGACATGGCAACTTGGCACGCCGTTCACTTGCTCCAATGATTCCAAGCCGTTCTGAATTCCCTTACACAATCCGTGTAGTTTCAGAAATCATGGAATCTAACGGATCTTCATCACAGGCTTCTACTTGCGGCGGCTGTCTTTCACTTTTAGCAGCTGGCGTTCCAATGAAGAAGATGGTTGCTGGTATTGCAATGGGCCTTATTACAGACGGACCGCAGTACAAAAAATACGCAATTCTTTCTGATATTCTTGGAGAAGAAGACCACTTGGGCGACATGGACTTCAAGGTAGCAGGAACACGCGACGGCATTACTGGCTTCCAGATGGATATTAAGATTGCCGGTGTAAGCATGGACATTATGAAGAAAGCCCTTGAACAGGCAAAACGCGGCAGAAACCACATTCTTGACATAATGGAAAAATGCATCAACAAGCCACAGGCTCTTAGCCCTTACGCACCAAAAATCGACACTATGAAAATTTCTGTTGACAAGATTGGCGCTCTTATTGGACCAGGCGGAAAGAATGTAAAGGCTCTTTGCCAGCAGTACAACGTAACAATCAACACTGACGACGACGGAACTGTTACAATCTATGGAAAGAACTCTAAAGATGCTGACGCTGCAAAAGCGGCTGTAAAAGGAATATGCGAAGATCCAGAGCCAGGCACAATCTACCAGGGCACTGTAAAACGCATTATGGACTTTGGAGCATTTGTGGAAATTCTTCCTGGAAAAGAGGGCCTTTGCCACATTTCTAAACTTTCAAGAAGCCGTGTAGAAAAGGTTGGCGACGTTCTAAAAGAAGGTCAGGTAATTCCTGTAAAATTGCTTGAAGTTGACAAAATGGGACGCTTGAATCTTTCTTACATTGACGCAGTTGAAGAGCTTGCAAAGAAGAACAGCTAAAATATAATGCCTGCTAAAACGCAATTATTGCGTAACAGGGTTATGCTCATTACAGAACCGGTTGTCCAGGCAAAAACTGCGGCAATCGGTTTTTGGTTTTCTGTAGGTAGCCGTTATGAAAAAAAAGGCGAATATGGCATAACTCATTTTACCGAACATATGATTTTTAAAGGGACATCATCCCTTACTTCTCACGATATCTCCTCCGAGTTTGACAAAATTGGTGGATACATAAACGCGTTCACTGAACGTGAAGATGTTTGCGTGTACTGCACCGTGCCGTCTGACTCGTCAAATTATTCAAATCAGAATAATATTGAAAAGGCTTTGTCAATTATGTGCGACATGGCGGAAAATTCCACTTTTGATAAAGATGAAATGGAAAAAGAGCGGGCTGTAATTCAAAATGAAATTGTTGCTGTTGATGATGACGCGGAAGAGGCGGCGCTCGATGAAGTGGCTGGGGCTGTCTGGCCTAAGCAGAGCATTTCTAGAAAAATTGGCGGAAGTGTTAAGGACGTTGACGCAATTACTAGAAAAGCTATTTGCGCTTGGTATGAAAAATGGTTCGCAAAAGGTGAGCTTGTGGTGTGCGCCGCCGGTCGTTTTAATGAAAAGAAAATCATTGAGCTTCTTGAAAAATTGCCTTTGCATTTGGAGCCGAAAAAATATCCATTGGAAAAGCATTTTGAGAGTGGCAATGTAAAATTTCATAAAGGCGCTTCTACTGTAACAGCTAAATTTAAACAGGGGCAGTATTTTGTGCTTTACCCTTTTGCAACACCTGTTAGTGAAAAAGATTATTACGCAATGTCTGTCTTTAACGCAGTTGCAGGGGACTCAATGTGCAGCAGGCTTTTTGAATCGCTAAGGGAAAAGAGCGGGCTTTGCTACAATGTGTACAGCTTTTTTACATTCTATGAAGATGCGTGCGCTTGGTGTGCATACGCAACATCAGAAAAAGCTAAAGTGAAAAAAGTTATGAACCTTCTGTTTGATGAAATAAAAAATCTAAAATCAAATTATCCAACAGAAAGTGAAATTGAAATTGCAAAACAGCATCTTGTTGGCGAAGAGACAATCAGCAGCGAGAACATGGAATATAGAATGAAGCGTCTTGCTAGGAACTTTCAAATGGGGCTTACTCTAGCAAACACAGAAGAAGTTTCTGCTTGTATACAAAAAGTAACAAAACAAGATATTATACATGTAATAGATATGCTTCTTGTGGAAAAAAATCAGGCGTATTTAATTTACGGGCCAAAAATTTTAAAGATGAAGGAAAATAAAAAATGAGTGAATCAATAAAAATAAAAGTGTCTTGTGAAGCTGGAGCAACGTTGCCTGTTTATAAAACAGAAGGCGCTGCGGGCGCTGACATATGTGCTTTTTTAAAAGAGAGTGTAGTAATAAAAGCCGGTGACTCTGCAATGGTTCCAACAGGACTTTATTTTGAAATACCAAATGGATATGAAATTCAAGTTCGTCCTAGAAGCGGGCTTGCGGCAAAAAATCAAGTGACAGTTTTAAATACACCTGGCACTATAGACAGCGACTACAGGGGCGAAGTAAAAGTTATTCTTGTGAATCTAGGAAAAAAAGATTTTGCTGTTAACAACGGCGACCGCATAGCTCAGATAATTGTTGCTCCTGTTACACGCGGGCTGTTTGAAAAAGCAGAGCATCTTTCTGAAACAGGGCGCGGTGCTGGCGGGTTTGGCAGCACTGGTGTAAAATAAGGGCAGCATGAAAACAAAAGGCGATTTGCTAAGGGAAGAGGCACGAAAAAAGTTCTCACCGTTCTGGAAAAAAATTTCAGAAATAAATGAAAAAATTTCAAATTTCTTTTCAAGCAAATTAAACAAATTCAAGGAAAAACATCCTAATCTTCCAAAGTTTTCACAACTCGCGGAAAAAATTTCTTCTTTTAGCCTTAGAAAAAAAATTGTTACATTGTGCTTAAAAATTTCTCAAGAAAAAGGCAATCAAAAAGCAGAAAAATATTTTACAGAAAAGCTGCTGTCTTTTGATGAAGTAAAAAATCATGTAATTACAAGATATTTAATTAAGGAATTGTTTTTGTATTTCATAGTTTCTTTTTTATTTTTCTTTATGATTTTCTTTGTAAATCAGATTTTGCTTATGGCGGAAACTATTTTGAAAAAAAGAGTTCCTGTTATGTCTGTTATAAAACTTATCATCTACAGCCTTCCTGCAATAATTGCGCAGTCAGCACCTTTTGCAACTCTTGTTGGTTTTTTAATGTGCTTAGGACGAATGGTCACTGACAACGAAGTTTTAATCTTAAGAGCAAGCGGTCAGCGTTACATAAAAATTTTAAAGCCTGTAATTTTCATGGGAGTTGCAATTTCTTTAGTAAGTTTTTTTGTTAATGACTATCTTCTGCCTGTTGGAACAATACAATACAACAAACTTTATAGAAATATAATTGTGTCAAACCCCGCGGTTGAGCTTGAGCCTCATTCTGTAAAGAGAATGAATGATTCTACAATTGTTATTGGCGATGTTGATAAAAAGCATGTAAGCGATCTTGTTTTTTTTGACACTGATAATAATGGTAATCAGAGAATAATAATTGCAAAAGACAGTGACATTTTAAAAGCAGCAAGCCCTGGAGTTTTAATGCAACTGAACATGAATGATTCTTCAGTTTTATTTTTCAACAAAGGCAACAGAACTAATTATGATGTTCTTGATTCAAGTGATATGAGGATGAATATTTTTGAGTCTTCAATTATAAATACATCGAACGGTGTTTCTCCGCGAGAAATGACTTCCTATGATTTGTTAAAAAAAATAGTTAGTATGGAAAAAAAAGAAAAGGTTCAGAAACGCCAGATGAATACTTACAAACTTGAGTATAATAAAAAATTCTCAATACCATTTGGCTCTTTCTTTTTTGCTTTACTTGCTCTTCCTTTAGCTTTGATTTTTGGTAAAAAAGATGGACAAACGTTAGGCTTGATTTTTGGTATTATCATTTCTGTATTATATTGGGCGGCAACTATTTTAGGCCAGATGTTCGGGTTAAAGAGCGGATATAACGGCTTTGTAATGATGTGGGCTCCAAACTTGCTCATAGGAATGCTTGGAATAATTCTATATTTTAAGCTGGTAAAAAAATGAAACTAGTAAGCTATTTATATAAAAAATTTTTTGCTGTATTTATTGGAGCGTTGGCTTTTTTTGTTATGATCTTATCTATGACAGATTTGCTCATGAACCTTTGGAACTATATTTCAAAATCAGTTTCTTTTTCTCAAATTGGAAAGATAATGCTTTATTATATTCCAAAAACTGTTTGGTATTCTGTGCCTATAGCAATGCTTTTTTCTACAGCATATACGTTGAGCGATTTGTATGCAAAGAACGAGCTTACCGCAATATTTGCCTCAGGCGTTTCGTTGTTTAAATTTACATCGCCTCTTTTAATTGTGGCTGTTTTTATGAGCGTTGGTCTTTTTCTTTTTGAAGATAATCTTGTTGTTCCAACTTATGCAAAAAAACAGGAGCTTCAAAAAAGTGCTCTTCACAGGGAAAAAAGTTTAAACAATGATAGAATTGTTATAATGTCAGAGGAAGGAAACTTAATTTATAAAGCCGATTTCTATGATAATAAGAATGAGCAGCTTTCTGTTTTATATATCATTTTTAGAAATGAAGATAAGTCGCTTGATACAATTGTAAGAGCAGACAGTGCTAAATGGGAAGACAACCATTGGAAATTAAGCGGTAGCGTGGCTTATAAAAAATCTGGCAATAGTTTAATTACAACTTCCGTTGATGAGGCACATAAGATGCGTCTTGTTGAGCCCCCTGAGACTTTTAGAAACAACACAATCGATGTTGAAGAAGTCAATACAAAAGAGGCGCGCGAGTACATTGCTCATTTGCAAAAAGCAGGTCTTCCTAGCGCCGAAGCAAAATCTGTATACTATAAAAAATTTTCTTTTCCGTTAATTGTTTTTATTGTTGTTTTTCTTGCAATTGGATTGAGTGGTAAGACGCAGAAAAATGTTTTAATAATTAGCCTTGCGCTTTCTATTGGAGCTGTTGTTTTGTTTTATGTTACTCAAATGGTCACAATGCTTATGGCAAAGTTTGGAACAATACCTCCAATATTTGGAGCTTGGTTCCCTGTAATTTTATTTACAGTAATTAGCTTTGTATTATTAAAATATTCTAGAACATAAAGGAAAAATTGATGAGCGAAAGTATTTTTGAATGTACGCACGAAGATGAAAAATCAAACGCAAGAAATGGAATTCTACATTTGCCGCATGGAGATGTACAGACTCCTGTTTTCATGCCTGTAGGAACAAACGCTACAGTCAAGGCAATTACAAAAGACGACCTTGAGGAAATTGGATTTGAGATTATACTTGCAAACACATACCACTTGTACTTGAGGCCTGGTGCTGACATTGTAAAAGAGGCAGGCGGGCTTCATGGGTTCAGCGGCTGGAAAAGAAATTTCTTAACAGACAGCGGCGGGTTCCAAGTTTTTTCTCTTGCACCTTTAAGAAAAATTAAATCTGGCGGTGTTGAATTTAGAAGCAACATAGACGGAAGCCTTCATTTTTTTACACCGGAAAATGTTGTTCAGACTCAAGTAAAGTTAAACAGTGACATTCAAATGCAGCTTGATGTTTGCTCCGGTTACGGAATAGAAAGAAAGGAAGCTGAAAAGGCATTGCAGATAACTTCTTCCTGGGCAGAGCGTGCAGTCAAGGAATGGACGGTTCAAAAGGAGCAGGGCTACAAGGGAATTCTTTTTCCAATAGTGCAGGGAAACTTTTTTAAAGACCTCCGCGAGCAGAGCGTAAAATTTGTTGCTGACTTGGATACTCCGGGCCTTGCAATTGGAGGACTGAGCGTAGGGGAGCCGCCAGATGTCTTTAACGAAATGCTAAACTACACAGTGCAGTTTCTTCCACGTTCAAAGCCACGTTATGTTATGGGCATTGGAACTCCTGAATATATTTTAGAAGCAGTTGACAACGGCATAGACATGTTCGACTGTGTTCTTCCTACAAGAAACGCGCGCAACGGCTCCTACTTTACTCACGATGGAATGCTTTCTATTAAGCAGGAGCGTTTTGCGCATGACTTCACATCTGTTGATTCAGAGTGCAACTGCAAAGTTTGTAGAAACTACAGCAGGGCTTACTTGCGCCACTTGTTTAAAGAGCAGGAGATACTTTCCGCAATGCTTTCTAGCTACCACAATCTTTATTTTTTAAATAACATGATGAAGGAAATAAGAGTTGCAATATCAGAAAACCGCTTTAAGGAATATAAAGAAAATTTCTTGAAACGATTTCACTCCGGCAATGTTTAAATATTAGAGGAACCTGATGAAAAAAATTATCGTGTTGTCATTAACATTATCAATATTGCTTTTGCCTCTTGTCGCAGAAGACACTGCTACAGAAAGCATAGCTGTAGAAACCCCTGCAGAAGAAGAATATGAAATAGGCACAACAACAATACCTGCTGCAAAACGTCCAAAAAAGCCTTCAGAAGATGAGCTGCGGAATTCAATGCAAAGCGATGAGTCTGAAAACACAGATGAATATGTTAAAAAATGCAAAGACACTTTTAAATACGGACTTGAAACAGAAATAAGCGAACTGATTGACGAGCTTACAAAAAACGAGGACATGCGTTTTGTAGATTCAATTTACGATTTGTTCCAGTCCACAAAAGATATAAATATAAAGCAAAAAGTTCTTGCTTATTTTACAAAGCTAAAGGACCCTTGCCTTGAAGATTACGCTGTGACAATTGTTGACGACCCTTATGATGAAAAAAAAGACACAGTGAGCGCTTGCTTCAACTACATTTCTGCTGTTAACTGCAAAGAAGCAATTCCGGCCCTTGTTACATTGATAGATAAAGAAGATGAAGATTATTTTGACGGAGCCTTGACATGCCTTGGAAGCGTTGGCACTTCAAAGGAAGCTGTTTTTTTAGCTGACTATCTAGACCGGGACGACCTTACAACAGCCCAAAGGCAGTCGTTGATGAGGGTTCTTGGAAAAATAAAAGCTGTAGAAACGTGGGGCAAGCTTTCTGAGATTGCGCAGGATGAAGATGAAAATTCATTTGTAAGAATGTACGCCGCGGAAGCAATTGGCGCTATGGAAAAGCCTGAGTCCGAAAAAATACTTTTAAAGCTTTACCAGGAAGACGACCCTAACTTTAGATGCTATGTTATTAAAGGCATTTCATATTACAAAGACAAAGACGCTGATGACTTAATAATTCAAGCGTTGCGCGACTCTCAGTACAAAGTGCGCCTTGAGGCAGTTGATGCCTCTCAAAAAAGAAAACTTGCAGAAGCTGTTCCTTATTTAATTTACAGGTGCAAAGACAAAACTGAAGAAAATGTAGTTAAAGACAAATGCTACAAAGTAATTGCTGAATTAAACACAACAGAGGGCAACGATTATTTGCTAAGCGTTATAAAAGACAAAAGGGCAGGCGATAACACAAAAGCAAAAATTGCCTCGGCTCTTATGGTCAACAACTACGCAGGCAATGACGAAATTATTGCTCTCGCTGAAGAATGTTTAAAGAACGAAGCTCGTAAAAGCTTACGGTATTCGTTAGGAAAAGAATTTGCAAAGTACGGCCGCCCTGAATATGAAAAGATTTGCGCTGAATACATTGCCCATAAAGAAGTTTCAACTCAAGGGACAGGCCTTGATATTTTTGCAAAGGGCAGGTATGCAAGTGTACGCCCTGCTGTTGAAGAAATTGCAAAGGACGCGGAAGAAGAGCCTGTGGAAGAAACAAAGCCTACTGCAACTGATGCAACTAAAAAGCCTGATGAAAAAAAGAAAACAACTGTTCCAAAAAAGAAGAACGCAAACGCAATAAAGGCAAAACGAATTCTAGAGCAGATAGACTCTTTGTATAAAAAAGATTCATCCGCAGAAACAACTGTCTCAGCGACAAGCACCGCAGAGGAAGAACCCACTACAGAAAGCGATTCAACCTCTGCTGAAAAATAAAGTGCAGTTATAAAATTGTTTTAAGAATAAAGCCCGTTAAGTTCCCTGTACACAATGTTCACTTTTTCTTTTAGCTCAACATTCATGTCGGCGTTTGTGTCGTCAATAAGTTTTTCCAAAGAAGAAAGGCTTTCATTCAACGCCGTAGAGAATCCTCTGGAGACCTTGAACCAGTAGTTGCCGTTGCCGTCAGTGAACAAGCAAATAAAGCCCATTTCCTTAGATGATTTTTTTGCGACAGTTACGCGCATAACACAGTCAAGAATATTTATAAGCTTTGCTTTGTTTTCACCTTCAGAAATATTTATGTTCAAGTTGCGCTGCCATTTGTCTTCTGCAATTGGCTCCAAGTTTAAATATTTTGCGGCCTTGAATATTACTTCCATTTTTTCGCCAGTAAGAAGCTTGTATCCGCCTTTCATTATGATATTTCCACGAAGACCGCCTATTTGCGCAAGAAGATTTTCATTTTTCTCGCGCGCAACAGCGTTTCTAAAGTCATACCACGGAAGGACAATTGTTTTTTTGCCTTTGAATTTGTCAAGCTTAAACTGAATGCCGCCAATAGAAACAAAGTCCTGCTCCTTGTCCTTTTCGTTTTTCTTTTTAAGAAGTCCATTGTCGCCAATAAGGGCGTTCTTTGCAAAACGAGAGTCGCTTCTTCCAACCTTCTGCCGGTTTTCCCTGAACGTTGTGCCTTGGTATTCAAAATTGCCAGTAAGGCTTCTTCCGCCGGAGCCTCTTAATTTAACAAGAGAGCTTTCCAAAGTTGGATCAATTTGAGCAAGAAGATTTTTTGTAAGTGGAGAAACACTCATTGCGAACATTCTGCTTGTCTTAACAATTTCGCCTGCGACTATGTACAAAGGATTTGTCCTGAACATAGATGAGCCTGGGTGAATTGAAATGTGGTCTGCTGTTAAACTTCTGTAGCTTTCCCTGCCTTCCCTTACGCACACAAACTGAATCATTCCGCTTGCAATGCAGCAAAGGTAGTTGTCCATGCTTCCGCCGCCTGTTACAGGAATGCCAATCTTGCCTACGATTTCCTCAAGCTGAGTCTTTATGTTTGCAATTTCTGCCATTACTCTTGCGTCCAAGTAATTGTTTGAGCAGAACCTTTCCTTGTTCGTCATTGAATTATATGTGCGGAACATTTTAACATAAGTTACAAAATCGCCCTGAATGTCACGGAACGCGTGGTGTGCCTTTCGAGCGTCCATCTCTTCGCCTGGTGGCAAAATAAACGGAGACTGCGCGCTTAAAAATGAAGCCGCTATTAAAACTTCATCAAGAACATCTGGATAGCGCATAATGCTTTCTACAATTATTCTGCTTACTCGTGGCTCAAGCGGGAACTGCACCATCATTTTTCCAATAGTGCTTAAAGTGCCGTCCTTGTTGATTGCCTTTAAAAGATTAAGCGTTTCTACAGCGCCCAAAATTCCTTCATGGTTTGGAGGAGAGATAAAGTCAAAGTGGTCAAAGTCTGTAATGCCAAGCTCCGACATTCTTAAAACAACTTCGCTCAAGTCAGTCCTGTAGATTTCCTCAAGTGTATATTCCTCGCGCCTGTCAAAGTCTTCACGTGGATAAAGCCTGTAGCATGTGCCGGGGCATGTTCTTCCGGCTCGTCCTCTTCTTTGGTTGCAAGAAGCCTTGCTAACAGGTGTCTCAATCAAGCTGGAGGTGTATGTGCGCGGACTGTAGTAGTTTAGCTTTGCAAGACCTGAGTCAATTACAGTTGTGATTCCGTTGATTGTGACAGAAGTTTCCGCAATGTTTGTGCTTATAACGACTTTCTTTTTTCCAAACGGCGCGTTGTCAAAAACACGCTCCTGTTCTTCCTTAGGCAACCGTCCGTAAAGTGGAATAATGTGAATTTTGTTGTGAAAAGAAGCAGTGCTTAAACGTTGCACGCAGTCCCTGATTATTTTTTCACCTGGCAAAAACACAAGAATGTCGCCTTGGTCGTGGTTGTCAAGAATCCTGTCTATAGTAGATGAAATCTTTTGAACCAAAGCCTCGCTTGCGCTGTCAGACAAAGTGCTTGCAGGAATTGCCGGCGGGTCGTATACCATTGTTACAGGGTAAATCTGAGTGTCTATTGTAACAATCGGGCATCCGCCAAAGTACTTGCTGAATGCCTCCGCGTTCATAGTTGCGGAACTTACAATTACTTTAAACTCTTTTCTTTCCTGAAGCACACGCTTTAAAAGTCCAAGAACAAAGTCTATGTTCAAACTTCTTTCATGCGCCTCGTCAACCATAATTACAGAATACTTGCTCATCCACGGGTCAAGCTTCATCTCCTGCAAGAGAATGCCGTCTGTCATTATTTTGATTTTTGTAGTTTCGTCAGTCTTGTCCTCAAACCTCATCTTGTAGCCAACAAGCCCCGGGTATTTTGTGTGAAGCTGCTTTGCAATAAATTCGCTAACACTAAGCGCCGCAATTCTTCTAGGCTGAGTGACTGCAATAATTCCGTTAGAAGAGTAGCCCGCCTCGTGCAAGATTACAGGCAGCTGAGTTGTCTTGCCAGAACCTGTAGGGCTTTGCACAACTATAACTTGATTTTCAGAAAGCGCCTTTAAAATTTTTTCCTTTTGTTCATAGACAGGAAGATTTTTATAATCTATCGACATACAATATTTCCTTTTGTTTTTTCCATTAAATTTTTTCTCTCCTCAAGATAAGATGCCCATGTGTTTCTTTTTGAAGTCTTTAGCTCCTTTATAAAATTATCGTTCAATCTTTTTATAACAAAATTCCATGAAGGAGTAATGTATGTTGTGATTAAAACAGGGTTCACCCAAACAATCTTTGGCTTTGAAGAAGTCTTTTCAAACCTTACTTGAAGAAGATAACCGTCGCCAGTATATTCCCGTTGCTTGGCCGCGTTTGTAAATGAAGGCTCCCACCTTTGCGCGCTTATTGTATTCCCCAAGGCATACATTACCATTTTTTCAGGAACATTTAAATCCTTTTTCTCAACAACTTCCCAGTTTTTTGCAACATGCGGATGGTTTGCCCAGACAACATCAACACCAGCGTCCAGAAGCTTGTAGTAATATTCCCTTTGATTTTCATCAATTGACTGAACGTACTCAGGCTCCGAGCAGTGCATTCCAAGAATGAACAAGTCGCATTTGTTTTCTGCACGAAGTTTTTTTATTGTTGAAATAAAAGCGGCGCGGCTTTTTTCATCAGTCTTTACATAGTCAATGTAGAAAGAAAAATCATTTCTGTTTAAGATTTCTGTGACAGAGGCAAATAATATTTTCCAACCTTTTACATTTATAATTCTATAAGTTAGAGGTGAGCCTTTTTTATTTTTTAATCCGCACGAATATATTTTACGTGAGCTGTTTTTTACAGAGTCTTCCTTTGATGAAAAATATTTTAGCGTCGCCTTTATTCCTTCAAGCCCTTGGTCGTTCGAGTGGTTGTTAGAAAGGCTGAACACATTAAAGCCTGATTTTATTACAGCGTCTGCATAAGAATCTTTTACATTGAAAGTTGGGTAGCTTTCGTTAGGAAGTTCGTTGTCTACAGGTGTCTCAATGTTTGCAAATGCAAGGTCGCTGCTTTTTAAAATTGATGAAATGTCCTCGTAAATCAAGTCGTAGTTCTTCATGTTGAAGTTAGGCTTGTGCGCCATAATGTCGCCGCCAAATGTTAGGAGAATTGTGTCCTTGTCTGAAAAATAATTTTCTGAATAAACAATAGGCGAGCCGTCTTGAAAATGCGTCTCTGAATTGTAGGAAGGTGTTTTGTCTTTTGAATATTCTGATTTAGAAGTAGCGCATGAAAAAAATATTGATGATAAAAAAAATATGAGAAATGTTTTTGTAAATGATGATAAAAATATTTTAGTAAGTTTTTTGTTCACTTTGAGAAAGAAAGGACATGAAAATTTTTGAGAACAGATTTTACTGTTTGTAAAATAAATCATGCCCTTCCTTCTAGTGTTATTTTTTGCTTCCTGCCTGAACAAGAGTGATAGCGCATGTGACAACAATGTCGTCAACAGAACAGCCTCTGCTCAAGTCGCTTATAGGTTTTGCAAATCCCTGTAGGACTGGACCGTAAGCATCTGCGTGTGCAAGGCGCTGAACTAATTTATAGCCAATGTTTCCTGCGTTTAAATCTGGGAATATAAGTGTGTTGACTTTTCCTCTGATTGGGCTGCCAGGAGCCTTTTTATCTGTCACAGATGGAATTAAAGAAGCGTCCGCCTGAAGCTCGCCGTCAAGCAAAAGCTCTGGTGCCTTCTCGTGCGCCATTTTAACGCCTTCCTGCACAGTAAGAACGTCCTCTATTTTTCCACCGCTTCCTTTTGAAGAGAAAGACATCATAGAAACAACAGGCTCGCATCCAAGCAAGTCTTTGCAAGATTTAGCGGCGCTAACTGCAATGTCAGAAAGCTGGTCGCTTGTAGGGTTTGGAACAACAGCGCAGTCAGAGAAAATCATAAGACCTTCGTGTCCCCACTGCTTGTCGTGTGTGTCCATAACAAAGCAAGAAGAAGCTGTTTTTGTTCCAGGAGCTGTTTTAATAATTGTAAGGCCAGCGCGTAGCAAGTCAGCAGTTGCGCTCAATGCGCCAGAAACCATTGAATCTGCCTTGCCCATGCGTACCATCATTGCGCCAAATTTAAGAGCGTCCTTCATTCCTTCAGAAGCCTGTTCT
>Ga0172378_10001219_pt1 | contig 23622 bp, 22 predicted proteins | sample GrowelOW332metaG_FD_119755 | JGI IMG/M metagenome (GOLD analysis project Ga0172378, IMG submission 119755) | Groundwater microbial communities from an aquifer near a municipal landfill in Southern Ontario, Canada - Pumphouse #3_1 metaG | ecosystem: Environmental > Aquatic > Deep subsurface >... | reverse complement strand
ACCTACCAAAGAAAAGTATTCACCAGTCAATAAAACCAATCAGCTGCTTTTAGTTGATTCCGGTGGGCAATACTTCGGCGGAACCAGCGATATCACTCGTACCTTCATTCTAAGCGATCATCCATCCAAAGAAGTCATCCATGATTACACACTTACCTTAAAGTCCCAGATTGCTTTAATCACTTCTGTCTTTGAAGCTGGCTGCACTGGCCATTCAATCGATATCACCGCCCGTGAAGTTATGTGGAAGGAAGGCTTAGACTATAAGTGCGGAACCGGCCATGGAGTCGGCTATATGGGATGCTGCCATGAAGGACCTATCGGCTTTAGATTCTATGATTCCCCCGACCGTGATGATCAAGGTGAGCTGAAGATTGGCAATGTCATCACTATTGAGCCTGGTGTCTACAAAGATTATAAATATGGCATCCGTCTTGAAAATGAATTGCTGGTTGTCCCGGCTTATACTACTGATCAAGGCATCTTCTATAAGTTTGAAGTCATCACTTATTGTCCTTATGACCGCCGTGGCATTGATGTCACCATGCTTACTGACGACGAAATCAAATGGTTCAATGAGTATTCCGAAATGGTCTATACCCGTTTGGCTCCTTTAGCTAGTAACGATAAGGATCTTTTAGCTTACTTACGTAAACAGACTCTTCCTTTAGCCCGCTAATGAATAGAATTGTTTTGTTTGAGCCGGAAAAACCGGCCAATACCGGTAACATCATCCGTACCTGCATGGCTCTGGACGCCACTTTGACTATCATCGGAAATCCTACCTTTGACTTAAGTGACAAAGCTTTCAAAAGAGCGGAGATGGATTACTGCATTGGTTTTAAGATTGAACGTTTTCTTACAATTGATGAATTTCTAGCTAAACATGGTAAAGAAGATGGATATTATGTAACTAGATATTCTGAAAACGTCTATACCCGTTTTGATTACTCAGATATTGCTTGCGACCACTGGTTCATGTTTGGTCGAGAGTCTACCGGCATTCCTAAAGATGTTCTAAAAAGCCATTACGATAAAACCATCCGCATCCCGATGGCAATCAATGCCAGAAGCCTGAACCTTGCAAATTCGGTAGCTATTGTTTTATCTGAAGCCATCCGTCAGCAAGGTTTCTACAATCTTGCCACTACCGAAACCATCAAAGGGCGGGACTTCTTAAAGAACTATCCTACTAAATGAAAGTTTTGTCTAACCTTCTAGCACCTAAGTTGAAATTTTTATCCGCTTTGCTTATATTATAGGTACCTAGCTAAAAAGCGCGTTTCCGACAAATTTGATTATAGGGTATGAAGCCGGTGGTGTGTTGAAAGCCTGCCTCGAGCAGGGATCCTAATCCATCCGCTAGACGACCCTCTCTTGATAAAAGGGAAAACAGTAAATTTACTAGGCAAACGGGTAGCTTCGGCTGCCCGCTTTTTCTTTTGCTTTCTTTATTAAGGAAGGCTTTAGTTTAAGAAGTTGGAATGCTAAAATAAAGACACTGAAAACCGAGGACAAAAAATGAATTTTGACAAAATTGCTGTAAATGCTCTCCGTGGCTTGTCACTTGATATGATTACAAGAAGCAAAAGCGGGCATCCAGGAATTGCTTTATCCAGTGCGCCTTTGATGTATACCCTCTTTAGCAAACACTTGATTGCCGATCCGGATGATCCTAATTGGTTCAACAGAGACCGCTTCATTCTTTCGGCCGGTCATGCCTCTAGCCTCCTCTACGCTTTGCTTCATCTCTGCGGATATAAGATTCCTCTTGATCAGTTAAAACAGTTCCGTCAGTTGGATTCCTTGACTCCCGGTCATCCGGAAGTCGGTCATACCCCTGGAGTAGATGCTACTTCTGGTCCTTTAGGACAAGGCATTGCTCAGGCAGTCGGGTTTGCCATGGCTGAAGCTCACCTGCAGGCTATTTATCCTGAGGGAGAACAGCTAATCAATCATTACACTTATGTTCTTTGCGGTGACGGGTGTCTTGAAGAAGGCATTTCCCAGGAAGCTATCTCTCTTGCCGGACTGCAGAAACTCAATAAAATGATTCTTCTTTATGACCGCAATGACTGCACACTTGATGGTCCTTTAGCTAATTCCTCTTCCGAAGATGTCAAAGGACGTTTTGAAGCCGCCGGCTGGAATGTCCTATTAGTGAAAGACGGAAATGATGTAGATGAGATTGACAAAGCACTGTCTTTAGCAAAGACCGCCAAGGAAAAGCCGACTCTCATCATCTGCCATACCGTCATTGGCTATGGTTCACCATACGCCGGTTCCAATGTCTCCCACGGCAAAGCCTTTACCCCTGAGGAAGTCATCAAGACTAAGGAAAACCTAGGGTACAATTTTGCTCCTTTTGAAATACCGGAAGAAGCTTATATGGCTTTTAAGGATACTTTCTATAAGAGAGGTCAGGCCGCTCATAGTGAATACAATAAGACGGTCGAAGCCTACAGCAAGAATCATCCAACTGAATATCATCTCTTTGAATCCTTGAAGAGCAACAACATCAAGAGTTACCTCTTTGACAATGCCCCTAGCTATGAAGAAGGCTATAAAGAAGCCACTCGAAACGAGAGTCAGGCTTTCCTGAATTTAGTCAGCAATGAGGTGCCTAACCTCTTTGGCGGTTCAGCCGATGTTGCCGGATCAGTCAAAACCTCAGTCAAGGGATTCACTAATTTCACACCTGAGAACCGCAAAGGCCAAAATATCAATTTCGGTATCCGAGAATTTGAAATGGCCTCTATCCAGAACGGTATTCTTCTGCATGGTGGTTTGAGAACCTATATTGGCAGCTTCTTAGTCTTCTCGGATTATATGAAAGCCGCCATTAGAATGTCGGCCATGGAGAAGATTCCTTCCATCTACCTCTTCAGCCATGATTCTATAGCTGTCGGCGAAGATGGGCCGACCCATGAGCCTATTGAGCAGCTGACCATGTTGAGAACCATTCCTGATATCACCGTGTACCGTCCTAGTGATGCTATTGAAATCTGTGCTGCTTACCATGTCGCCTTTGCTAGTGTTGACCGTCCTACCTGCCTCATTCTTTCCCGCCAAGGATTAATCAACAATCCCGGTTCTTCTTATGAAGGAGCCAAGCTTGGTGGCTATGTAGTTTCGAAGGAAGTCAAGCAACCCGTGTTTACTTTGATTGCGACCGGCTCCGAAGTTGAATCCGCTATTGCGGTTCAGAAGGCGTTACTATCGTCTGGATTCGACACCCGTGTTGTTTCATTGCCTTCTTTTGACCGGTTCGATAAACTGACTTCCGCCTATAAAGAGGAAATCTTCGGACTTCCTTATGAAAAACGTGTCTTCATTGAAATGGGTAAATCGGATTGCCTCTATAAATATGCCAAATATGTAATAGGAATCGATGAATTCGGAGCCTCTGGTCCAGCCAGTGAAGTCATTAAGAAATATGGTTTCACTCCTGAGCAATTGACGGAAAAAGTACTGAAAATCATCAAATCCCAGAATTAGGAATTCAGGCAGAGAAAAAATTCTCTGCCTTTTTTTGTAAAAAATCGTTCTTCAAACTAAATAGTAAGTGAAGACCCAAATAAAGGAGAACGAGATGACTAAAAGAAAAAAGGCGATGACGGCAGTCGGTGTTTGCTTATCAGTGTTAACCTTAGGAACTTCTATTTATTCCCTTACAGACGGATTCAAAAACTTTTCCCCCAATGACATTGCTAATGAGGTCATTGGCGAAAATGTTGAGATCGTGCCGGTAGAAGGAATCAAATTTGTCAAAGTTACCCAGATTGATGAAGGAACGGCCTATACCAAAAAGATCAATTACACTCTAGACCCAGTTGATTCCACTGAGGAATTCAACTTCAGTCTAGCCTGGGTCGAAGAAGAAAGTGCCTCTTTTGAACCCGGCTTCTCTGCCAATACGGATATGAGCCAGTATCTGACTTATGAAGCTGATACCGTCAATAAGACACTTACTTTCCACTGCTTAAAGCCATTTGGAAGACAGGCCACCTTCATGATGCAGGCCCAGACCAACATTGCTATCCGTGCTTCCTTGAAAATCGATTATGTCCGTAAAGTCTTAAAAGCTACCGGAGTTAATTTTTCGGATATGTTAGCCAATGGAAAGAATTTCACGGCTACACCAGTAAGCGCTGTTTATTCTATTGGTTCCAAAGGAGTCAAGGCCGGAGACACCAAAACCATTGAAACTTCTTTTTCTTCCAATGACAATTCCAATTACACTTACGACAAAATGTTCACATCTTTATATGATGTAAACACCACTGGAAATTTCACTTACCAGTCAAATACTTATACCACCTCGGATGAAGTTTTAGCCAAAATGAAGACAGCAGTCAATGACTATATAACAAGCATCCCTAGTTTTGACGGAGCTAAGACTTTCTCCTCAGACGAATTCAAGGAATTGCTTACTTACAAACGAACATTCCATGTCAGTGACTATTATGAGCCAACATATGCCTATTCAAATGAATATCAGACATTCTTAACCAATTATGCAAATGCTGTCAGCAAAGGAGCGGGATATGTAGTCAGCGTTAAATACCAGGATGAATTCTTCCGTAAAGTCATTCCGATTGAAGATGCTTCCGCTTACTTAAATACCATCACCATTGGCGGTGACATTGAATTCTAAACAACTAGGATATTACTTTAGCTAATCCACCTAAGGAGGTTTCCTTTAAATCAGACGGTATCTCCTTGCCAGTCATATTCATAGCTTTAATGACATTGTCAAAAGAGACACGATTGACTCGGTAAGGAGAGATGTCTTTGGCAAAAAGGAATGCGGCGTACGCATGAATGGCAGCCATTCCGTTTCTTTCAATGCAAGGAATCTGAACATAGCCATCAACAGGGTCGCAAGTCAATCCTAAGAAATGTTCCATAGCTACTTCACTGGCGTATTCAATCTGATGGACTGATAAATTGTGCAAATAAGAAAGACTGGCAGCCGCAAAGGCGGCCGCTGATCCAATCTCGGCTTGACAACCTAATAAGGCACCGGAAAGAGAGGCGTTTTGCTTAATTATATTGCAAACCAAGGCTCCAACCAGGTACGACTTGACGAGACGCTTCATTGCATAATGATGAACCCGGAATTCATAATACAGGACGGCCGGAACAACTCCGCTGGATCCACAAGTCGGGTTAGTAACTACCATTTCACCTCGGGCATTGGCTTCGCTGGTCGCATAGGCATAGGCTGTTAAAAGAAGAATTCTTTTTTCAGCACAGGAGGGACAGGCTAAAGCCCGTTTATAAATTTCTTTGCTGACATCATTAAGATGCAAAGGACCGGGTAAATAACCGGTCTTTTTCAGTGATGACTCGATGGTCATAAAAGACTTTCGCATCAGGTTGTCACCATATTCGAAGATATCTTTGTCTTCAAGTTTCTCAATGACCTCATACATGTCAGTCATTCTTCGCTTGGACATATATTTTCTTAATTCACCGAAGGTGTTGAAAGGATAGACTTCCTTAGGGTCATAAACCCCGTCTTCTTCCTGGAAAGCACCGCCTCCAATTGAAAGATAACGTTTTTTGAAAATCTTGCCGTTACGGTAGATGCAGACACACTGCATCGTATTAGGATGCTTTAAATGAGTTTCAGTGGTATTGAAAATAACTTGGCAAGGATATTCAGAAAATACTTCTTTAATTATGCTATCAGTGGAATGACCTTTGCCTGTCAAAGCCAATGAACCATATAAAGTTATTTCAAAGCGATCAATGTCGTCAGTGCTAGGTAGTTTTTTCAAAAAGGACAGACAGATTCGATGAGGACCAATTGTATGGCTTGACGAAGGACCGGGTCCAATAATTAATAATTCTTTTAATGATTTCATATTTTTATCCTCTCATATTCTAGCCGCTGTTCCTTAATAAAGGTTAAAAAAAGCCTACCATTTATTTGGTAGGCTCATTTTCCCAACTTGTTTTGCAACTCGGGGTGAATAGACTAATGCTTTCTCTTAGCATTTTCGGACTTAAGCTTACGCTTCAAACCCTTCTTCAGGAAGAAGTCGTGCTTACGATAGTCCGCGATGGTTCCGGCTTTGTTAACCTGACGCTTGAATCTCTTCATGGCATCATCTAAAGTTTCACCATCTCTTACGATTGTCTTAGGCAAAGAATATCACCTCTTTTTCAATTAGCCGATAGGTATTCTACTCTTAAAGGGAGCATTAAAGCAAGGAATTTCGTTATATTTTCTCTATTTCCGGTGATTTGTTTATCGCTGATCTCTTAATTAAAGAAAAGACAAAAAATAATGTCTCATAAAGATATGAAATCCCACAGCCAATATCAACAATAAGCAGTAGAGAAGAAGAAAGGTCTTTTGCCACATTTCCAGTTCCAAACCGCATATTGAAATAACTATAGAAAACTAAGGGGAAGGTTACAAAAATGATTTTTCCTAAAGTCATTAAGAAAATCAGACTGGATTTAGCCGAATGGCCGATTAAGATAAACTGAGTGATTGAAAACACAGTATAGAATAGAAAAGAGAAAACTAAAGCTCCGAAAAACTGGAAATCATCGTTTGGTCCTTGAGAGAACAGTTCTTCTAGCCATTGCACAAGAAAAGCAATAATTGTAATAAGAGCAATTGAAATCAAAACAATCTGATCAATACGGAATTTTTTGGTAGTTCCTGTCATACGTTTCTTCAATTATACCGCTTCCGACTAAACGGTTTCCCTGATAAAGGCAAGCTATCTGGCCTTTGGCAATGTAACTATAATCCTGATACGTAAGATAAGCACTGTCTTTACTCATCAGATGAAGGATAACAGGCATGTCTTTGCCTCGATATCTAAACTTGCAGTTGCATTGATAATCGGAAGAAGGAAGATCATTTCCAATCCAATTGAAATGATCAATCAGACAGCGGGAGGAGAAACGGAAACTGTTGTTTTCTTCCTGAGCCACATAAAGAATGTTTTTTTCAACATTCTTGCCTACCACAAAGAAAGGAGCACAGCTTCTCCCTTTAATTCCTCCAATGTTCATACCTTTATGCTGACCGACGGTGTAATAAAGAATTCCGTCATGCTGTTCAATGACTTTATTAGTGGCTAAATCAACGATTTGACCTGGCTTTGATGGTAGATAGTTCTCTAAGAAACTCTTGAAGTTCCTTTCTCCAATAAAACAGACACCGGTTGAATCTTTTTTCTTAGCAACCGAAAGATTAAGACCAGAAGCTATTTTTCTAACTTCCGGTTTAGTGATATCCGAAAGAGGAAACAGGGCATGTGACAACTGTTCTTCCGATATTTGACCTAAGAAATAGGATTGGTCCTTGTTTAGGTCAAACGCCTTATAAAGATGAGCTTCCCCATTTTCATCAATCCGTTTAGCATAGTGTCCCATGGCAATAGTATCAAAGCCTAAGGACTTAGCATAATCATAGAAATGACCAAACTTAATGTATTTGTTGCAAAAAACATCAGGGTCTGGTGTATAACCCTTTTTATAAGTATCAATAAACATGGAAAAGACTTCTTTCCAATACTCTTCAATGAAATCTTTTCTTAAAAGAGGAAGACCTAATTCATCAGCGGTTTTCTTGGCATCATCATAATCAAGTTCCTGAGAACATTTGCTTCCGGTTAAAGTCGGATTGCCTTTAATATCATTGTTTGCGATTGAATCCCAATTACGCATAAAACAGCAAGTGACATCATAGCCTTGCTTCTTTAAAAAATAGCCGGCAATTGCGGAATCAACACCGCCTGATAGACCAAGTAATACTTTTTGCTTCATTTAAATAGCTCCTGACTGTCAAGGAAGATCGTAAAGGGACCATCATTGATTAGACTAACTTTCATATCAGCTCCAAAGACACCGAATCCACAATTGGGGACTCGCTCCTTAAGTTTAGCCGAGAAATAATCATACAAAGGTTCAGAATCCTTTCCAGGAAGAGCTTTAACAAATGAGGGACGGTTTCCTTGAGATAGATCAGCGTATAAAGTGAATTGGCTAACACAAAGAATAGAGCCTTTTATATCGGCTAAGGAAATATTCGTTTTACCATTGGAATCAGAGAAAATGCGAAGTTTCAAAAGCTTGTCTAGCATCCGGTCACAGATTTTTTCATCATCACCCTGAGTAAAGCCCACAAAAATAACTTCGCCCCTATCTATCGAAGACACTATTTCCTGATTGATGGTCACCGATCCTTTAAGGCACTCTTGAACTAAGATTCTCATTTTTATTTCCTGTTAATTAACAAATAATATTATAGATACTAGTAAAGTATATTAAAATAGTGGTAGTGAGGTGAAGAAAAATGAATCCTACTTACGAAGATTATCAATTAATGTTAACTGATTTGCGTAAAATTACAACCTTTAAGCCTTTGATTGGAGCCGTTCTTGGTTCTGGCTTAGGTGATTTTGCAAATGAAATCAAAGTAGAAGCCATAGTTCCTTATCAGGAATTACCTGGTCTTCCTAAATCCACTAATAAAGTCCATAAAGGCCAATATGTCTTTGGCTATTTAGACGATATCCCTGTTGTCTTAATGCAAGGAAGACTTCACTGTTATGAAGGCTATTCATCTCAAGAAGTTGTAGCTCCTATCAGGTTAATGGGTTTGATGGGAATAAAGAAGCTTGTTCTATCTAATGCCGCCGGTGCCGTCAACACCAATTTCCATCCCGGCGACTTGATGCTGATTGATGATCAAATTGCCTGCCTCATCAGTTCACCTTTACGTGGACCTAACATTGATGAATTTGGAACCAGATTCCCAGATATGTCGGAAGTCTATGATCAAAAAGACACGGATATAATTTATGAGAAAGCCAAAAAGCTTAATCTACCAGTCCAACGAGGTGTCTATATGCAGTTCTATGGTCCTCAGTTTGAGTCAAAAGCCGAAGTTCGATTGGCAAGAACTTTAGGAGCCGATGCCTGCGGTATGTCAACTGCTATTGAAGCCATAGCCAGCAGCCATATGGGAATCAAAACCGTAGGGATTTCTTTGCTTGCCAATATGGCTTGCGGAATAACAAAGAAAAAGATAACTGACGCCGAGGTAATAATTGGGGCCAACAAAGCAAAAAATAATGTCACCCTTCTTTTGAAAGAAGCTATCAAGGAATTAGCTTATGGCAAATAAGCCTTTAGCTTATAGAATGAGGCCAAAGACTTTAAATGAAGTCATTGGTCAGAAACCACTTCTGGATTTTCTAGGAAAGTTAAAAGAAAGCAATAACCTACTTTCGATGATTTTCTATGGAAAACCAGGTGTAGGAAAAACTACTATAGCCAAAGCATTTGCTAATTCATTTAACTCTTATAGTGTCACTTTAAATGCGGTCTTAGACAACAAAGCCAAAATGGAGCAGGCTTTTGATGAAGCCATCCGTTTTAACCCTTCAATAGTAATAATTGATGAGATTCATCGCTTAGATAAAGGAAAGCAGGACTTATTGCTTCCGCATCTTGAAAATGGTGACTTCTATTTAATTGGATGTACTACCGCCAACCCTTTGATATCAATCAACCCGGCAATTAGATCCCGTTGCCGTCTTTTAGAATTGCCACCATTGACTTCCGATGATGTATATTTGGGTTTGAAAAGAGCGGTGTCTTCACCAGATGGCTTGAATTCAACACGTGTATTTGCTGATGAAGCAATCAGGTATTTAGCAAAGATTTCAGCTGGTGATTTACGTTTTGCCTATAACCAACTTGAAGCGGTAGCATTGAGTTATTCTAGTGATCATCTGATTTCTTTAGCCGATATGAAAGCCATTGCCAATGTTCCTAATTACTATGCTGACTTAGATGGCGATGAACACTACAATACTGTTTCCGCCTTTCAAAAATCCATAAGGGGATCGGATGTCAACGCCGCTATTTATTATCTTGCCAAGATTCTTAAAAGCGGAGACTTAGAAGGGCTAGTCCGCCGTTTATTAGTAACGGCATACGAAGATGTGGGATTAGCAAACCCCCAAGCAGTTGACCGCTGTTATCATGCCTGCCAAGTAGCCCGAGAAGTAGGACTGCCGGAAGCGGAGATACCCTTAGCTTTCACGGTCGTGGATTTATCATTATCACCAAAATCAAAATCGGCCACTTGGGCTATTGAAGCTGCTGATGCCAAAGTTGATGAAAGCCCAATTCAAGTTCAGAATTATTTAAAATTAAAGCAGGTCGGAGTCCAACCTGAGGATGCCTATCCTTATGACGACCCCAGAATTTGGAAGTACTTGCAATACCTTCCTGATTCATTAAAAGATACTAAGTTCTTCAATGCTTGGTCGAATGGCAGATATGAAATTGCTTTAAACGAAAACTATCAGAAATTACAAAAGATTGATCGACAGTCTTCAGTTAAAGATGCGAGGATTAAAGCTCATACTGACGATAATAATCAGAATCGATAATTAAGGTTCTGCTTTGCATTAATAATTCTAAAAAAGGCTGGTCCTTGTTTTTTGGTCAGGGCCATAAAGATAATATACCCAATAACTGATACAGCTATTACTTCTCCTAAGGCAACCCAACCAAACTGAGTCCAGTAAAAAATAGTAGTGCTTTGTCCTGAAAGGTCAGTCCCGGATAAAAAAGTCAGTTCATAACCAACGATAAAGCCATTAAGAATAGCCGGAATTAGACTGGCTACTATCAATTGACGGCATAAGCTTTCAAGAATGCAACTCAAAAAAGTCGCTAAGGTGCCAAACACCATGTCCAAAGGTGTGAGAGCAGCAAAGGCTGGCGAATAGATGTTTGCTAAGAAACACCCGATTGTTAAACCGATTGTATAATTGGGGTTAAAGAAAGGCAGAAGCATTAAGAATTCTGAGATTCTTACCTGCGGAGTTGTGTAAGACATAAAATAGAAAGCATAGGTTAGGGCCACATACATAGCTGCAATAATTGCATTGGTTGCAATACTCCTAGTATCTAATTTGAAACAAGCAAAATAATCTTTGATGGGATGTTTCTTTGCTTTATCTTCGACAACATCAGTCTTCTCTTCATTTTCAGCTTTCATTAAAAAAGCCCCCTGTTAATGTTTTACGTGGGGTATCATGGGAAAGACCCACGCGATTGCCTTAATAATGTAGTACTAATAGGCAATAATGGCAAGGTAAATTTTAAGGGAACCGCTTTTAGATAGATAATTATTTACTGTTTTTATAGTAAGAATTGATTAATGCAACCAATTCTTGGCGGTCCTTCAGATTATTAAGGATATCGGTTTTATCAACATCCAAAGTAATTATCGGGCTTGCCGTATAAGACTTATTAATCCAAGTATCATAATCTTTCCAAAGAAAATGATAATAATCGACTAGGTCCGGTGCAATCTCATAAGAACGGCCACGTTCTTTGATTCTTTCTAGAACGGTGTCAAAGGAGCCTTTAAGATAAATCATGACATCAGGAGCCTTTTTAGGCATTATCTCTAAATCCGAAAGGAATTCTTTTAGAAGTGATTCATAGATTTCCATTTCCAAGGGTGAAATCCTTCCTAAATCCTTATTCTTAGAAGCAAAATAATGGTCTTCATATATTGAGCGATCAAGAATGGCATTGTCATTAGTCAAAGCTTTTTTAATTGAACGATAACGGGAAATCAAGAAATTCAGTTGAAGCAAAAAAGCATATCTTTTTGTTTCAATTTCCTCTTTGGTAGCACTATAGAAAAGAGGTAAGACTTTATTATCATCGACTGATTCATAATAAACCGGTATTTTCATCTCTTCATTTAAGATCTTAGCCGTTGTCGTTTTGCCAAGGCCAATCATTCCACCAATTACAATCACCACAGGAGAGCTCCCTTCATAACGTGTTTTATTCTATCACTTACCAAATATTACTTAAGCACAATAATTCACAATTCATTATTTTTATGATTAAATATTAGTACGGAGGAGTTATGAACAAGGAAACTTATTTTAATCTAAGTTATGGCATGTATCTCATCACCGCCGTTGATATGGACGGTAAGAAAGTCGGTTGTATCGCCAATTGTGCCATTCAGATTACATCCAATCCTTCTCAGATGCTGGTCTCTCTTAACCATGACAACTACACCAATGTTGCCATTAGAGAAACCAAAAAGCTAGCTATTATGGTTCTAGCCGAAGATGTCAAACCTGAGACCATCGGAAATTTTGGTTTTAAAAGTTCCCGAAATGTTGACAAGTTTGAAGGTATTCCCTTTAAGACCATTGATGGCTTACCGATTGTTGATGATGCCATCTGCTATTTCATCCTTAATATCAAACAAGAGCTGGATACAAATACTCATACGTTATTTGTCGGTGAAGTTTCCGCTTGCGAAATGATCAAGCCTGGTGTTCCTATGACATACAGTTATTACCATAAGGTTAAAAAAGGTCTGTCACCAAAGAATGCCCCGACTTACCAGGAGAACAAAAACAAAATGTCCAATACTAACGAAAAGACGATGCATCACTTCAAATGCTTACTCTGCGGTTACATTTATGAAACCGAAGATGAAGAATTACCGGATGACTTTACTTGCCCGGTCTGTGGTGCTCCTAAGAGCGAATTCGAAAAGATTGATTGAAAAATATCCTGCATCAAAAGTGCAGGATTTTTTTTGAACTTAAAGCTACCCTATTTAGAATAGATTTATTTTTGAAACCAAAAAAGCCGGTTGCCCGGCTATTTATTTACTTAACTTCTTCAGCCCAGATGACGACCCAACGATTGTTTTCAACGCCATAGCAGTTCTCATAGAAACGAACATAGAGGGCGTATTGAACATTGGGATCACCGACAAACTTGAAGACGGACTTGCTGTTGATATAGCAGAAGGTTCTCTTCTCCATGCCATTACGAATGCATAAGGCGTTATCGACTTTGAAGATATCCTGAGCAGCACCTTCTAAGGTGTAGCCATGATTCCATTCTTCCTTGCAAGGAATCTTAACAGCTAATTTCTTGCCAGAAACAAATCCACAGCGGCCTTTATGAATATAGCCCTTGTAGACATATTCTTTAACACCGAAGATTGACTCGTTTTCGTTCATTAAATGAACTTCACCAAATCCTCTTTCATCAAAATAGACACCGTCGACTAATTTAAGAAGATTAAGCTTCTTTCCATTTCTTCTACTTTGCTTCTTTTCCATTTTAGGTTTATCCCCCGTCTCCTACTCGATATACAAAAGATTCCAAATCTATAGGATATTTATATTATAAAGACGTTGTTATTAAAGAAAAAGGCTTTTTATTAAGAAATTGCTTACATTTCGATTAACACGAGTTTTTTTGAAACCTTAGTTTCACTGTTTTTTACACACTATCACTTTTGGAAATTGTTTCTTGCCACTTTATTTAAGAAAAGCCTTTTTCAAGGCATTAGACAATTTACATGATTTGACATTTTTTTAATATTTTTACAAATGATGAATTATTAATAGAGTGATTATGCCGGTCATTAACCGAAACAAAACAAAAATCTATTTTTTACATAAGACAGTTGAAACAAAAAATGTCACCCCAATTAAGGAGTGACATTATTTTTTTCGATGGTGGCCCAAGGCAGGGTTGAACTGCCGACACCAGCATTTTCAGTGCTGTGCTCTGCCAGCTGAGCTATCGGGCCATCAAGTTACTCTTTTAAGAGCTTTGTTATTCTAGCAAAGTATGTTTCGATATTCAAGATATGTTTTCATTTCTTGGTGCAAAAAAGATGATTCCTGATAAAGAATATGGCCCTAATTGGAACAATCCGGGGAATAAACCGAGAACGTGATTTGAAATATTGAATTGCTTTTATTATCCTTTGTTTTGTGAGGAGAAAAAATGAAGCAAATGGATTACCGTTTTGTCCATCAATATTTGTCTCCGATTTTTAAATCTGATTTGTTTTCGTTGAATTTTTCAGGTTTTAATCATTTAGCTACGGTTGAACTTATTCTTTCTTTATGCTCTTCAAAAAGGAGTCCTGTTAAATCACTGGTTTTAGCTGGAATTTGGTTACTAATATCCAATAATTCAAAAAAGATTCCTACTAAACTGATCAAGCCCTTTACTTCTTTACTAAGCATTGGTGATCGGACCGCTATTTTCTTATTTGCTATTTTGCAGCAAACGGGAATCAAACCTTATAAAAGGAATCTCGAAAGAGCGTTCAACTGCTTTAAAGTTTCCTATCTTCAAGGTGTGAAGGAAGCTGCCAATTATCTAGCTTCCTGCTATTTCCACGGCAGAGGCACAAAACGGAATTTTCAAGAAGCCTATAATCTTTATCAAGAAGCCGAAAAAACAGCCGAGGTAAACCGAAACTTAGGAATAATTTGCTTTAATCTAAAAATTAAAAAGAATGGGTTCGAATATTTCCTTCTTGGCTCCCAAAAGAATGATGCCGTTTCCGATTTCTATTTAGGTTTACTCTATGAGAATGGATTACGAATTCAAAAAGATGAAAAGATGGCTTTGAAGTACTATTTGAAAAGTGAATTAGAAGGTTCCAGCCTCGGCTTTTATTCTTTAGGAATGATGTTTTATGAAGGCAATATTACCGATAAAGATGTCAACCGCGCTTACCATTGCTTTTGCAATTCTTTATCTTATGATGCCAGCCTATTTATGGCCAGCAAACTATTAAGACAAGAAATTGTATTTGATAAAGAAAACGAATCGCGAATTCATAGACTTGCCTATAAAAAAGGTGATATGGAAGCTGGTATTGCCTTAGGTAAAGATTTGCTAAGGAGAAAAGACTCAAAAAGTAAGCAAGCAGGATTAAAGCTTCTTTGCAAATTAGCAAGAAAATTTCCTGATTTATATAACTATATTTTTACTACCCTCACAAGTCAAAAGAAGTTAAGACAGGCAAATTATTATTTACGATTAGGAATTGCGGCTCATAGCTTAGACTGTCTTTTGCTTGGAGCAAGAATTAATCACACTAAGAAATACGCTATTCAGGAAATGGAGTATGTCATCCAAAGTCAGGAAAAAGGGTGCAGAGAATTAATTGAAAGCCTTACAACGTTAAAGGAGGTAAAAAAAGAAGTTCAGGTTTTCAAAAGAGGTCACCCGGAAATATTATCCTTGTCTTCCTAAGAATTACTCTATTCACGTGCTAAAATAGATAAGCTATGCCACACATACTTTATCTGTCAGTACACGATATCGTCGACGTCCTTCTTAGACGTGGACATTTAGATACCCGTATCTTCAATCAAGCTTCGATGCTGGAGGGAACAAGGCTCCATGCTCTTTACCAAAGCCAGCAAGGAGAGAATTACATTTCAGAATACCCTCTCGAGTATACTTTTCGTTATGAGGATTTTATGTTTGTGGTTTCTGGAAAAGCCGATGGCGTAATCATCAATGAGAAAAAACAGATAACAGTCGAAGAAATCAAAACTACAGTAGCTGATCTAAATGAATTTTCAAAAGAGAATGGACAATGGCATCTAGGTCAAGCTTTGTTCTATGCCTATATTCTCTCCGTCCAACAAAAAGTAGAAGAAGTGAAAGTCGTATTAACCTACCTCAAACAATCCAATTACCGCATCAGTAAGAAAATCGAAAAGACTTATTCAGCCGATGAATTATCTTCATTCGTGGAAGATTTGATTGCTCGCTATGCCCTATACATTAAAAAAATCCAACACTACAAAAACATCCGAGACGAGTCCTGCAAAAAACTGAATTTTCCTTTTAAGGAAATCAGAGGCGGACAGCAGGATTTAATGGATTTTGTTATTAAGGCCTGTGAGGAAAAAGAAGAAGTTTTTGTAGAAGCCCCTACAGGAATAGGAAAAACCGTTTCCGTCTTGTATCCCACCATTTGCCGCTTTGGTGAAAAGAAAGCCGACCGCATTTTCTATCTAACCGCCAAGAATTCCATTAAAAAAATAGCCATGTCCACCATTGACTTATTCATCCAACAAGGAGCCAAAATCAAATCAATTGAATTCACTAGTCAGGAAAGAATTTGTTTCAATGATAAAGTAGGCCACTGCAATCCTGATGAATGTCCTTATGCTAGAAATTATTACGACAAATTGTTCGATACCATCTTTGACTGTTTAGAAGCATATGACCTTTTTGACCGAAAGACCATCGAAGAAATTTGCTATAAGAAGAAAATGTGCCCCTTCCAATTCCAGCTTGATTTATCACGGTACTGTGATGTCTTAGTCTGTGATTACACCTACGTATATGATTATCATGACCGTCTTGGCCTTGAAGAATCTAATATTCAAAGAACCCACTCCATTCTTTTAGTTGATGAATGTCATAACTTGCCTGACCGTGTGCGGGATATGTATTCTCTTTATGTCACCAAACATCAATTTGAGGATGCTCTTTCCGTCTGTGGTGGAGTGGAATTCAAAAGCCTTAAAACTGATATCGAAGACAGCATTAAGTTATTAGCTAAGCTTCCAATTGACACCGAGAATGACAACTTCCGTAAAAACATTTCCATACTCAAAGAGATTCCAGGCACTTTTGAAAATGATTTGAACGACATCCTAGTCGACATAAAAACCATCATCAAAAAGCATACCGGTTTAGTTACTGATCCTTTAATGGAATTCTTCTTTAACATCAATAGTCTTGTCTATTTGATTTCTCAATTGAATGATGAAGAAAATGGATCCGCTTTTCTTTGTTACCTGATTCTCAATGATGATAAATCAATCCAAGGAATTAAGATCATTAACTTAGATTGCCGTCCGGTGATTAAATCAGCTACAGATTATTTTGAAACGGCTGTCTTCTTTTCAGCTACTTTGTCACCTAAGAACTACTACATCGATCTCTTAGGCGGTGACATTAACGATCTGAATAATAGAATAGTTTTGAAATCCCCTTTCCCGTTATCCAACCGACGTGTCTTTGTCGATACCAATCTCTCCCTACGTTACAAGGACCGTGAAAAGACCATGTTTGAGGTTTTTTGTCTTGTTAAAGCGGCCGTCAGCCAAACAAAGGGAAATTACTTAGTCTTTTGTCCTTCATTCCAGTATCTCAGTGATTTAACCTCCTTCTTCGAAAGTCAACCCATTCCTGATTCAGAAGTGTACTTTCAAGAACAAAAGATGGGTGAGGAGCAGCGCGACGATTTCTTATCCCATTTCAAACCCGATAATAAAAAAACCGTCATTGGCTTTACAGTGATAGGCGGAATTTTCTCAGAAGGAATAGATTTAGTCGGTGAGCGATTGATAGGTGCCATCATAATTTCAGTGGGTTTACCACAAATCAGTTTTGAAAGAGATCGTATTAAAGACTATTATGATAAAATCTCTAATGGTGAAAATCAGAAGGGCTTCAGTTATGCTTATACATATCCTGGCCTTAACCGTGTTCTTCAGGCGGCGGGAAGAGTAATCCGTTCTGAGACTGACAAGGGATTTATTCTCTTCATTGATTCACGTTTCAGCTATCAATTCTATCGTGACGTCTTCAAAGAAATCTATCCAGACTGTAAGAAAGTAATTTCGGCCAGCGAATTGCGTTACCAATTAAAAATATTCTGGGAGGACAGCAATAAATGAACTTCGATCAAAAACATATTAGGAACTTCTGTGTAGTTGCCCATATTGACCATGGCAAATCCACTCTTTGCGATAGAATACTGGAAAAAACCGGTGCTGTTCAAATCCGTGATTTACAGCCTCAGCTTTTAGATGATATGTCGATTGAAAGAGAGCGAGGCATAACTATTAAGCTTAACGCCGTAAACGTCACCTATAAGGCTAAAAACGGGGAAGAATATCTTTTTAATTTGATTGATACTCCTGGTCATGTTGACTTCACCTACGAAGTATCCCGTTCATTAAGTGCCTGTGAAGGTGCTCTGTTAGTCGTTGATGCAACTCAAGGCGTCCAGGCCCAGACCTTGGCAAACGGTTATCTAGCCATTGATAACGGCTTAAAAATCATTCCGGTAATCAACAAAATCGATTTGCCATCAGCTGATATTGAAAACTGTGAACTGGAACTGATTGATACCTTACAGATTGATCCGGACCGTTGTTTGAAAGTATCAGCTAAAACCGGCGAAGGAGTTCCTGAATTATTGGAACATATCGTAAGGGATCTGCCTTCTCCAGTTGGTGATGAAAACAAGCCTTTGAAGGCTTTGATTTTCGATTCCAAATTTGACTCTTACCGTGGCGTTATTATTCTAATCCGAATATTTGAAGGAGCGGTTCATGTCGGAGACAAAGTTAAATTCATGTCCAATGGAAATATTTACCTTGTTACTGAACTGGGTATTAGAACTCCTAAAGAGAGTCGAGTGGATTCATTAAAGGCCGGTGAGGTTGGATATTTGTGTGCTTCCATTAAGACCATTAAAGATGTTTCAGTCGGTGATACTGTTACTTTAGCTGAAACACCAACTGATAAAGCCTTAAAAGGATTTAGAAAGACTCAACCCATGGTTTATGCTGGTTTGTATCCTAGTGACAATCAGGATTTTGAAAATTTGCATAATGCCTTAGATAAACTTTCTTTGAATGATTCGGCTTTGGTCTACGAACCTGAAACCTCCGTAGCACTAGGATCCGGTTTTCGTTGCGGTTTCCTAGGATTGCTTCATATGGAAGTTATTCAGGAACGTTTGGAAGAAGAATATGATTTGGATTTAGTATGTACGGCTCCGTCTGTAAATTTTGAAGTCAACTTCACCGATGGAACAACCAAGTTCATTCAAAACCCGGCTGATTTTCCTAAGGACCGAACCAAAATCAAGAGTACTTTGGAGCCTTTTGCCAAAGTCGATATCATGGCTCCTAAAACCTATGTTGGAAACATTATGACTTTGTGCCAAGGCAAACGAGGCATCTATATCACAATGACTTATATTGACGAGACCCGTGTTAAACTTGAATACAAAATGCCTTTAAGTGAAATCGTTTTTGATTTCTTTGACAAATTGAAATCGGTTTCTCAGGGCTATGCTTCCTTGGATTATGAATTGATGGGCTATGAAGTCAGTGATGTTGAAAGAATGGATATTCTTCTAAACGGTCAGGCTGTCGATGCTTTAACGACGGTAATCTTCAGAGGGACGGCTTATCAAAGAGCTAGAGCCGTCGTTGATAAATTGAAGGATGTAATTCCTAAGCAACAGTTTGAAATTCCTGTTCAGGCCGCTTTTGGTAGCAAGGTAATTGCTAGAGCAGATATAAAAGCTGTCCGAAAGGATGTCTTAGCTAAATGCTACGGCGGTGATATTTCCCGAAAGAAGAAACTTTTGGAGAAACAAAAGAAAGGTAAGAAACGTATGAAGGAATTTGGCAAGGTTCAAGTTCCGCAGGAAGCGTTTATTGCCATGCTGACTGTCGATGAAGGTTCCAGCAAATAATTTAGTAAATATTTAGTATTTAATAATGGATTGTTCTATAATCGACTTGTTATGATTAAAACCGATGAAGGAAGACGTTTCACCGATGAAGTCTATGCTACCAAAGATGAAGTGAAAGCTATCTTTAATTCCAACGATGTTTCTTCTTCTTGGGATAGTGTTATTTCTTATCGCCGTTTTTATGATGAAGAAACCGATCTTCGTGATTGTGAAAACAACACTTATAAGATTTGTTTAACTAAAAAGCTTTTATTTGATACTTATTCCTTACAGACAAAGCTTCTTAATAATTTATTGGTTTATCGGCAGTTGAGCATTAACTTCCAACACCAGTTCCTGCTCAAGCGCAAAATGGCTAGCCTTTTAGCAACCAGCAGAGCCAATGGGGTTATCCTTAAGTCCGAGGAAACCAACCGGAAATTGGCTCTTTTGGAATTGGAAAGCATTCCTTCTTCGTTGTTTGTGATTGATGCCTATTCAAGAACATATGACAAGTTCCTGTTAACAAACAGTTTCGATGATCAAGTAATTAATAATATCAATGGCTTCCTAATCGGAAATGAAGAAAACACTGATCCTAAGGTTAGAAAAGAAATTACTAAAGACTTAGTTAATTTATTAAAAGAATCCAAACCGGAAGAAATTTCCTCTCAGTTTAAGGATTTATTCGTTTTCCTAAGCTCCGAAAACATCCCGGCCTTGCTTAAAGCTTTAACCATCATCTACTTCTTTGATTGCGTAAGGCCATATGAATATTCTAATGAAGAAACCGCCTCTTTATCAGCCAAAGCTTTTATGTCTTTTTCGGGGTTCAAAGAAATTGGTTATGCAATTGATTTTGAATCTATTGCTTATTCTCGGTCCGAGACTTTCTTTAAGCGATTAATGGAAAGCGAAAAGTCATTAGACCTTACCTATTATCTTGCCTATGTCCTTCCTTATATCATCAAAGAAGAAGGTGAAATAGCAAAAGACTTAGCCGAATTATTAGCTCAATCCCAGGAAGAAGCGAAGAAAGTCTCTAACAATCAAAACCCCTCTGACAGTAAAGATATTCCGGTAACTACTCTTGCTCCCAATCTTGCTTTGCCCGATTTTCCTTTAGGAACTCAAAGCGATAAAATAAGTGATATTACGGATAAGTTATTGGAAGTCCATCCCCAGCTTAAAAGAAAGCAGGCTCATTTCTTTGCCGGACACTGCACTATTTCCTTGCACTATACCATTGAGCAATTCAAAGAGGGTGAAAACACGGTTTATGAAACTGCCAGAACCTCGATGGAAGATTTAGCTAACCGCGGATTCTATAAGAAAGAGAAGGTCGGCAACAAATTTGTCTATACACCAATACCATTGAAGGAGAACAATAAATGACAATAGTAACATTAGATACCAGTTTCCCAATGATTGGAATCGTTCTTTTAGCCATTCTAGGAGTCGTGATTGTGGCCCTAACCTTAATGTTCACTGTTCCTGCCCTAAGACCTAAATTTGGAAAAAAGAAATCCACGGAAGAAATCGCCAGTGAAGAGGTGAAAGAAATCACCATCAATCCTAATAAGGAAAAAAGCAACCCTTATTATGAAAACCTCAATAATGAGAAAGCCAGAAAATATATCACCTCCAAAGAAAAAGACTTGGGCTTTGTTTTCACTGATGATGATATTGATTCTTTGATACCTCAAGTTAGACAGGACTGGGAAGACGAAGGAAAATGATTTCTTCTCTCTATATCCACATTCCTTTCTGCGACTGCATTTGTAATTATTGTGATTTTGCCAAGGTGCTTAAAGGCACCTTTTCTCAAGACCGTTACATTGATTGTCTCATCAATGATATAGAAAGCCTGAAGATAAAGGATCAAAGTCTGAAAACGATCTATATAGGCGGAGGAACTCCCACTTGTCTTTCTGATAGTAATCTAAAGAGATTATTAGAATACCTTAACAGGCATTTTTATTATCCAGAAGAATTCACCGTGGAAGCTAACCCGGAAAGCCTAACCAAAAGAAAGGTCTCATTGCTTTCTGAATACGGAGTCAACCGAATATCACTAGGCGTTCAGTCTTCGAATCCAAAGACCTTGCATTACTTAGGCCGAAACCATACCAACGGGGAAGTCATCAAAGCGGTAAGGCTTTTAAATGAAGCCGGCCTGAAAAACTACAACTTGGATTTTATTTATGGAGTTCCAAATACCAACCTCGATGATTTAAAAGACGACATCAATTTTGCCTTCAGTCTTAATCCTACGCACCTGTCTTTCTATTCTTTGCAGATTGAAGACTCGACTGTCTTCCACAATAAAAACATTCAAGCCTTGGATGATGAAACCATGGCTAAAATGTATTCCTGCATAAACTACCTGCTTCCACAAGAGGGTTATCACCGATATGAAGTATCTAATTTTGCCCAGAAAGGATATGAATCAATTCACAATTTGAATTACTGGCACGATGGTCAATATTACGCGGCTGGTTTATCTAGCAGTGGTTATATCAATGACACTAGGTATAAAAACACCCTATCTTTGACTGATTATTTGAAGGGAATTAATAAGAGAACATTTGACAAGATCACCGAAAAAGATCATGAATTTGAATATTTAATGCTGAATTTGCGTCTTGTGAACGGTTTTAATTTAGATGAATTCGCAAATTTGTTCAAAAAAGATTTTTTAACCGATTATTCGGCAAATCTCGAAAACCTAAAAGGGGATTTTTCGATAAAAAATCAACGTTTTATGATTAAAAAATCAAAATTATTCATTATGGATAGTATTTTGCTAAATCTACTTAAGTAAATTCTGTTCTCAATTTTTGTATTCTTTTGTTGCATATTTGTACCAAAATCGTTTCCAAAAAGTAACGAAAAATTTTCGTATGTTTTTTTCCCTTGACTTTATTTGGCTGTCCTTTTAAACTTGAATAAGTTTAGATGAAATATTTCATTTCAATTAAAGAGAGAAACACAAGGAGGTATCTCAAAATGTCTTTAGTAGACGTCAATCTAAGTCCAATCGAAAAGATGAATCAGTTGGCCCTTTTGTTTAAGATTACGATCAATGAGCTTATTCTTATTTCACCTAAGGAGATTTGTGTTTTGGTTGGAAAGAAAGATTCTCTGCCTCAGATGACTGCCGTCAAAGCTTTATTAGAAAGTCCTGCTGGTACTAAGGTTCCCGAAAAGGTAAAGCTTATTATGACTATTGTCTTTTCTCTTTCTTCCATCAATCACGAAGGCGGCTTATTCCTGTGGAATTATTATTTTCTTCCAGGAGAAGAAGGATCCTCCTATGTCTACACAAAGAGCAAAAACAGTTTTTACCGTATCCGCAATCAGGCAATTGCTGAATTTTTAGAAGTCTTAGGTGCTTAATTAGAAAAAACGGTTGCTCAAACCCAACAATGAGTGAAGGGGGCAACCTTATGTCGGAGTTTAGATCATTTATAAGGGAAGAGTATTTAAGTCTCTTAGTTATGGTTCTATTTTCATCTCTTTCTTTTCTGTTATTCCTAGTTCCAATTTGGGGTATATTCAGTTTTGTTCTTTCCATTACCTTAAGCACCTTCTTTCTTTTTCAATACCATAAAGAGAAAAATAAAAGGCAAAAAGAGCTTAGTTGCCTCTGCTTCTTTTCTTCTTTCATTCATCAAATCAGTAATCAAAAAGGAAGCAAAGAAAGCTATGACAATAGCTGCAAATACTTACTTGGCTATCAGGAAGTTATTCCATATGAAACCCTACTTGAGAATCCCAGCTGCCCTTACTCTCTCCATGGATTCTCTTCTGGGTTTGTATATTGCCTAACGAAAGACAAAGAAAATGAAGCCCATCTTCTAAATTACCATTTCTTAATGAAAAAAGCAGATACAGCAATTGAAACAGATGACAGCTTTTTAAAAGTCAATCAAAAAGAATTAATAATCACTCAAAGCAGCTTTCTATTTTTTATGATCATAGTTGCCTTTTGCTTCGCCTATTTTCCTAATATCAGACAATTTTTAAATACATATTATTATCTTATTGCCCAATGCTTAACTATCGGATTAGTGTTTCCCACCTTGTATATGGCTTTCTGGCTTTCGCTAAGAGGTCGAAAACATGTTTGATAAATTCAAAGCCAAAATTGCTGAACATAAGTCGTCCAAGAAGCTTCAAAAAAGCCTTCAAATAAGTCAGCTTCTCTCCGTCATTTTAGGCGGAATTATCGGTTTCTTAGTTTCTATACTAACGAAAAACTTTGCTTT
>Ga0172378_10001218_pt1 | contig 23632 bp, 21 predicted proteins | sample GrowelOW332metaG_FD_119755 | JGI IMG/M metagenome (GOLD analysis project Ga0172378, IMG submission 119755) | Groundwater microbial communities from an aquifer near a municipal landfill in Southern Ontario, Canada - Pumphouse #3_1 metaG | ecosystem: Environmental > Aquatic > Deep subsurface >... | reverse complement strand
TTTTGAATTTTAATTGGATCGCTAAAATCACAAGAAAGATAAATAATATCATCTGGGTATACTTTCTCCTCTGCTCCCCCTATTTCTATTCTTCGAGTATCACGAATAATAGCTAATCTAAATTTTTTGTTATGCTTTTTACCATAATTAGCAAGATCTTTTCTGAATGTCTGCAATTCATCCGGCATATTGTCTGGGATATCATTCACAAAAAGAATAATATCTTGCTCTTTTTTAATTGGTGTCATACTAAAAATTTAACAATATTTAATAACAATAGGGATTATACTAAAATAAGAATTAATTTCAAGTCTTTTTTGCTTTTAAAACCTAAAAACACCTAATTTAAAAGTGTTTTTAGATTTTTTAGTTCTTTATTCTAAAACAAAATCCTCGCTAACAGTAATCATTATCTCTTTTTCTATGGTTGAGGTATCATATGAACCATAGCTTGATATGTTTGTTGAATTTGGTTCCATTATTTGAACAACCCCCATGTCAGCACTTTTTAATGTTCCCACTTTTCTATCCGTACTTTGAGCAATGGCCTCAGCTCTCTTTTGTGCATCTAAAACTGCTGCTGGTAAAAGATTAATTCTCTCCTCTGGAAGCTTGGTATAATAATACTCCAAAGCATTAGTTTGATAGATAACGTCTAAATTGATAAGTTCATTTGCTTTTTGAGATAATGCTTTTACTTTCTCCAAATCAGTAGAAGTAATTATAATTTGTTGAGATAAATTATATTTTGTCTCACCGCCATCTTCTTTGTAAGAATATTGTTCGTACATAGAAATCGGAGAAATTTCATACTCGCTTTCAGTTATATTATTATCGGTCAAAAATTTAACAACCTTAGCTTCGTCAGCCTCCATTAACGAATAACCATTTTTAAGTTGTGAAACAGAAACCGTTCTGGAAAAATTTGTTTTCAATTTTACCAAATCCGAGGTAACAATTTTTGTTGAAGATCCTGTTACAACTAAAGTATTATCTAAATTTTGTATTTTAAATAAATTGTTAGAATAAATTAATACAGAAACAATTAGTGAAAAAGCTATTATTAATGATGCTATTATGATGTGTTTATTTTCCATATGTTTATTTTTTATTTGTCTGTTTATTTATTATATCAAATTAAGTATTTTTCAGCAAGGACTGGAAGGGTTACTTTTTTAATATTCAATTCTCTTTTAAGGGCCAAACTTTCTTCTTTCTCTCCGTGATTTATAAATACTTGAGATGGGTTGGCTTTTGAAACCCAATTTTTTAATTTGATAGAATCTGCGTGAGAAGAAAACGATAAAATTTTTTCAACCTTAGCCTTAATTTGAACTTTTTTATTATTAATAAAGATATCTTCATGTGCTTCAATCCTTCTTCCCATAGTTCCCTCTGCCTGATAAGAATTTAACAAAATTATATTATCTTTATTCTTGCCATAAATTTTAATATAAAAAGGTATTCTTCCGCCAGAACACATTCCCGAACCAGCCATAATTATTTTGGGAGAAGAAGAATCTAAAACTTTTTTTGTATCCTTCGCTTCTTTAAAACCATCAAAATCAAAAATGTCATCTCCAGAATTTATAAGTGTAATACTTTCCTTGTCAAAAAAGTCTTCATATTTTCTATAAATAGAAGTAGCCTTAATAGCTAAAGGGCTATCTAAGAAAACATTAATAAAAGGTACTTTTTTACTTTCTATCAAATTGTTAATTTCAAACAACAACTCTTGAGTTCTTTCAATACTAAAACTAGGAATTAATAAAACTGATTTTTTCTGAATAACTTCTTCTATATTCTTAGCAAGCTCCGCCACCCCTTCTTTTCTATCTGCATGTACTTTTCCACCATAGGTTGATTCTACAACGACCACGTCCGCAGAATCTATTAAATCGGTATCTCTTACTATAGGAGCATTATCATTCCCCAAATCTCCAGAAAAAACAATTTTCTTTCCTTCTATAAAAAATTCAAAAATAGATGATCCTAAAATATGACCCGCATCTAAAGCTCTGAAAAAGATATTTCCCGCCTGATTCTTTTTGTAATAATCAAAAGTTTCAAAAGAATTCATAATGTTAGAAATATCGTTAAAATCAAATAAAGGAGTTTTGAAATCTTTCTCAAAAATACGAGCAGAATCTTTTAAAATAATTTCTGCTAAATCCTTAGTTGGTTTTGTAGAAAAAACTTTTCCCCTAAAACCTTCTTTGTATAAAATAGGAAGTCTCCCCGAATGATCAAGATGTGCGTGAGTCAAAAAAACAAAATCAATTTCCTTGGGATTAAAAGAAAAATTCTCAAGATTTTTTTCGTAAGAATTTAACCCTTGAAACATTCCACAATCAACTAAAAATTTAATGCCAGAAGCCTCTACTAAAGTACAAGAACCTGTAACCTCACCACAAGCTCCTAAAAAAGATATGTTCATAATTAAATTATAACAGCTGTTGAAAGAAAATCAATAAAAAGATATTATATAAACATGAAACTTTTTATTTTACCATTTGATCATAGATCATCTTTTTTAAAAATATTAGAAAAACCAAATAAAAAAACCGTTGAAGAATTAAAAAATATTATCTTCACCGGATTTTTAAAAGTCTATGAAACATATAAGACTAAGAAAGACTTAGCTATTTTAGTTGATGAAAAATATGGGAGTAAAATAATAAAATTTGCAAAAGAAAATAAAATACAGCTTTGTTTACCAATCGAAAAAAGTGGAAAAGAAATTTTAGAATTAGAATATAAAGACTTAAAAGAAATAAAAAAAATAGACCCCGACTATATTAAAGTTTTAATTAGGTACAATCCCCTAAATATCGAAATAAACGAAAAACAAGATATTGTCTTAAAAAAAATTAATACTTTTTGTGAAAAAAATAACTATAAATTAATTTTAGAATTATTAGTCCCTCCAACAGAAGATGATTTAAAGCTAACCACAAACTATGATAAATATTTAAGATTAAATAGAACTTGTCAGGCAATTCAAGAAATTCAAGAAACTATAAAGGTAGACATTTGGAAGCTTGAAGGTTTTAATGAAAAGGGGTGGAAAGAAATAAATAAAATAATAAAAAATAAATCTCAAATTATTTTTTTAGGAAGAGGTGAATCAAAAGAGAAAGTTAGAAAGTGGCTAATGGAATCTAAAAAAATTAAAAATATTATCGGGTTTGCTATTGGAAGAACTATCTTTATTGACCCAATTAAAGAATATGCTGAAAAGAAAATTGATGAGAACAAAGCTTCTGATGAAGTTGCTAAAAGATTTAAATATTATATAGATCTTTTTAATAAATAACTATTTTTCCGCCCTCAATTTCTTCTTTTAAACTCTCTGAAGAAATTGAAGCTAACCATTTTAAAATTTCCTGAGATTCTATTCTAGCGGGCTGAGCTTTGTTTTCTTCAACAACAATAATATTGTAATCTTGGCGATCCTTACTTAATCTTATGTCTATCATGAGCCCTTGCTGAGTTTCTTCTGAAAAATATTGATCAAAGATAAAATTTCCCAAAGAATAAAAAATTAATTTTCCATTATATTTCTCTATATTTTGAATAACATGTGGGTGTCCGCCAATAATTAAATCTGCCCCTGCGTCTATTATTAGATGAGCAAGTTCTATTTGATAATCAGAAGCTAGGTGTTCGTATTCATTTCCCCAATGGACTAAAACTACTAAAAAATTATATTCAGATTCTTCTCTTATTTTGTTTATATTAAAAACAATATCTTCTTTCGAACAATTGTATGGAAAGGTAACATTAACTGAAAAATAAGCAATACCATCTTTTATTATCACACCATCAGAAGAACAAGTGTCAGGATCTCCGACATAATCAATACCATTCTCTTGTAAAAAATTTTTAGTTTCTTCCAACCCTTCTTCGCCCATATTAGATGTATGGTTATTAGCAAGTGAAACAATACTAAAATTATTATCTCTCAAAATCTGGGCAACTTTTTTATTAAAAGAAAAACTCATAGAATGAGCAGAAATAAAAACAGGATTACTTACAATCGGCCCCTCTAAGTTTCCAACTAAAATTTTGGCTGGCAATAGATCCTCTTTAATTTTTTCAAAAGGATAATCGAAGCTATTATTTTCCATTAAAAACTCAACCCCCCTATCAAACATCATATCTCCAACAAATAAAATTTGTTGACTTTCTTCATGCTTTAACAAATCCTCTTCCGATAAATATTCTTTATTTAAAAATAAAAGAGAAAGGATAATTAGTATCAAAAAAGTTATTTTCTTAAACATAGCTTTCCTCTTAGAACTTCTAACTCATTTTCATCAACCAATCTAACAATCATCGAAGGCTCTTTTGACACCTCTCCTCCATCAATATAAAAATCTAATTCATTTTTAAAGCATTCCTTAGCTTCAGTGATATTTTTTGCAGGAATCTCCCCTTCCTTATTAACAGAAGTTGCAATTATTGGTCCAACTTCTTTGATTAAATCAACTAATTCTTTTTTGTTAGGAAATCTAAAGGCAATAGAGTTTAATCCTCTATGAAGATGAGGATATTTTTTACATGGCAAAACAACACTCACTTTTCCAGGCCAAAATTCTTTTAAAATATTAAGACATTTTGAGTTTAAATCTATCTCAAATATGCTTTTAAGATCATCTATTGAAGAAATTAAAACTACTAATGGCTTTTTGGGGTTTCTTTTTTTTACCCTAAAAACTCTTTCCACAACATCTTTTTCTAATGCCAACCCAACAATACCATAAATAGTATCGGTTAAAATAACTCCGATCTTTTTATCTATTAAGTCTTGTTTTACTGAATACATTTAATCTTGTAAAAAAACTGTTTTAGATTTTTGAGATTGCTTTTTGAGCTCTCTGTAAATTCTAGTTTTAGCAATTATTGTTGTTGGAGCGGTAATTAAAAATCCTACAAAAAAGAAAATTAGTCCAGCAAAATTTACAAAATCAGAAATAATTGAGAACCAAAATAACTTCCATTGTACCCCCGAAGCCAAAACATTACTTTTGCGAAAGGCTTCTCTAATTCCAACATCTTTTTCGTCCAAAACTATTAAAGCAGCGAACTGGTATTTAATCATTAAAATTACTCCTGGAACAATAAAGAAAATCAAACCCACAAAAACAATAAGCCAATAAGTTAGAACTGTTAAAACAAACTTTAAAAAAACATTTAAAGATTCATTAATTTCTTTAAAATTTATCTTTACATTTTCTATTAAGTTAAGCGATATTTTTAACAAAAAAAGAAAAAGAATAAAGCTGAATAAAATCCTGAGATTGAAATAATAAATTCAGAAATAAAACCTATAATTCCAGAAAGCTTATAATCGTCTAACATTGAAAAAAATGCTGACGAAATAAATAAAACTATAAAGAAGCCAACAAAAAACCAAACATTCTTCAAAGTTCTATCAAAACCAAATCCAATATTTTCTCCTATATTAAAATTTTTTTTCATAAAATTAACAACCACATCCCCCGCCACAACTACCGCAAGAACCAGAGCATCCTTCTGGAGGATTTTTAAATATTTCTCTTAAATCTTTTTCTTCCAAAACTGTCCCCGAAGAAACTATTAAGTTATTAACAACAACTAAAGGAAGCTCATAAATAGTTTCATCCTCTTCTTTAAAGAAAGAAACTTCTATATCCTTAAATTCTTTAGCCGCACTTTCAGCATTAGCCAAAAGATTTTTTACATCTTCTTTATTTTTTCCTACTATTAATACTTGTATCATATAGAAATTATACTAAAACTATTTAATTTGCGCAAGCCTTTTTTGATAATTTATTGCAAAGCGATGAGCTTCATCTCTTAAATTTATAAAAACATTTTTGTTATTTTCAATAAAATCAATTATCTGCTTGTCTTTTAGGGATGAATAAATAAATTCATCCTTATTTCTATCTTTTCCTTTAGCAATTCCCAAAACAAAAATATCTTTAAAAAACTTTTTTGTTAAGTTGACTTGAGGTTTTCCTCCATCAACAAGAACAATTTCTGGTTTTCCCCATTCTGGATGATTAAGTCTTCTTTGGAATACTTCCCTCAAACAATCTATATCGCTTTGTTTTTCAACTGTTTTAATTTTAAACTTCTTATACTCTGATTTTATAGGTCCTTTTGAGTCAGAAACAACCATACTTCCAACTTTAAAATTATTTCCTAAATTAGAAATATCATAGCCTTCAATTCTTTTAATCGAAAATTCTTCCCTGAAAACATCTTCAATAAAACTTTTATTGATCAAAGAAGCATCTTGAATTTTTTTTAATTTTTCTATTTGATATTTAATTTTATTTGCTTCTTCAAAATGCTGATTTTTAGAAAATAATTTCATTTGTCTTTCTAAATTCTTAATAACAGCTTTTTTGTTTCCATTTAAAAATTGTATAAGAGGTTTTATCACCCTCTTGTCATATTCTTCTTTGTTTATTAATCCCAAACAAACCCCCAAACATCTTTTAATTTGATAATCAAAACAAGGTTTCTTTTGGTTTGGTTCGCATTTTGAAATAAAAAAGAGTGAGTGTAAAATTCTTAACATTTCTGAAGTTTTAATATTTGGAAAAGGTCCAAAAATCTTTTTTGTGGTTTTTTTATTAAGATCCTTAAGTTCGTGTTCTCTTATAGTTTTTAATTTGGGAAAATCTTCTTTAGTTAAATAAAAATAAATCCAACTCTTGTCATCTTTTCCGATTACATTATACTTAGGTTTAAATTTTTTAATATATTTCGCTTCAAGAATAGCAGCTTCAATCACTGATTCTGTTTCAATCCATTTAATATCCTTAACTTCTTTAATTAAAAGTTCAATTGGACGCATACTCTTTAATCCAGAGAAATAACTATTAACTCTATTTTTTAAAGAGGTTGCCTTACCAACATAGATAAGTTCTTTTTTCTTATTATAAAAAAGATAAATCCCCGAATTGTCTGGTAAATTTTTTATCATAAAAGATGTTTTAAATATTTTCCCGTATAAGAAGTCGTACTCCTTCTAGCTAAATCTTCCGGGGTTCCTTCAGCTACAACTTGTCCTCCTTGATCTCCCCCTTCTGGGCCAAGATCAATAATCCAATCCGCTGTTTTAATAAAATCTAAATTATGTTCTATAACTAAAACCGTATTTCCTTGAGAAACTAATTTTTGAATTACTTCAATTAATCTTTTAACGTCATCATAATGAAGACCAGTAGTTGGTTCATCTAATAAATATAAAGTTTTTGTTGTGTTTGGCTTAGCCAATTCTTTGCTTAATTTAATTCTTTGAGCCTCTCCTCCAGACAAAGTTGTTGCTGCCTGTCCCAATCTTAAATATCCCAAACCAACATCATTTAAAACTTTAAGTTTGTCATAAATATTAGGAATATCTTTAAAAAATACAACTGCCTCCTCGATAGTCATATTTAATACTTCTGCAATATTCTTTCCTTTGTAATGTATTTCTAAGGTCTCTCTATTAAATCTATTCCCACGGCAAACATCACAAACAATCTCTACGTTGGGTAAAAAGTGCATTTCAATTTCTATAACACCCCTACCTTCACAATGTTCACACCTTCCAGATGGCATATTGAAACTAAACCTACCCGCACCAAAACCTTTTATTTTAGCCTCTGCTGTTTCGGCAAATAATTCTCGAACATAATCAAAAACTTTAGTATAAGTTGCTGGATTAGATCTCGGAGTTCTTCCTATTGGAGATTGGTCAATTTTAATTATTTTATCAATATATTCTAAATTTCTAATCTCTTTAACGTCATTATTTTTTTGAGGAATTCTTAATTTTTTACTAACCGTATAGTTATATAAAATATTATTCATTAAAGTTGATTTTCCAGAACCAGAAACTCCCGTAAAACAAACAAATCTTTGAAGAGGAATTTTTACATCAACATGCTTAAGGTTGTTAGCATGAGCATCCTTAATTTCAATCATAGGAACAGCCTTGTCCACAATTCTTCTTATTTTTGGAACCTCTATCTTTAATTCCTTTCTTAAATATTTACCCGTTAAACTCTTCTTTGCGTCCCCTATTGTTTTAACCTCTGTTTTACTCTTAGTTCCAAAAAGCATTGTTTCAAGAGGTCCTGAAAACATTATCTCTCCTCCATGCTCTCCTGCAAAAGGTCCAAAATCGACAATCCAATCAGAAGTTAAAATCGTATCTTCGTCATGTTCGACAACAATAATACTATTTCCAATATCACATAAATTTCTAAGGGCTGAAACAAGCTTTTCATTATCTCTTTGATGCAAACCAATTGTTGGCTCATCTAAAACATATAAGGCTCCTACCATCTTGGTTCCCATTTGAGAAGCTAATCTAATTCTTTGAGCCTCTCCTCCAGACAAAGTTCCCGTCCTTCTATTTAAATCTATATAGTTTAAACCAACATCAAGCAAAAACTGCAAACGATTTTTTATTTCAATCAAAATAGTCTCTGCGATCTCTTTTTCTTGTGGATTTAAATCTAAAGCATTAATAAAGGCAAGGGCTTTTTCAATGGTCAAACTTGTTATATCCCAAATATTCTTTGAATTAATTTTAACACTTAAAGCATTCTTATTAAGCCTCTTTCCTTCACAAACTGGACAAGGCTTCTCAGAAAAAATTTCTTCTGTTCCTACTCCTTTACAATATTCACAATGACCATAAGGAGTGTTAAAACTAAACAATCTTGGCTCTATTTCAGGAAAACTAAAACCACACTTAGGACAAGAATAGCTTGTACTGAAAATATATTCTTTTTTGTCTATTTCTAAGACACAAAGACCATCAGACAAATCAATCGCTGTCTCAACCGCTTCGTTTAGCCTAAAATCAAAATCTTGATCAAAATTAGAATCGTTAAATTTATCAACCACAACTTCTATGGTGTGTTTTTTTCCTTTCTCTATGACAACTCTACTTTGTAAGTTTTTTATTTCACCATCAATTCTTACTTCTAAAAATCCAGACTCATACAAATCTTGAATAAGTTGGTAATATTCACCCCTTCTTCCTCTAACAACTGGCGAAAAGATAATAATCTCTTTCGGCTTTTTCTTGTCTAATATCTTTTTAACATTATCAACTATCTCATCAAGAGACATCTTTTCGATGAGCACCCCGCAATCAGGACAAAATGGTTTTCCAATCCTTGCAAACAAAACTCTAAGATAATCATATATTTCCGTTATTGTAGCTACCGTAGATCTTGGGTTAGAGTTATGAGCCTTTTGACTAATAGATATTGCTGGAGACAATCCCTCTATTTCATCTACATTTGGTTTTTGCATTCCTCCTAAAAATTGTCTCGCATAAGCAGATAAAGACTCTAAATATCTTCTTTGCCCTTCAGCAAAAATTGTATCAAAAGCCAAACTAGACTTACCTGATCCAGACAATCCAGTAAAAACAACCATTTTATTTCTTGGAAGCTCCAAGGAAACATTTTTTAAATTATGCTCCCTAGCTCCTTTTATTATAATTTTATTTTGCATTTTTTTCTAATTCTTTAATTTCGTCTCTTAAAAGTGCCGCTAATTCAAATTCAAGTCTCTCTGCTGCTTCTGCCATCTGTCTCTTCTTCACCTTAAGAATTTCTTTCTTACTTCTAGCGTCCCCTAAAAGATCTAACTTCACAAGACGTTTCTGATCTTCCTTACTCTTTGAAACACCGAACTCCTCAAATATATTAGCAATAGCCTTGCTAATTGTTTTTGGGGTTATATTATTTTCTTTATTATATTTTAATTGAAGCTCCCTTCTTCTTTCAGTTTCTTTAACAGCTTTATTAATAGATTCTGTTATTTGATCAGCATATAAAATAACTCTTCCATTCTCGTTTCTAGCCGCCCTTCCAATTGTTTGAATCAAACTAGTCTCATTTCTTAGAAAACCCTCCTTATCAGCATCTAAAATAGCAACAAGAGAAACTTCAGGAATATCCAACCCCTCTCTAATCAAATTAACTCCCACGATAACATCAATAAGTCCTTTTCTTAAATCTGTAATAATATCAATTCTTTGAAGTGTTTTAATGTCAGAGTGCAAATACTTTACTCTAATTTTTTTATCCTCCAAGAAAGAAGTTAAATCTTCAGCCATTCTTTTACTTAAAGTTGTTACCAGGGTTTTTTCTCCTTTTTTAACTTGCTTTTCAATTTCTTTGATTAAATCTTCAACTTGAGATAAATTCTTAAACGAAGAAACAATAGGTCGGATATCAATTTCTGGATCAACCAATCCTGTTGGTCTTACTATTTGCTCCACTATACTTTCGCTTGAAACCATTTCTTCTTCCGCAGGAGTCGCAGAAACATAAATAATATTATTAATTCTTTCTTCAAATTCTTTATAAGTTAAAGGACGATTGTCGTAAGCAGAAGGCAAACGAAAACCATTATCAATCAACGATTTCTTCCTTGCCTTATCTCCGTTATACATAGCCCTAATTTGAGGCAAGGTAACATGAGATTCATCAACAACAATTAAGAAATCTTTTTCTGATTCTTTAAAATAATCTAAAAGAGTAAAAGGAGGTTCTCCAACTGTCCTTTTATCAAAATGAGCAGAATAATTTTCAATTCCCTGACAATATCCAATATTTTCCATCATTTCTAAATCAAAATTAATTCTTCTTTTTAATCTTTCATATTCAAGGACCTTTCCTTCTTTTTCAAAATATTTTAAACGTTCTTCTAATTCTTTTCTTATATTGTTTATAGCAATGAGTCTTTCCTCTTCGTTAATAATATAATGAGTGGCTGGAAAAATTCTAACAACATCCAATTCTTTGACAAATTCCCTAGTTAAAAAATCTAAAACTTCAATTTTTTCTATTTTATCAGAAATGACAAACCTATAAATAACTTTTTCATTTACTGGCATTAATTCAAGAACCTGACCTCTTAAACGAAAAGTTCCCCTCTTAAGATCAGTTGTAACTCTATCGAAATGAATCTCAATTAATTTCTTTGCAAGCTCTTTGTGTTTAATTTTCTCTCCCTTACTAAAAGAAAAAATTATCTTCTCGTATTCTTTAGGAGAACCTAAACCATAAATAGCCGAAACCGAAGCAACGATAATAACATCATCTCTTGTAAGCAATGCTTGAGTAGAAGCATGACGCAATCTATCAATTTCATCATTAATCTGAGCCTCCTTTTCAATATAAGTATCACTACTAGCTAAATAACTTTCTGGCTGAAAATAATCATAATAACTAACAAAATATTCAACCGCATTATCAGGAAAAAATTCTCTAAATTCATTACATAATTGAGCTGCTAAAGTTTTGTTGTGAGAAATAACAAGAGTGGGTTTTTGATATTTTTCAATAACATTCGCAATTGTAAAAGTCTTTCCCGACCCCGTTACTCCAAGCAAAGTTTGCTTCTTAAATTTCTTTTTCAAGCCATCATAAAGACCCTGAATCGCTTCGGGCTGATCTCCTTTTGGCTTCATTTTTGTTTTTAATTTAAAGTTCATAGACAACCAAAAATTATAACATAAAAAGACAATAAAAAAAAGAGGGGTAACCCCCTCTCCTTTAACTTTTACTTTATTTTGTAAACAATTGTTACGTTGGAAGTAATATTATTCTCTCCCGCTTGAATTGAGGAAGAAATTGCTTTTGCAGATTCCATAATTCCAGCACCACCTAAGGTATAATTATAATCAGAATAAATAGGAGAAGATGAAGTTTCGTAGAAGTTTACTATCTCTGTCAATGAAACCCCTAAATCCTTCCCTAGTATTTCTGCTTTCTCTTTAGCATTAGCTATTGCTTGTCCTCTGACCTCTTCTTTTAAAGCTTCGTCATCATCAATAATAAACTGAAGGCTACTAATATCATTAGAACCTCTTTCGGTTGCTCCAGCAATAATATCACCCACAATATCTAAATTTCTAATTTTAACAGTTAAACTTTGTTCAACTTCATAAGAAGCTAAATAACGTTTACTATAATCACTCACATATTCATATCTTGGACTAATATTATATAAACTAGTCTTGATATCTTTACTCTCAACACCATTTTCCTCTAAAAAGCTAACTATAGCATTAATTCTTTCGCTATTTTGATTACTTGCTATCCCCAAATCTATATTCTCAGAAATTACAGTTAAAGTAATTTGAGCAACATCTGGTTTGGCAGAAATTTCAGCAAATCCAGTTACAGAAATTGTGTTCTGCTCCTTAGATTCACTTAAATTAAACATTATAAAAGCTAAAAAAATAATTAAAACTCCTATAAAGACATTAATTAAATTTTTAAATAATTTATTGTTAAGTATGTTTTCCATATTTTTATATTATTAATTATTAATATTAAATTCTACAAGATCATCGTATGGTCCGTAGGTTTCATTATTTAAACTAACATAATATTTGCCATCTTTTAAATAAGAATAGCCCAAATCTTCACCATAAAACTCTACTACTGGTCTTTCTGTGTAAGGTCCAGTCACCTTTCCATTAATATCTACATACCAAGATCCTTGATATAGAAGTAAAAGCCCCCAGTCAGTTTCCTTGTAGATAATATAAGCTTCTTCGTATGGACCATATTCTTTATCATTTATATAAATTACCTGCTTTCCTTCATCGTCATATCTTTTTATCACCGTTTCTCCAACAGTCACTTCTTGTTTTAAAATTGGCTCTTGTTCTTCTGGTATAATTTCTGGAACCTCTTCTTCTGGTACAATTTCTGGAATCTCTCCCTCTACTCCCTCGCTAGGAATCACTACTGGCACAACAACACAAGAAGTACTCTTACTACTACAAGTAAATTCTTCTAAAACTTGTTCGTTAAGATTATCTATACAGAAATTCTTACCTTCCTTACTAGTTAAAGAAAAACAAAATATTTGTTTGTCTTTATCGACATTACTTTTCATGTTTGAAACCTTAAACTCTTTAATAGCATTTACCGCACTAATCATCTCCTCATTATCATTAATATATTGATATCCCCCTTGGGTTATTTTTATATTATCTATAAGACTTTTAAGAGACGAAAGGGCTGTTGGAATATCCGAGAAGACATTCCCCTCTTCTTCTACAATGGGATTTTCTACAACCTCTTGAGTTTGTTTTTTATTATTATTGATAAGCAAACTTACAATAAAAACAACGCCCATTAAAGATACTAAAATAATTGATAAAATAATGATTATTTTTTTGTCCATAATTTTTATTTATTATATGTTTTTAATGCTCCCGAACTAACTTCTTTTTTAATACAGACATATCCTTTATCGTGCTTCCAAGAAGAATCATAATAATTATATGCTTTTTCTAAATTAGAAGATGAAAACTCTGTACATAGTTCATACTCAGTTCCATTAATTAAATTATACCCATATTCAATACCACTTACTGGGTTAATATTGTCCACATCTAATTCTTCCAAACTCTCAGGAATTTTTTCATACCTATAATAATAATCATCTATTGAATATTGTATATTATTTAAACTTGATACAATCTTTTCGTCTAATTTTCTTTCACGAGCCTCGCTAGGAGATTCTACCATTAAAAGGGCAGAAATAAATCCAGCGACAATTAATAATAAAGAGATAATAAAAAATATTTTATTTATTTTATTGGTTTTAAACTCTTCTCTTCTAATATCGTAAAAATAAAATCCAAAAATTATTAAAGCAATAAATAAGACAGTTAAAGCTTTTAATACAAAATTAATAGTTAAAGCTCCATCTAAAAAATTATTAAAGATGCTTATCAAAGATCCTATAACCACAACACTAGAAACAAAAAGTATAAAATAAGTAAGCCATCTTCTTACTTCTGAATCTTTTTTAAGATCACCCGTTTTTAAATTAAAATATATTTTATGCATTACAAAATAAAATATAGGTGTTGCTATTAAAAGACCAGAAATAGCTGACTTTAAAACAGAACTATCATTATAATAAATAGTTTTAGCTATATCAGGAAAAAAATTATTAATTAATTCGAATAAAATGTTTCCAAAAGATAAAGACACTATAACTAGTGTTACTAATGAAAGCATATAATAAAATGCGTATTTTGCTGAGTTCATACTATAATCTTAACATTATAAAAATAAAGATTCAAGAAGCTCCCCTATTCAGTGGAATAAATCTCCATCTGACATTTTTTACAATTAAATTTTAATAAAAACTTTTGTTTCTTTTCATTAATCAAATACATTGGTTCTTTTAGATTAGGATCTCCGCACAATCCTAAATAGTTTTTTAAACAATGTTTTGTTGTCATTAATTTGTCACCTTTTTTAATTTCAAAAGCAGAATCAATTTTAGAAACTCCGTGCTTGATATAAAAATTACGAGCTAATTTATTAGAAACATTATTTTCGTAAGAAAGATTTTTCAAAAAGTAGGGTTCTGCGCTTTCTTTATTAATTTTTCCTTTTTCCCTTTTGTAGTTTTTAGAAATTTCGTCATCTAATTTCTGCACCAAATCTCTTCTTAAATTATTTAAAACAGATAATGGAATAAATAATGGCTCTTTAAAGAAATCAATCTTGATTTCTTTTAAATAAAAATCCGTATTCCCTAACTTAGAAAATTGACTCTTAATATTTTCAAAAGACAGTTCTTTGTCATTTGCATAGTCTTTAGATATTTCTATTTCTTCTGAAACAAAACTATTGCCAGCCTTAAAAGAAACATAAATTCCCTTTTGAGTTTCTTTTAAAGAAACTTTAATTCCTATTTTTCTCTGAAAAGAATTTTTATTGGTAATTAGTTTATTGAACTCTAGGTCAAAGTTTCTGTAAACCTTATCTCCCAGTCTTAAATCTTGCCTTTCGTTAAGAAAAACTTTTTCTCCTTCAATTTTTATAACATTACTACCTTTAAGTTCACCTTCTTTATTAAAAAAACACACTCCATCTCCTGGAACAAACTTTTGTCTCTTATTAAGAATAAAATAATTTCCTGAAAATTGTTTAACTTCCCCCATCAACTTTCCTAAAGATTTCGGACTATTAATAGCTAAAATGTCTTTCTGTCTCCCATGCCTAAAATAATTAGTAAAAGAACGATTAAATGTTTTTTCTAAGTCTGGTTTAATTTCAGAAAAAACTTCCCCCTCAGAACTTTTTTTAAGTTTTTTCTTTTTTAATATCTCATCAATTTTCTGTCTGTAATAATAGGTAGTGTTAAGAACATAATCAATATCTTTCAATCTTCCCTCTATCTTAAAAGAAGTTATTCCTACGTCTATCAATTCTTCTATGTCTTTTTCCGAACTTAAATCTTTAAGAGATAATAAATATTTATCTTTAGCTAAAATTTTTCCCTCGGAATCAACTAAAGAATAAGGCAAACGACAAGGTTGAATACACTCTCCTCTATTGCCACTTTTATTAGCTAAATACTGACTCATATAGCATCTTCCACTGTAACTAACACAAAGAGCTCCGTGAATAAAGGCTTCTAACTCTATCTTTGTTTCTTTTTTGATTTCTTTAATTTCTTTCAAACTTAACTCTCTTGCCAAAATTACTCTTTTGAAGCCAATCTTTTCAAAAAATTTAATCTGAGAAATATCTACATTGTTCATCTGAGTGCTACCGATAATAGGAATATCATATAAATTAAGTTCTAAAATACCAACATCCTGAATAATTAATCCATCAACATTAAAAGAATATAACTCATCAATTGTTTTCTGGACTTCTTTAATTTCTTTGTCATATAAAATCGTATTTAAGACAACATAAACTTTAACGTTAAACTTGTGAGCATACGAAATAAGAGCTTTAATATCTGAAAGATTATTAGAGGCGTTAACTCTTGCTCCAAATTTATGAGCTCCAATATAAACAGCATCCGCTCCAGCAGAAATAGCGGCCATTCCAAATTCTAAATTTTTTGCAGGTGATAATAATTCAATCATACACCTTCTTATTAACATATAAAAAAAGACCCTACAATGCCTATTTTCTTTTTTTAAAAATAGATATACAATATTTCTATAAATTATTAATTTAAAAAATATGGCGCTTCTAAATAGCATTATTTCCGAAAAAGATTTTAAGGAGATTAAAAAGTTTTCTAAAGATAAAAAAACTCCTTTTTTAATAATAAATAAAAAGAAGGTGGAAAAAAATTACGAAGAACTTCAAAAGAATTTGCCCTATGCAAAAATCTATTATGCTGTTAAGGCAAACCCAGAAGATGAAGTAATAAAAATTTTAGATAAGAAAGGTTCTAATTTTGATATCGCTACTATCTTTGAAATGGAACAACTTCTTCGGCTTGGAATTTCTACAGACAGAATGAGTTTTGGAAATACTATAAAAAAAGAAGAAGATATTGCCTATGCATATAAAAAAGGAATTAGACTTTTTGCTACCGACTCTGAGAGTGATTTAAATAAAATTGCTCGTCAGGCTCCTGAAGCAAAAGTCTTTTTTAGATTACTTTGTGATGGAAGTGGTGCTGATTGGCCTCTTTCGAGAAAATTTGGAGCTTATCCTGATATGATTTTTAGACTAGCTCTTAGGGCAAAGAAATTAAACTTAATCCCTTATGGACTATCTTTTCATGTTGGTTCTCAACAAAGAGATATTGGACAATGGGACAATGCTATTTCTCAATGCAAATATCTTTTTGATTCTCTAGCTGATGCTGATATTAATTTAAAATTAATTAATATCGGTGGAGGTTTTCCTTCAAATTACCTTGAACCTACTCAAGACATTTCTGTATATGCCAAAGAAGTTACTAGATTTTTAAAAGAAGATTTTGGAGATAATTTTCCAGAAATTATTATTGAACCAGGAAGGTCTCTTGTCGGAGATTCTGGGACACTCGTTTCGGAAATTGTAATGATCTCATCCAAAAGTACCACTACTGGTTACGACTGGGTTTATGTTGATGTTGGAAAATTTGGAGGATTAATAGAAACAATTGGCGAGTCTATAAAATACCCCATAATCAGTGAAGGGGCTACAAAAGATAACACCAAAGAAGTTATTTTAGCTGGACCAACTTGTGACAGCATGGATATTCTTTATGAAAATTATAGATATAAATTAAATAAAGACATAAAAGAAGGAGACCGATTGTATTTTTTAACTACTGGAGCTTATACCGCAAGTTACAGTTCTATTTATTTCAATGGTATTCCACCATTAAAAGTATATGTCATCTAATTACTTCTAAAAAAAGTGACTGGGGTTTTTCTTTCTCCGGTCATTTTTATTTCACCTTCAATTAAAAAACTATAATCTCCCGTGATGATTATTTCTACTCCTGGTTCTATGATTAAAGTTACGTCTTTGGGAATAAAAATATTACCATAAATTACGTAAGGACTATTTTTAACTTCCCAAATACTATCTTTTTCTATAATCCCAGAAACTAAAGTTTCAGAAGATTTAACTTCCTCTTCTTTTGTTTCGTCAACTATTTCTGCCCATGTTGTTTTGAAATAATCTGTACTACTTAGTCCGGGGATCCTAATAACCGATTCCGTGCTTAATGGCTCATCTGTATTTTTATAAACATCAACAGAAACATCGACTTCTCCAGGTTCTCCATTTTTAATACCAGGAACAACAACCGTTTCTTTGGTTTGATAAACAACACCATCAGTCTTTGATAGTAATTTTGTATCTTTTTTTAAAGCAATTGCTTCTCCAGATGGATGAGCGTTATAGATTCTTATCGTTTTGGTCTCCTCTTCTAAAACATAATCCTCTGTTAAAGAAGCACTTAAAATATTAAAATTAATATTCTTAAAAGTTTGTGTAAAGAAACCCCTTTCTTCATATAGAAGATAAAGGCTCAGACAACAAACAAATATTAAAATGATTAATTTTTTAAAAGACATATTTACGATCACAAAAATAAATTATACCTCATTCATAAAAAAAAGAAACCTTGCGGAAACTATTAAAACACTTTATAATTAAAATATAAATATTAAATTAAAAAACATGAAAATAAACTGGAATAAACCAACTCGTTTCTCAATGATAATTGCAATAATACTTTACATGGGCGTCTTTGCTCTCGCCTTTTATCTTGGAGAACAATACGGAGAAGCAAAAACTATTTTAAATCAGTCTTCCGCTACTTCTGATAATAACGTCATTAATGATGTTACCTATATTTGTAATAATGAAAAAGAAATAAGAGCTTTGTTTTTTGAAGATAAAGTACAATTAGCTTTAAGCGACGGAAGAAACTTTACTCTTCTTCACGGAATTTCTGCTTCGGGTGTTCGTTATGTTAATGATAACGAAAGTTTTGTTTTTTGGACAAAAGGAGACACTGCTTTTATTCAGGAAGAAGATGTAACTACTTATGATAACTGTTTGGTAAAAATATAATTTTAATTTTTTTAAAAAGCTAGGACTAATTTCCTAGCTTTTTTAATAAAAGCTATTGACCACTTTCAAATAATATAGTATTAATATACTATTCCGCTCCAAGGGCGGGTTTAATTTTTTAAAGATAAATTATGGAAATAAGAAATATAGCAATTATTGCCCATGTGGATCATGGAAAAACAACATTAACTGATGCTTTAATGCGTCAATGCGGAATGTCTGAAGAAGGAGTTACTATGGATAGCAACGCTTTAGAGCAAGAAAGAGGTATTACTATTTATTCTAAAAATACTTCTGTTTATTACAAAGATACAAAGATAAACATTGTAGATACTCCTGGTCACGCTGACTTTGGTTCTGAAGTTGAGCGTGTTTTGCGTTCTATTGATTCAGTTATTTTGTTAGTAGATGCCCAAGAGGGTGCTATGCCTCAAACAAAATCTGTTTTAAAAAAATCACTTGCTCTCGGATTAAAGCCAATAGTAGTGATTAATAAGATAGATAAACCGGCAGCGAGAGTAGAAGAAGTAAAAGAAATGATTTATGAGCTCTTTTTAGACTTAGGAGCTAATGACGAACAACTTGATTTTACAGTTCTTTATGCGATTGCTAGAGAAGGAATGGCAAAAAGAAACATAGAAGATGAATCTAATGATTTAACTCCTTTATTGGACACTATTCTTGAAGAGGTGGCTTTAGCTTCTGACGAAGAAAAAACAAAAAAACCTCTACTAGCCCAATCATTTAATCTTGCTTATGATAATTTCTTAGGACGTTTAGGAATTTGTAGAATATACGAAGGAACCATAAAGGATGGAATGAATGTTATTTTAAAAAATAGTAAAAACGAAAACACTAAAGGTAAAATTTCTAAGCTATTCACCTTTGAGGGAGTTTCAAGAAAGGAAGTTTCCGAAGCTCACACTGGAGATATTGTGATGATCGCTGGACTTTCTGACATCTATATCGGAGAAACTATTTGCGAAAATGAAGACCAAGAACAACTTCCAATCATTGCAATTGAAGAACCAACTATTTCCTTAAATTTTCTTGTTAATAATTCCCCTTTCGCAGGACGTGAAGGTAAGTTTGTTACAAACAGACAATTAAAGGATAGACTTGAAAAAGAGCTTGAAATTAATGTGGGATTAAAAATAGACTTTTCTTCTACCGAATACTATAAAGTTTATGGAAGAGGAGAAATGCATATTGCTATTTTAATTGAAAATATGCGTCGTGAAGGATATGAACTTCAAATATCTGAACCTACTGTTATTATTAAAGAAGAAGGCGATAAGAAATTCGAACCATTTGAAGAAGTTACTATTTCTGTTCCAGAAGGAGATTCGGGAACAATAATCGAAAAACTATCAAAACGTTCAGGAATAATGACTTCTTTGATAACTGAGAACAAGCAATCTAAGATTATTTTTGAAATACCTACAAGAGGATTATTAGGATATAGAAATGATTTTATTGTTGACACTAAAGGTGAAGGAATAATGTATTCTAGAGTTTTAGGTTTTAGACCTTATGTAGGAAAAATTGAAAAAAACAAAGTCGGCTCAATGGTTTCTATGGCAACTGGAAAATCTCTTGGTTTTTCTCTATGGAACTTGCAAGAAAGAGGTTCTTTGTATGTCGAACCAGCTATACAAGTATATGAAGGTATGGTTATTGGAAATACTTCTAAAGGAATTGATCTTACCGTTAACCCAACCAAAGGAAAAGAACTTTCTAATATGAGATCTTCTGGATCAGATGATGCTATTACTTTAACTCCTCCAATAGAATTAACTCTTGAAAGAGGTATGAGTATTATGAAAAATGATGAATATTTAGAAATTACTCCAACAAGTATTAGACTAAGAAAACAGAATTTAACAGAAAACGAGAGAATCAAAGCTAACAGAAAGACTAAATAATCTTTTTGTGCTACAATATAGCTATGATAAAAATTAAAGATCCTGTAAGTGGTTTTTCACATTTAATCGGGAGCGTTCTTTCTATTATTGGAACCTACTTCCTTTTAGTTAACGCAAGAAGTACAGAAGAAATAATCTGTTTTTTAGTTTTTGGAATTACTTCCTTTCTTTTATATTCTGCTAGCACAAACTACCATTTATTTGGAAAACCTGCTTCGGAAATAGGCTATTTAAGAAAAATAGATCATGCTTCTATCTATTTATTAATTGCTGGAACCTTTACCCCTTTCTGTGTTTTAGCGATAGAGAGACCCTTAGGATTAATTGTCTTAACCTTTGTTTGGGTATTAGGAATAATAGGTTTTAGTGCTATGTTTATTAACTCCTTTTGGGAACATTTTCCAAGATGGGCGGCTACTGGGCTTTACTTATTAATGGGGTGGGTTTCTCTTTTTATTATCTATCCCTTAAGAATATATCCTCTTCTTTTATTATTACTCCTTTTGGGTGGAATTTTTTATACCATTGGAGCAGTAATTTATGCTATTAAAAAACCAAATCTATTTAAAGGATTTGGTTTCCATGAACTATTTCATATTTTTGTTCTTTTGGGAACAATTTGTCACTATATCGCTATCTATAATATCGTTTTTTTAATTTAGTATTTTTTATTAATAAAAAAGATAAAGAAAGCTCCTGAGAATAAAAGTGATATTAAAACCACAGAAAGAAAGGTTAAATTATTGTCCGAAAAAGGAATTAAAACATTCATTCCGAAAAAACTAGCGATCATGGTTGGTATTGTTAAAAATACGGTTACTGAAGTTAGTAGCTTAATTGTTCTATTTAAATTATTTGTAAAAATAATTTGGTAAGACTCTCTTAAACTTTTAATACTTTTTAGATTGGTAGAACAAATCCCTACAGATTGTCTCATGCTAATAATCATATCTTCTATTAAGTCTTCATCATAGCTATATAAAGGTATATACTTACCCTTCTCGATTGCCTCATACACTATTTTCATTGGATCTAAGGCAGCAATATAATCACTTAAAATTTCCTCGTTTTCTATCAACTTAAGAATATCTGCATTTGTTATCCTTTCTAATTTATCTTTCTGATATTCAATACTGTTATTTATATTCTTAACTCCTTTTGTATAATTTTTAGAAATATTAAGCAAAACATTAATTAAAAATTTACTTCTTTGAGTGGTTGAAAAATCAAAACCATTATTTATTAAAAATCTAATGGTTTGAATTCTCGAAATAGAAATTGTAATAATATACTTACTAGTTGTAATTATTGTTAAAGGAGTTGTGGAAATATCTTTATCCTTATTAACAAACTGAGCATCACGAACAAATAAAATTACCGCATCCTCTTTTCTTTCAATACGAGGAAGTTCGTGAACATCCAAAACGTCTTCAAGGTCACTATAATTTAAATTTGTAATCTCTTTTACAAAATTAAGATCTTCTACGGTTGCATTTTCAATATTTATCCAAGACCCACTTTTAATTTGATCTAGCTTTTGAAGTGTTTGACTCTTAATGTCTTTAAAATAAATTTCCATCATATATAAATATTATCACAAATAACAAAAAAAGCCACTCTTGTGGCTTTTTGTTTATTATATAAAAGTAATCGCTGTACCTTTCTTTTGACATCTTCCAGTTCTTCCAATTCTGTGAATATAGTCTTCATAAGTTCCAGGCATATCATAATTAATAACATGAGTAATATCATCAATATCAAGACCTCTAGCAGCAACATCAGTAGCTACCAAAACCCTTATCTTATTGCCCTTGAAAGCATCTAAAGCTCTTTGTCTTTTAGCTTGAGTCTTATCCCCATGAATTGATTCCGCAATAAAACCTTTCATCTTTAAAATTTTAGAAAGCTTTTCTACTCCATGCTTTGTTCTTCCAAAGATAAGAACTTTTTTGAAATTATCTTTAGCTAAAAGATCGCATAAAGTTCCCACTTTATCATCTGACTTAATTGTTTTTTGATCTACGTTCTCCGAAGATTCTCTAACCTTAACAGAAACTTTAACTGGAGAATCTAAAAACTTGTTACATAATCCCTCTATTTCAGAAGAAAGAGTTGCAGAAAAACATAGCGCTTGTTTTTTTTCTGGCATTTTTTCTAAAATAAATCTAATATCGTTAATAAATCCCATATCAAGCATTCTATCAGCTTCATCTAAAATAACCGTATTAAAAAGAGATAGGTTTAGAGATTTTCTTTGTATTAAATCTTTTACTCTTCCAGGAGTACCAATTACAAAATTGTAATTTCTCCTTAAGTCCATAAATTGTTTTCTGATGCTTGTTCCTCCTATACAAGAAACAGAATACATATTTAATCCTTTTGAAAAATCTCTAAACTCTTTTTCTATTTGAAGAGCAAGTTCTCTTGTTGGGGTTAAAATTATTGTCTTACTGTTCTTGTTCAAAAGAGTATGATTAATTTTAGGTATTAAAAAGGCAGCTGTTTTACCAGTTCCAGTATTCGCAATACCAATCAAATCTCTCTCTTCTAAAATTAAAGGTATAGCCTGGTCCTGAATAGGAGTCGGCACGTCATAACCTTTTTTAATAATATTGTTTTTAAGTTTTTGGTCAATTTTAAAATCAGCAAATCTATACTTTGAAATATATTCTTCGTGCTTTACTGTGTTTGTTGCGCTTTCAGCTATAAATCTTGAAATATCAATCTTCTTACTTGAAAACTTATTTGTGGCACGAGCAAAATCTCTTCCATTAAATCTTCTTCTCTTTGAGCCAAACTTACTATGTGTTCTAAATGTATTCATATTTTTTAATTAAAAAAACGGGATCTCTTTTAAATATAGAGATCTCGCCTTCTCAATATCGTTTTTAAATTATATTATATTTAAAATCATTTGTCAATAGTTATGGGTAACATCACTACATCAGTCTTACTAAATATACCCCGACGGTATTTTTCTTAAAAAGAAAAATACACTTTCAGATGATTCAGATCGACGACGATTTACCTGGCGCAACGGAAGCCGGTGTAGTTACCCCGATTCGAAGGCGAAACGTACAAATCCAAAGCAAACACTCCTGCAGTCGAAGTGTCGTAACAACTCCCGCCACGACGGAAAGCGTGGGTATAGATATCAGGAGAGCCTGCGGCCACATCATGATCAGTATAAAGACGACCAACGCCTAATGCTCCAGTAAAATATATGAGTGGGGAAAGTTCGGCTTTTGAATATTTTCCCCAGGTATTAATATTAGTAAACTCTACCCATTCTTCTGCTGGAGTAGCATCATATGGCATGAGTGTGCTTGGGCA
>Ga0172378_10001216_pt1 | contig 23648 bp, 21 predicted proteins | sample GrowelOW332metaG_FD_119755 | JGI IMG/M metagenome (GOLD analysis project Ga0172378, IMG submission 119755) | Groundwater microbial communities from an aquifer near a municipal landfill in Southern Ontario, Canada - Pumphouse #3_1 metaG | ecosystem: Environmental > Aquatic > Deep subsurface >... | reverse complement strand
ACCCCGCCTCAGTCGGTGACATTCGTCATCCGGCTTCCGGCCTTGCAAACTGCCACCGGCAGTTCTCACCCGGATTGCCAGGATGAAAACCTGGTGTCCTAACCATTAGACGATGAGACCATAGTTAATTGCAATTGCCAGATGATTGTATCAAAAAAAGTAGTGCTTGACTAGAGGCTATATCCTTATTTTACTATAATTAAAGCAATAGATTATTAATCTGCTTGTGTTTAATACAATATTGTTGTGCTATATATTGACATTTCCTCACTTTTGTGATACATTCATGGTATCAGTTGTCCAAGGTGTGAGGACCAGGGATAGCGGAGGATCGTTAACAAATCAGATCATTACAGTGCATGTCTGTAAAGATATGTATTTGTATAGGTAAATTCGATTTTTCATATTCTCTTCTCTATTCAGAAGCAGCGCGCTAGCTCGCCTTTTTTAGGTTAGTTAACTCGCTGCTCCTGATTTATTTTATGGGCGGCACAAATATGGGCGTGCCCAAAAATAAAAAAGGAGAAAGAAATGAAAAATCATGGAATAAGTCCTCGACCAGAGGATAAAAAAGTAAGAGTTAGAACAAAGTTCGATGCATTTCGAGCTTACTGGTATAAACACACTATAGCAATAGTGTCTATTATGACAATAGTTATTGTAATAGTAATATCAGTAATGGTTACCTCCTATTCCAGCGAAAAGCTAGCTGACCAACCAGTCACCGAGACTGGCCAGGTTACCTGGAAAATGGCGACATTAGACTACGGAAATAACCGTTGGTTTACCGACGGAATCGTAGAAATTCAATCTGCGACAACAGAAGAAGAAGCTACAATTGCAGCACAAGTCTGGCTTGAAAAAATCAAGACTGATCCCAACTTATTAGTTGGAGCTGCTAAATTCTTTCTAAAAAGAGATGTCAATAAAGAGGCTCTAGTTGACGCAAACGGCAACGCTACCGATGCAACGATTCAACTCGTTACAGAGTTGAGTTTAGCGATAGCAACAGCCCAAACAATTGTACCAGCAGAGGCCCCTGCCGATGGATACAATAGCGGCGTCGAAAACGGCACTATTGTTCAATCATCCGGAGTTTCAGGCGATCGTACTGCGATCCAGATAACTCTTGCTAATGGCGAAAATATATGGATATTAGGTCGTTGCGGAAATCCCGTAACGACAGAATCATCAGGCTTACCAACAGGCAAAACTGACAATCCATCAAGTACACCTACCGGAGAAACGAACATAATACCACCGAATACACCTCCGGATAATTCGAAAGATGCATCATTGTTTGTTGAGCCACCCCAAGGGGTAACTCAACAACCGGCCGGAGATTTGACGGATGGACAACAGTCCGCCGATCAAATCAAATCTGGGGACACAAGTGGGTCCGTTGTTGACAATCCTGTTAGCAGCGACACCACAAGTAATTCCGTTACTTCCGACACTGGAAATAGTGTTAATGTTGGCGAAACAAGTTCAGAACAAGATGACGTCAGCAATGACGTCAAAGATGATTCCTCCACCGTCTATGACGACGGTGGAACAAACGGAAATACCGAAATTCCCGAACCATGAGAAAAAATGGAGTTGAGAGATTTTTATCTCTCCTCCACTTCATTTACCTAATATCGGGTGACTTATTTATTGCTTGAAGCTTTCACAGCTCGCGATATTATGTCACCCATAACATACAACTGACGTGCACATTGTAATGATCTGATTTGGAGCCTTAACAACCAGGCAACACTATAAAAAAGTTAATTAATATTTGATTTTATCTGCGAGATAAATCAAAAAAGGAGAACAAATGAGCAAATTATTAGCACTCGTACGACGCGCTCCAAAACGTACAAGTGCCGCATTCTTAATGATCGCAGCCGCAGTCATTATACCTGCAGCACTTTTTGCATGGGGACCAGACAGGCCTACCTATACAATGGAAGTTCCCGCTGACCATGTAACATTCAACTCAATTACCAATAATCCCGATGTTGGTGACGAACGAAACTTCATTCGCATCAAAGAAGATAGCACGACATCTACCTATGTTGATAACGTCACACTCGAACCAGGCAAAGTCTACCAGGTTATGGCTTATTATCACAACAATGCCACCTCTAACCTAAACGACAGTGGCGTAGGTATAGCCAACAACACTACACTCAAAATGGAAATCCCAGGCGTAGTTAAAGCTGGCGTCAAAGCTGCCTTTACTGGTACAGTTAGCGCCTCAAATGCTAACCCAACATCAGTTTATGACGAAGCCTATGGAACAAATGCGACTAACGCCGATATTGCGTTACGTTATGTTAGCGGCTCAGCTGTCGTTACCAGTAATGGTGCAGTTAACGGTGCAAAATTGCCAGATAGCTTATTTACAACTGGCGCATACCTTGGGTATGATAGCCTAAACGGCGTCTTACCTGCCTGCAGTGAATATGCTGGTTATGTAGTATTTAAGATTAGAGTTGACCAACCAAACTTTACCCTTAAAAAACAAGTTAGTATTGATGATGGAAAAACTTGGGTTGACGATTCCGCCAAAGCCGAAGCTGGAAGTACAATTCAATATCGAATTGTTTACCAGAACACTGGTACGTCCCAACAAGACAATGTTTCACTAAGAGACATTTTGCCTAGTGGTGTTACTTACGTAGACGGTAGCTCACAAATCGCTAATTCAACTACTGACGGCAAATATAAAGCAACCGTAGATGGCATTACAACTACAGGATATAATGCCGGTTCTTACCAACCACAAGGTAATGTGTATTTCAAATTTAGCGCTAAAGTTGCAAGCAACGACAACTTACCCGATTGTGGCGAAAACACTTTGATAAACACAGCCAAAGCTACAACAAGTGGTGGAGCCAAAGAAGATACCGCAAACATTGTCGTTCCTAAGACTTGTAAAACTGAAGCCACTTATACATGTAACACATTAAGCGTATCTAAAACTTCAGATACCGCATCACATTTCACTACAGATTACACTGTTCAAAATGCAACATTCAAGGATGTAACATATGTCATTCGTGATGCAGATGGTAAAGTTATCGATACAAAAACAAGTACAGCTAACACCCTAGATTACGACCCAGGAGTTGCTGGAAAATATAATGTACAAGCAACTATAAATGTAACTGCTGACGACAAAAGCGTCTCAGCTACTAGTGAAGGTTGTAAGGCACTATTCGATACCACCACAGAGACTCCTAGCGAGCTTCCAAAAACAGGTACTGGCGAAACTTTCGCTGCCGTTATGGGACTTGGAGCATTGATTACAAGCGGTGGTTATTATATAGCCAGTCGCCGTACATCAATCAAAAAATAAACGAGTCTGACCGCTCTCTTTTCTGAAGTGATTCAGACCAAACTGATTACCCCCCGCTACCACAGCGAGGGTAATTTTGTTATAATAAAATTACTATGGCAAAGAATAAGAAAAAACGAAACAAAATTTATACTGGTGTTGACGCAGCTATGACTCGTCCAACCGTTACGCGAATATCAGCAACCAACCGCTCAAAGATTGGTCAATGGTGGTTCGAACATAAAAGAATACTCAAACCTATTTTAGTAATATCTGGAATTGTAATATTTTTTATAATAATGATTATTGAAATTGTCCGAATTAGTAACGGCGCAATCTAAAATCTAATATTTAATTAATTGGCAAGCTAAAACCAAAAACGCTACCCTTGCCTTCGGTTGACTCAAAAATAATCTTACCGCCGTGGGCATCAATTACCTTCTTTGCCAAGAACAGACCCACTCCAGTACCGTCAGGACGTTGTTTTCGTGCATTGCTAGCACGATAAAATTTACCAAATAATTGGTCTTGTTCGTCAACCGGAACGCCAATGCCCGTATCTTTGACTGTAAATAATATTTCATCATTTTCTGCTAACAAATTTATATAAATTATAGTATCATCATGCGAATAATATATTGCGTTATCTGCAAAGTTCATAATTACTTGACGAATTTTACCTTCGTCAATTTCGAGTATTGGAAAGTCCTTAGGCCTATGATATTTAAATTTTAGATTACGAACCGCTGCATTAGATTGCAGACTATCAACTTCCTGTTCGACAACCTTTGACAAATCAACCGGATGCCTGTCTATGACAAATTTTCCCGTTTGTAACCTTGATACATTCAAAAAATCATTAATTAAACGAACCATACGTTCACTGCTCATAAAGGCTTCATCTAATAAATGCCGCTGAGAATCTGATATCTTACCAGTGTCGCCCTCTAAGACCATACTGATATAGCCCTTAATGCTAGTTAGTGGCGTACGTAGCTGGTGACTAGCCATACCGACAAATTCATCTTTAGCCTTATCTAGGCGACGAAGTGTCGCATTACTAGCACGAAGCTCCTTAGTAGCGTTATAAACACGTTGTTGCAATGTAGCGTTCAGCTCACGAATTTCCTGAACAGCTAAAGCATTTTGAATAGCAATAGCTAATTCATCAGACACAGTTTTTAATACATTGATGTCACGCGAATTAAAATTGTTACTTTTTTTATCACCAAAACATAAATACCCAATAATATCCTTGGACAATACTAGCGGAATAATAAGTTCTACTTTATGACTAACCATCATTCGTCTAATAAGTTCGTCCTTGTCATTGCTCAAAAGATAATTTTTATCAAAAAGCTGATTAATATTGATTCCCATAGATTTATTCAGCTCAGCCACATCATCACCGGGTAGCCTGCTATGATGATTTGTGCCCAATGTTATCAAACGCTTATTATTTTGAACAATAAAAAACACTTGATCTATTTTTATAGTATATGCAATTTCATTCGCAGAACTACGTAATAATCCGTTAAGATCATTATTGATAGTTGCAATTCTATTTATACGTGCAAAAAAATCATCACTGTTATAATCATCTTTATAAAAAAAGCGGTCAGTAATTTTATCAAAAAACTTTTTAATTGGCTGAAAACAGAAAGCTAGTATTAACGCCATCATTATGTTTATAGGACCAACACTAACCCCTGAAACAATATTTTTATTAAATAATATTATAGACACTACATAAGCTAAGAGATAATATATAAACGAAAGTGTAGCCAATGATAATAAATAAGTAACAGAGCGAAGTATCGCTCGCCTAATGTCAAATAGCCCATGTCGAATAACACTTAAGTATAAACTTACAACAGGTAGTGCCATTATCAATATACCAATATCAGTCACTTCAAAAGATCCAGTAATAGCTGGTGCAATAAATTGAGTAATAACCAATACCGGAATCGCGATAATTAGAGATCGTTGAATAACTTTTATTTGAGCATGCTTGTGTTTAGAGGCTAACTTTAAGCCTTTTGAGAAAATCCACAATGCCCCACCAAGCTGCAGTATTAAGAACAAAATATACAGCAAAGCAAGTGGACCAAAGCTAACCGCATAAACATCACCCTGCCTTTCAACACCAGCAACAACCAAAGGAGTACCCGAAATTAGACCTATCAAAATAAGCGGAACATTCATGTATTTCATCATTATTTTAGCGCTTTTTAGATCAGTTATTAATACAGAAAACCATAAAAGTAAATATGAAGAAAAATAACTAAATAAAAATACTAAATAATTTCCATATAGAGATATAGTTGAACTATTGCTAACATCATTACTAACACAGGCAGCAACTAACCAGACGCCTACGCTTGTAGCAAAGGCCAAGAACAATTTATTAACCAGTAGCTTCTTGTCATTTATCAACGAAGTAATGCTAAGAATAAGCAAAGCAATTGCAATAACTATGTTTAATATTAAATATATGTCCCTCACTATACGAATAGTTTAACGTATATTTTAAAAATTAGAAACAGTACTTAACCATTATCTCCACGTGATTTTCTTTCAATTTCGTTATAGCTAGCCTGTTCATTTCTACCGAGAATATTATTTAAGACCACATTACCTAAATGACGATAATACGACAGCCTTGGATGCTTAGTCACCCCACTTTCGTTAGTGTAAGCATCATACCACCTAACCTCTGGAGCGTAAGTTGGTTTGATGCTACGTTCACCAGCACGTTTTCTGACAAGCTTTAATACTTCAGACAAACCAATTTGAGCCGCAACACCTGCACCAATCATATTAGAAGGTAAAGGTGATCCATCTCGAATAGCTTCAAGTGTTTTTAAGTCACCATAAGGAGGAAGATATGCTAAATAAAAGCTCGGATCGATTGATTGACCTATGATTTCATCTAAAGGTACCTGCTCCCCTCCTTTTATACCCATAAACTTCTCAAAAGTTACACCACTCATTGGGTCAAATACAGTCCCCTGTCCAGCATGTCCAATATATTCAATGTCAACCATAGGAACTGGTGACAACACGCCTTTAATTTTTCGCAATCTAGACTGGCGAGCTAACATAGTGCCAAGCTCAGGCATAGTCAATTCAAGCCCGTTTAATACAATATCGGCGCTTGATAAAAACTCTTCAATATTAAAAGTATTGATGCCATCATTATAAACACTAACTTTGGCCTCCGGATTAATCTCTAAGATATCATCTCTTAAGACCTCTGCCTTATTGCGTCCAATAGTGTCATAACGAGCACCCATGACTCGATTACTATTGACATCATCAAATACCTCAGGATCAGCAATCCTAAAATTTTGAATACCAATGCGAGCAAGTTCTATTCCAACTAAGTTACCAGTTCCTCCATTACCGGCAATTACCACTTCAGTATCTAGTATTGCTTGCTGAGTCCCCTCATTCCAAAAACCCATATTACGATATACCTCGGGTGAATTTATCGTTCTCATAATAGCTTCTGCTTTTTATCTTTTTTTACATTTGAAATATTAATATAAGAAAAATCATCTTTCATAACATCGATACCTTGGTCTCCAACCACTTTAACTAATCTCTTTAGTGCCGCCATATCTATACGGATAGGTTGCTTTGTCGCATTTATCTCTTCAATATATTTTGCATCAGCCATCGCAGATATGGGAATATGCTGAATTTTCAATAGCCTAGTCAATGCTGGCGATGTTAATCCATATACTGATTCTAAATTATGCCCATCGACATATTTCTGCCCTGCAACAAACAAAGGCCATTTTAATGAATTCTGTATATAAGCATTCTCATGTAAGGATATCAATCTCGATACCTCAACACCACCAATTGGGATAGGGTTTTCATCAAAAAAGTCTTTACGATAGCCCTCTAAAGGTAGTGGTGTTGAATCTTCTTGGGTCTTTACTATCAAACGCATATTTCCCACGACGCATGCTCGTGAAGAATCTTCTTCAACCCTTTCTAGCATCACAAAATGTACTGAACGGGAGTAATCATTATCATCCAACTCTGTACCGTTAGCGTCCAAGTCCTCCACGCCAATAAAGCCCTTATCAAGATACGTACTAGCTCGTAATTGAGCAGCTCCATTAAATTCATTTTCATAACCATTTAACACAACATTATTAATTGCAATTTTACCAAGAGCAAAACGTGACTCTTGATGTCCAATAAAAATATTAGATTCAATAGTAGGAATAGACCGGCTTCTTTCAAGACTCATATACTTATTATTATCATAATAATGCACAAAAGTCAATAATAATGTGTCCTATAAGCAGAATTGTTCAATAACTAAAAAATTGTTTTTTCATATTGTATAGCTATGCTAATTATACTATAATTAGCAATACAATATTATGACAAAAATAGCCATCATCGAAGACGACCAAGTTATCAGCCAAATGTACCGAATGAAATTCGAAGCCGATGGTTTCGATGTTCAATTAGCCAAAAATGGCAAACACGGAGTTGAACTTGTTGAAGCTTTTTTGCCTGACATGATTTTATTAGATCTACAAATGCCCGAAATGAATGGAGTAGAAGCGCTTAGTATTATACGTAAAAATGAATGGGGCAAAGATATTCCCGTTATTATTCTTACCAATCTAGGCGAAGAAGAAGCTCCTAAAGAAATTCGATCATTAGGCATCCATAGCTATATAGTTAAAGCTAACTTAACTCCAAGGCAAGTCGTTCAACGCGTCAAAGAAGCATTGAGCCTAGTTTAAAACATCCTGCTGCCCTTTCTTGTCGGCAATCTTGCGAGCTGCAAATATAACATTATCAAATAAGGCTGCTACCGTTAATGGGCCGACTCCACCTCTTATCGGTGTAATCGTTAAGTCTTTTCTTTCACGAATAGCATTATCTAAGTCACCGACGGTTTTACCACCCTCAGTCGCCATACCAGCATCAACCACTACGGCATTTAAACTTATCATGTCACTTTTAACCAAGGCGGGGGCACCAGTAGCTGTTACTATTACATCAGCAGATTGAAGCACGTCCTTTAAGCCAATCGTCCCTATATCGCAAGATGTCACGTCTAATCCAGAATTTTTCCACAATTTAGCCAAAGGGTTGCCAACTAACCGCCCTTTACCAACAATCACAATCTTTTTATGGGATAGTTCAATATTATAGCCAGCTAACAGCCAATTTATAGCCATAGCTGTAGCTGGTGTAAAAGTCGAGCCACTACCCAAGCCATCGACATCTTTTGCAGGTGCAATCGCATTAATAGCATTGTCAGTTAAAGTTAGATCATCCAACGGTAGCTGTAATATAACACCGTGTGTATGCTCGTCCTGGTTCAACTTTTCTATTCGGCCAAGCAATTCAGACTCTGGTGTATTAAACACATCAACTTCGATCATTATATCTTTGCCATACTCGCATTTTAACCTAACATATGTACCAATTACGGGATTATTACCGGTATTAATAATAGCCAATCGCGGAATAACTCTCCAAGATTGACGAAGTGACCTTACTTGCTTAAGCTGACGCTCTTTTATATAACCTGACAATTCTAATCCATCTAATATTTTCATATCTTTCTAGCTTAACAAATACTAGCCTTAACGTACAATTATCTGCTACAATAAGCATAACTATGAATAATAAAACAACAGATTTCGAAAAGTTTAGAAGAGCCACTAATTACTTAACTGCAGCGCAGATATTCTTACAGGATAATTTTCTGCTAGAACGACCACTGACACATGACGATATTAAACCTAGGCTTTTAGGTCATTGGGGTTCAGGGCCTGGAGTAAACCTAGTTTATTCCCATTTAAACAATTTAATTAAAAAATATGGCCAAGAAATGATGTTTGTCTTGGGTCCCGGACATGCCTTTCCTTCCCTACAAGCCAACCTATTTATTGAAGGAACTTTAGGCGAATTTTACCCCAAAGCAACTCAAAATTACGACGGTATTAGCTATATATGCCGTAATTTTAGTTGGCCTTATGGATTTCCTAGCCATAGTAACCCTGGTACACCTGGCGTTATATTAGAAGGTGGTGAATTAGGTTATTCGCTCTCAACATCTTATGGAGCTGCTCTAGACAACCCCAATATGATTGTTGCTTGTTTAGTTGGCGATGGCGAAGCTGAAACTGGACCAGCTGCTGCTGCTTGGCACTTAAATAAATTAGTTGACCCAAAAACTAATGGCACAGTTTTGCCTATATTACACCTTAATGGTTATAAAATATCAGCTCCAACTATCTTTGGTCGCATGAGTGATGATGAATTAATGGCATTATTCTGGGGCTATGGGTATGAGCCTAAATTAGTCTCTGGTGACAATCTAGACGACCAGATGGAAGAAGCACTAGATTGGGCCCATGAGCTCATATGGAGCATCAAGAAGGCTCCAGAAACGATTGTTTCACCCCGAATGCCTATGATTATCATGCGTACTTTAAAAGGCTGGTCTGGCATCAAAGAACTAGATGGCAATAAAATTGAAGGTAATTGCCTATCCCACCAAGTAGTTTTAACAGAAGCAAAAACAGACGACAACCAATTACGATTGTTAGAAGAATGGCTAAAATCATACAAATTTAATGAATTATTCGATCGTGACAATGGCTTTGGTGACTTCGTAGATGAAATCGTACCTATTCGTGAACAACGTATGGGAATGACTCCTCATGCTCACGGTGGTAGCGCAGTTTATAAACCACTTAAATTACCTTCAATCGACCAATTTGACGAAGATTCAACTATTCCAGGAACAATGGGTTCAAGTAGTATGATACAAGCTGGATTATACTTAAAAGAAGTATTTAAACTTAATGAAGAAAACAAAAATTTCCGCTTTATGTCACCTGACGAAACGTATTCAAATAAGCTAAACGCCATTTTCGAAGCAACATCGCGCGCCTGGACTTGGCCCATTGAAAAATGGGATAAAGATATGTCACAGGATGGCCGCGTTATGGAAATGTTAAGCGAACACAATCTACAAGGACTCGCACAAGGCTATACATTAACTGGGCGACATTCAATATTTGCAAGTTATGAAGCGTTCGTACAAGTAATCGTTAGTATGATGGACCAATATGCAAAATTCGTAAAACACGCAGCTAACTTCAAATGGCGCGGGCTATTTCCATCGCTTAACTATATATTAACAAGCTCTGGCTGGAGACAAGACCATAATGGCTTTAGTCATCAAAACCCAGGATTTATTGATGATGCCCTCAGACGACATAGTAATTTTGTTGATGTTTACTTCCCTGCCGATGCCAACAGCACACTCGTTGTATTAGAACGAATGTTACAATCGACAAGACAAATAAACGTAATGATTGCAGGCAAGACCATAGAGCCAAGATGGCTAACTCCCGAGCTAGCATACAAACAGATACAAACAGGAATTATGACGTGGGATTTTGCTAGTGATGACAATCCTGACGTAGTCTTAGCTGGTATTGGTGATTATCCGACCAAAGAAGTTATGGCTGCGATAGACTTAGCTAAAAATGAATGGCCAGACATACGATTACGTTGCGTTAATATTAATTCACTTACCGGCAAGGGCTTTGGTCAAGGTAAAAAATATATAGATAACTTAGAATTTAATCGACAATTTACTGCTGATAAGCCCGTAATTTGTAACTTTCATGGATATCCCGAGACCCTTAAAGCAATAATATTCAACTACGTTGATGATGCTAGCCGCTTTGATGTCAGAGGATATATTGAATGCGGAAGCACAACAACTCCATTTGACATGCATGTTCGAAATAAAACTAGTCGATATCACCTAGTGATGGCAATTTTTGATAATATGGCAAAATCTAGCCGAATGCCAACAGAGCAAGCACTCCAAATTATCAACAAATACCAGCAAAAAATTTACGAGAATACTGAATATATCAAGAAAAATGGGCTAGACATGCCCGAAATTGAGAATTGGACATGGAATCGACGCAAAATTAACAAAATTAATATCAACTAGTTTTGCTAATAATATATTCAGCAACTTTTTTTATTGACTGATTAGATTCTGGCATATAATTTGCCGACAAATGCCAATTATGCCACATACCCTTACCAATACGCAAAGTTGCTTTTACCTTATCTCGTTTTGCATATTTAACGATTTGCTTACACTCACTAAGCAGTACTTCATCTGACCCAACCTGCAACAAAAAAGATGGCAAATTATGCAAATCTGCAAACATTGGTGAAATAAATGGATCTGTTTTATCAAAATCACCAATATAAGAATCAGTAAAAAAGTCCATAATATAAAGATTTAATATTATATCTTTATTGTTGTTAGTAATATAACTCTTGCCACTAAATGTCGCGTCAACTGAAGGCGAAAAAAGCACCAAACATGATGGTTGTGCTATTTTATCGTCCCTAAACTTCAATGTAGCCGACATAACTAAACTAGCGCCAGCAGAATCACCCACAATCGCTGTTTTCTTTGGGTCAAGACCATCCTTAATTAAACTCACCCATACTTTCCGTATTTCATTTAGAGCTATGGGGTATTTTGCCTCTGGCGATAAGCTATAATCGATTAATAACACCCTTGCCTTACATATATTTGCCAATCTCTCTGCATAGGCAATATGAAGCGCTGACATACCAAAAACAAATCCGCCTCCATGAATATAAATTATAGTAAGCTCAGTTTTAATCGGTGGGCTAACCCAAGCGACCTTAACGCCTTCAATAAATGTCCACTCAATTTTTAACTTTCGAGATAATAAATTAACCGCTGTCAAACTTTTTTCATATTTTTTACGTTTTTCGTTAATGTAATCAGCATCGTATTTGCTCTTATTATTCGAGGCAATTAATAATTTTTTTATAATCTTGGCTTGATTGCTAATCATTTTTTTGACAATATTGAAATGATAAGTTTGAGTTCATAAACATAGTATAACAGACATAAAATATCAATACTCAAAAAAACTTCACACTAATTAGCCTCGACTAGCTCAGACCAAGTTAAGAGTTGGTAATTTGTTTAGCTACATATTTTGCAAATTTTTTACTAATTGAGTGGTTAACGCCCATTAGTCTAGTTATCTTAACATTATCAAATAACTCTAACTGATTAATATTTTCTTGCACTAAAAGCTCATCCAATGACCCATAAATTATATGGATAGGCAATTTAGTACCTTTAATGTCATCGTAAACATTCTGTTTAATTATCGTATTCTGTAACGATAAGCTAAAACTATGCCAAGTTTTTTCATCCACCTCTAAACCATCTTTTATACGTAATATGTTACGAAGATGCTTTGAATATTTTATTGCAAAATTCTTTTTCTGACATATCAATTCATAGGCATTTAAATAAAAATCCGTACGCTTATTCGAAAAAAACTTGTTATTATCACTATTTTTCAAATATAAAGGCAAACTTAGTATATAAGCTTTTTTTATTTCTGCAGGATAAAGATAACAATACCGAGAAACTATAATTGAGCCCATAGAGTGTCCCACTATTTCAAAGGGGGCTCGTATTTTAAGCTTCTTAATAGTCTTTCGCAGATATTTAATATGATCATCAACATTATATTCACAATTTATTGGCATTGGTGATTCGCCAAATCCTAGTATATCAATCGCAATTATTCGATATTTTTTCACATCAAGCTCTTTAATTAAAATATCCCAAGTCTTATATGTTGCGCCCAAGCCGTGCAGCATAAGGATAGTCGGCTTATTATTACCGCCAGAATCAAAGCCAACAGAAAGGCTTCTGATAGGCTTAAAATAGTTAAAAAATCTTTTTACAAAACTGAACATGTATTAATTATAGCAAATGTAAAGTTTATAAATCTAATATAACCAATAAACGCATGGACTCATACCAAAATGATTGCTTAAAATTAAAGTCTGATAAATTCAATCATTATGCTATTTATTTGGAGGGCCAGGTGGGACTTGAACCCACGACATTCTGCTTAAGAGGCAGACACTCTAACCAGCTGAGTTACTGGCCCATTTACAGAAATTGATTGTACACTATTACCTCTGTTGATGCAAGACTAATAAAATTAGAAAGGCGCTCTAAAGAGCGCCTGATAAAAATGATTTTGTAATAGCTTCCACTATTACAAAGCTGAGACCATCCACTACAGCACTCTCAGATAAATGAATATCACCACAGTCAATAAAGTACTCAAGCAATTGTTCTCTCATTGCTTGAACAAACTTAACTTCTTTTTTTGTAAAAGACTCAGGCAAAAAACTAACCTTGTCTTTATAAATATTAACGTAAGATGAAAAAACACATTCATCTTTGTTTCCAAAGAACAATACCTCATTACCTAAGAGATCTTTGTCTCTTGATAATATCAAATTATATTTTCGTATAATATTTATATTAAAAAATAAAGAACCAGTTTTGTATCCATTAATTTTTGCAGGTTTTTGCTAAGAAAGCGCAATAAGAAATCTATACCTAGAGTCATTTTTTGAAAACAAGAAATTACTTAAATTATTCCGCTTTTTATAAACAAAAAACCTTCTCGCGCGAATTAACCTTACATTTACAACTGATCAGACTAATCAAGCATTAAAATAATAAACCCATCAATGATGAGTTTATTATTTTGGTACACCCGGCAGGATTCGAACCTACGACCCCTTGGTTCGAAGCCAAGTACTCTATCCAGCTGAGCTACGGGTGCATATTTATTAATCTTAATTATACCATATATAAGCATCATGAGGTATAATATAAAAATATGGATATTCACACAAACATTTCACTAAAAAACTTTACAACAATGAAAATTGGCGGAAATGCACGCTTTATGACTGACGTTCACAACAAAGAAGAAGTCGCAAATATATGCCATAACGCCAAGGAAAAGTCATTACCAATATTTGTCCTAGGTGGTGGCAGCAATGTTATCGCGACAGATAAAGGTTTTAGTGGAATCATTATTCGAATGCGAATTCCTGGTTTCGAAATCATAGACAATGACCTCAACTCGACTACCGTAAAATTAGGCGGCGGTGAAAATTGGGACTCCGTCGTCAAGCGTATAGTTAGCATGAATCTTACTGGAATTGAAGCCATGTCTGCCATCCCCGGTACTGCTGGTGCTGCACCAGTTCAAAACGTCGGTGCTTATGGGCAAGAAATTGCCGATACTTTGCAATCATTAGAAGCTTATGACACGCAAACAAATAGTTTTATTACCATGCAAAGCTCTGATTGTAAATTCTCTTATCGAAACAGCATCTTTCGCAACGAATCAATGGGGCGATATATAATTATATCTATCACAATAAAATTATCGAAAAATCAACCTCAACCCCCATTTTATGAAGCATTACAAAAATATCTTGATAAAAAGAACATTAATATATTTACACCCGAGATAATTAGAGACTCGATAATAGAAATTCGAAAAAACAAATTACCCGATCCAAAATTTTTACCCAATACAGGATCTTTCTTTAAAAATGCCATTGTCGAAACTTGGCAACTTGATGATTTAAAAAAAATAAAACCAGACATCCCGGTATACGATATGGGAGATGGTCATTACAAAATACCAACCGGTTGGTTAATCGAACAAACTGGATTTAAGGGTCAATTGTTGCATGGCATGAGGGTTCACGATAAAAATGCCTTGGTGCTTATCAACGAATCAGCAAAATCATATAAAGACCTAGCCAAAGCTCGTGATGAAATAATTAGCAAAATCCGTGATACTTTCCGAATACAGATACAACAAGAACCGCTCGAGATATAAAATACTTGTGATTTAGTATCAAAACGTTTATGATTATAGATATGAATCGTCGTGGTTTTACCATTGTAGAATTAGTTGTAATTATTACCGCAATGGGTATATTACTTATACTTGCTGTGGTAAACCTAAGTAGCTCACAAGCAAATGCGCGCGACAACGAACGCAAAACAGATATCGAAACTATCGCCTTACATCTTGATACTTATTACAAATCAGGATCAGATAGTAGCACGTCTTTAGGCAGATACCCGTCAACTGTGCTAGTCCAAGATGTAGCAACTATAAAACACATGCTACGCGACATTGACACAAAATCAATTACTGCGCCAAGTCAATCAGCTCCAACATTTACAGCTGCTACAAATTATACACAAACAACAACAGGCGTAAGTCCTCAACCAGAAACTAACCAGTATATATATCAACCAATAAAAAGCGACGGCACGCTATGCACCGATGAAACTCAAGATTGTCGTAAATTTAATCTATATTATAAATTAGAAGTAGCAACTATCAATGCAGATTGCCCTTCACCAGGTTATATATGTATGTTGAAAAGCAAAAATCAATGAAATTAATAATTAACGAAAAAGGCTTTACTACGGTTGAACTACTTATAACTCTATTTGTAGCCGTCATTTTTTTAACTTCAGGCTACCAATTATACAGTTTAACTATAAAAGATGGTGGTGAAGCTCGCGCACAATCACGAGCTAATAATATCGCATACGATTATCTACAACGTTATAAATCAACAGCTACAAGCTCTTGCTCACCCCAAGAACCATTGACCAATTCACCAATAATCATATCAGACTTATCAGACGTAACTGTAACTGTAGCCATAACCTGCCCATACGGCTCTAGCACTTCATTTTCAGCAAAAGGCGGAAACATATCCACAGTAAACGGATATACCATACATACGTTCACGACAAATGATTCGTTTTATGCAGAGAAAGATGGTTCAGTTGAAGCATTAGTTATCGGTGGTGGAGGCGCTGGCGGAACCAACAATACCACAAACACACGTACAGCAAGTGGTGGTGGTGGAGCTGGCGGATTAATATATAACTCAAGCAATACCGTATCATCAGGTCAATCAATAAGCGTAATAGTAGGAGCTGGCGGATTAACATCTGAAGCAAAAGGTCAAGATTCTTCATTTGGAACAATAACAGCAACTGGTGGCGGAAGAGGAGCCAATATAGCATACTCAGCCCAAACAGGAGGTTCTGGTGGTGGTGGAAGTTATTATTACCCAACCGCTGGACTTGGAACAACAGGTCAAGGTTATAACGGTGGCGGTGGCACTATACAACATTTTGGAGGTTCTGGTGGTGGTGGTGCTAATGAATCCGGTTATAGCAGCGTAAACGATAATGGCACAGCTGGTGGTGGCGGACTTTACTACGGCAATTTATTTGGTAACACCGTTGGACAAAATGGATACTTTGCTGGTGGCGGTGGTGGTGGCGGAAGAGAAGCTTTCACAGCAGGCAACGGCGGCATCGGCGGTGGCGGGAATGGATCGTTAACTAATGGCAACAATGGGGTCAATGGCACTGGTGGCGGCGGCGGCGGATCAGGCCCCTATAGCTCAATAGGAGGAGCTGGTGGCTCGGGCATTGTGATTATCAGATACAAGACAGCTATACCCTCTATATCCAAAATATCAGTAACTATTAAATATAATAACCCTCAAGAATCAGTGAGCAATGCAACTTATGTCACAGCCCAATAACTTAAATATACCAATTACAAAAAACGGTTTTACTGCCGTCGAAGTCTTAATAATAGCACCAATTGTGGTTCTAGTTATTGGAATATTTATTACATTAATCGTCAATATGACGGGTCAAGTATTAGCAACTAAAAGCGCCAATACTCTTACCTATAACATCCAAGATGCATTAAACCTTATAGAACAAGATGTAAAATCCAGCAATAGCTACCTAGCGACTAACAACATTAGCCTTATATCACCACAAGGCTATGACAACGCAACAGCTGATTTTCGAAACATAGATAACGGCACAATGTTGATACTCAGTAACTATGCGACAACTAGTAGCCCGTTATCCCCAGATCGTAATATTGTATATTCCTTAAACACCCCGAACGCATGTAATAGCGCGCAAATCGATCAAAACGCCCCAATGCCAATAAATATTATTTATTTCGTCAAAGATAAAACATTATGGAGACGAACAATTATGCCGTCCAATTATACCGATGGCTGTGACGCAACCACTAAGCTTGCAGTAATACCATGGCAACAACCAACTTGTTCACCAACTGCCCCATCAGGTGACTATTGTAAAACGCAAGACACAAAACTCGTGGATGGGATTGTAGATGATGGTGGATTTAGTATTAACTATTATACCAAAGCTGATACCACTAATCCAGATCCTATCGCCAATAATCCTACCAGTACAGACGAAGCAAGATCCGTAGCCTTGCAATCAGTTACTACAGTTAGTGTAAACATAACTGCAACTAATACCGCTGCAGGCCGAGACGTTAGTCGATCGGGTATAATTAGAGCCGTAATTCCAAAAGACAATATAGCAAATAGCCCATATAACAGCTACCAAAACACTATACTAGCAGATAATCCAATTGGGTATTGGAGCCTTAATGAAACGTCAGGTACGACCGCCTTGGATATAAGCGGCAGAAACGCTAACGGAATATATGCAGGCGGAACTAATCTCAACCAACCAGGTGCATTGTCAGCCACCAACAACTATGCTGTCAAATTTAATGGGCCATCTTCACCAACCAGGGTCTCTACTCCATCCGATACAATATGGAATCGCTCTAATGGCCAAGAATTAACAATAGAAGCGTGGATAAATCCCAATTGGACTTCATCTTACGGCGATATACTATCAAATAGAATAAATATATCAACTAATCCTAATTGGGAATTATATCAATACTCGACTGATGGATCACTACAGCTTCATGGGTCATCACAGTACAAAAGCACTTACACACCACCGAATAACGTATGGACATATATAGTAGCAACTGTTGATTCGGCCGGTAATTCAAAGCTATACGCTAATGGCCTTGTTGTACAGACTACTACTGGATATACTTACGGACCAAACACCAATTCATCATTAACTATTGGAGCAGCAACCCCAACTGGCAATGAACCATACGCAGGAACGATAGATGAAGCTGCTATATACGACAGAGCTTTATCAGCAGCGGAAATATCTCAACACTATGCAGCCAGGACTCTTCCATAAAAAAGCTTGTGTTAACTAGAGCACTATAGTAGTATTATTACTATAAACATAATCATAAACCAGGGGGAAATCAGAAATGATTCTAAACAATATCAAAGATAAACAAAAGAACAGTGGTTTTACAATCGTTGAGCTTCTAGTCGTTATTGTGGTTATTGGTATTCTTGCTGCTATCACTATAGTTTCTTACACTGGGATAACAACAAAAGCCAATACTGCTACTAACCAACAAAACGCTAATTCGGTCGCAAGTGCCGCTGAAACGATAAACGCAGAGAAGGGTTCATTCCCAGCATGGACTACAAGCTCTAGTAGTACAATTTCACTACTTAACGCTGGTATAGCAAAAATACCTACGACAATTACGTTAACCTCTACTGCCGCCACATCAGGATCTAGCATAGGTTACACAAAAGTAACAAACGGTGTTTGTGTCAGTTATTGGGATTATTCCGCCTCTAAAGCAATATATGTTGGCGCAGGCGCTGTAACGATGACGATTACAAATGGACAAAATACAGGTTGTGTTTCATCATAAATAGCTACCTATAGACAATAATAAAGTATGTGTTAAATATGTAGATTATTGTAAAGTTCTTAATAAGATAGTACAATAATCTACAGTAAGCATAATCATATAAACATAATTAAGGAGATGATCAGAAATGATTCTAAACAATATCAAAGATAAACAAAAGAACAGTGGTTTTACAATCGTTGAGCTTCTAGTCGTTATTGTGGTTATTGGTATTCTTGCTGCTATCACTATAGTTTCTTATACTGGAATAACATCAAAAGCCAATACTGCTACTAACCAACAAAACGCTAACTCAGTCGCAAGTGCTGCTGAAGCAGTGTATGCAGAAACTGGCGCATACCCATCCGCATCACTGAGTTCGATAAATTCTGGTATTGCAAAAATACCTACTACAATTGATATATCTGGTACCGCAACAACATTAGCAAGCGACAGTATAGGTTATACTCTTAAATCAACTAGCGGCGCTTGCGTTAGTTACTGGGATTACAGCACATCTAACGGTGGAACAAAATACGTAATCGTTGGCAATACTACTTGTCCATAATAAAAATATTAAAATAAATCATAAATAATAAAACCACATAATTATGTGGTTTTATTATTTATGACTAAATTCTAAAAGCTAAATGTCATCACTAGGCAAAGGAAATAACTTAGCAAAAATAACAACATCCTTTCTAAGCACAGCTAACTCCTCTGGATTATCACGATTATCAATTGCTAACTTCATCCACTCGGCTATCTGCGCCATGTCTTTTACCGCTAACCCACGTGTCGTTATTGCTGGTGTGCCTATTCGAATACCACTAGGCCTAAAATATGGCAATTTGTCATCTGGTATTACATTGGCATTAACTGTTAACCCAATTGCATTCAAAGCCTCATCCGCAACCTTACCGTCAATATCAAAGCTCTTACGAACATCTATCAGCATCATGTGATTACTAGTTCCACCCGTTATTAGTTGAAACCCTCGTTTTTGTAATTCGTCAGCCAATGCAGTCGCATTATCAACAATTTGCCGAGCATATTGCTTAAATTCTGGCTGCAATGCTTCACGAAAGGCGACCGCCTTAGCTGCAATTGTGTTTATGTGCGGACCACCTTGCATACCAGGGAAAACAGCACGATCAATTAGTGTCGGAATGTTCTCTATCGTTTTTTCTGGAGCAACCAACGGATTACCTACGATGCCTTTGCTTAAAATTACTCCGCCACGTGGACCACGAAGCGTCTTATGCGTAGTAGCTGTTATTACGTGGAATCCATAATCAAACGGATTTGCGGCTACTCCACCAACGATTAACCCAGCAATGTGAGCCATATCAGCCATCAATAATGCACCAACTTCATTGCCAATAGCTGCAAATTTAGCATAGTCAAGCTCACGAGGATAGGCACTAAAACCAGCCAAAATTATTTTCGGTTTATGTTTTAGAGCTAGTTCGCGTAAGTTGTCATAATCAATTTCGCCCGTCGAAATGTCTTTCATCTTGTAACGAACAAAATTATATAGTTTAGCACTCCTAGTCACGGGTGCTCCGTGTGTCAGATGTCCTCCATGGCTCAAATCCATCGCAAGTACTGTATCGCCCGGATTTAGCCACGCACTGTACACAGCCTCGTTAGCAGGCGCCCCAGAGTGAGGTTGTACATTAGCATGATCAGCTTTAAATAATCTTTTAACACGATCAATTGCTAATTGTTCTACCTGATCGGTAAACTCCTGACCGCTATAATAACGTTTACCAGGATAACCTTCAGCATATTTATTAGTAAAAACGCTTCCAAGCGCCGTTAAAACATCACGACTGACATAATTTTCGCTTGGAATTAGCTCTAACCCTTCTCGCTGCCTGATCTCTTCACCTTTAATAAACTTAGTAATTTGCTTATCGTCCATAGCAAGCTCCTCCTATTTAATTTAATTATACCATCGATTAGCCAATTGACTGTATACCATAAGTGATATAATATATATTATATGACTAATAATGATTACAAAACCAAAATTGGTGCATTGATCCAAGAGACAAGACAGTCGCGAGGATTAACTCAAGCTCAGCTAGCCGAGGCGTTAAATACTAGCCAAAGCGCAATCAATCGTATCGAAAAAGGTGGACAAAATATCAGCCTTGAGATGTTAGCGCGCATTAGTGACGTTCTATCAAGCGAAATAGTTAGCTTAAACCAATCTGGTAAAATTAATTTTCGAATAAATGGTGGCAAAAAGTTATCTGGTGAGATTGAAGTAAAAACTAGCAAAAATGCAGCCGTTGGGTTGCTTTGCGCTAGCCTATTAAATCATGGCACAACTACAATCAGACGAATTGCACGCATCGAAGAAGTAAATCGTATTATTGAAGTACTACAAAGCATTGGCGTAAAAGTGCGCTGGCTAAACGACAAAAATGATCTTGAAATTACTCCCCCAGCACGATTAAAACTAAAAGATATCGATATAGAGGCCGCAAAACGCACACGTACAGTAATAATGTTATTTGGCCCACTACTTCATCAATACAAAGAATTTAAGCTACCATTTGCAGGTGGATGTAAACTTGGAAAACGAACGATTGAACCACACATGACAGGTCTTGCCCCATTTGGGTTAAGCGTCGACTCAACCGACGAATGTTACAACGTAAGTGTTCACGAAAAAACCGTATCTAAAACTATATTATTGACAGAAAGAGGCGATACAACAACCGAAAACGTAATTATGGCAGCGGCGTTATATGATGGCGAAGTAACAATTCGTAACGCCAGTCCAAATTATATGGTTCAAGATTTATGTTTTTTCCTAAAGAAACTAGGAGTCAAAATTAATGGAGTCGGGACAACCACTCTTAAAATTCGTGGCGTCCGTAGTATAAACAAAAATGTAGAATACTACCCTAGCGAAGATCCAATTGAAGCTATGAGTTTAATTGCCGCTGGACTCGTAACTGACTCCGAAATTACAATCAAACGCGCACCAATCGAATTTATAGAAATAGAACTTGCAATACTTAACTTAATGGGGCTTAAAGCCGAAATTAGCGAAGAGTACAAAGCTCGCAATAACGAAACGCGGCTCGTTGACATTAAAATCATGCGATCAAAACTAATTGCGCCAAAAGACAAGCTCCACAGCATGCCATTTCCCGGCGTAAATATGGACAATCTACCATTCCTCGGACTAATTGCAACAGTAGCAAAAGGACGAACAATGGTACATGATTGGTCATATGAAAATCGAGCAATATATTTTACCGAACTAAGCAAACTAAACGCTAGCATAGAGCTAGTTGACCCACATCGAGTCTATATAACGGGGCCAACTAAATGGAAACCGGCTGACATAATAACACCACCAGCTTTAAGACCATCTGTCGTCATTATGCTAGCAATGCTAGCCGCTCCCGGCCGTTCAATATTACGAGATGTATATTCAATTAACCGCGGATATGAAGATTTTGCTAACCGATTAAATACATTGGGCGCAGACATAGAAACTTTGCGCGAGATTTAAGCGTAAGGGTCGTAAGTCTTTTTTGCTGGAACATTAACAGTCAAATTTATACGACCAGTACTATTGTGCCTCTGCAAAGTAGATGCGCGATTAACGCGCTTAAGCTTAATAGCTTGTCGGCTAACTGTCCTAGCTCTTATAACGCCATGCATATTGCCAATAGCTGAACGGCTATAAACACCAACCATACGACGATTATCGTCAACCTGCCGTCGCTGGTTAAATGAAGTTGACGCAACCGATCCAATTCGATTACCATTTGCAATCCGAGCAAACCCATTGCTGTGAAATGGCTTACTGCTGTTATCATTGACTATATGCTTATTCAAATCCATATTTATACTACTTATGATTATACCTAATAAATAGCTACTTGGTCAATTTTATTTCAACTAATATTTACAAACAATCCCCGCCATTGTTGAGCTAAAATCAAATAGTCAAATAGCCGGGAGCGGTCAATAATCAATTTCCGAGACATCGAACCGAAAAGCCGTGAGCCTTAGAGGACGTGTAACGGGCCACAGTCGCGTAGCCCGAGTACAAGTAACGTCTCCAAGCACTAGCGCTAGACTCTGAACTAGACCACAAGTAGGCGTTCGACGACAGGCTGTAGAACGACCCATTGGCGCTCCGGTAGCCGACAAGCGGCACATTCAGCCCTGAACTACCGTTAGGCGCTTTCAGCTGTGTACCTTGGTCAGTGCCACGCCAAGCATTAGTTAAATCAGCCTGCTCTTGTGTCATGCCTAACTGCATCTCTAGTATCTTCCAATCATTGTCAGTTGGTATGTGGGAGCCTGTAGGGCAGATACCTTGTGAGCCTTCTGCTGTTGCGTATTGCATGGCTTCGTTCCATTGGTAAAAGCCACCGTTAGCTGTACAGTTAGCTTCATCGTTGTTATAACAATACTTTTCTATGATTGAGTTGTTAGTTTGTTCTGTAGTGCTTGTAACCATGGTACCTGTGTTTAGGTTAGTTTTAGACCAGGTTTGGTTGCCTATGGTTATCCAGTCATAGGTAGTTAGGGTTGGGGCTGTGCTTTCAGTTACTTTGTAGGTTAGGTTGTCTTTGGTTGCTGTTAGGCTGTAGGTTGGACTAGTTGTGGTTGTATCTGTGCTGGTAAGAGCAAAGGTATTACCAGAGCTTGGTTTAAGGCAGTAGTTAGTGTCAGGAGATGGACTAGTTGAGCTTGTT
>Ga0172378_10001213_pt1 | contig 23661 bp, 14 predicted proteins | sample GrowelOW332metaG_FD_119755 | JGI IMG/M metagenome (GOLD analysis project Ga0172378, IMG submission 119755) | Groundwater microbial communities from an aquifer near a municipal landfill in Southern Ontario, Canada - Pumphouse #3_1 metaG | ecosystem: Environmental > Aquatic > Deep subsurface >... | reverse complement strand
TTACAAACACATTCTGAGTATTACTCAAAATCCTCAGGCATAGATTATCACCATTGCCATCAATTATAGTTGAATTGATGTAATCCTGGTTGTTCGTAAGGTACTCCATGCTAAAAAGACTGATGTCATTGGTGGTTATAGTGATGCTCTCATAATATCTTCCTGGATACACAAGCACAGAATCTCCAGGATTGGAAGCATTAATAGCTGTTTGTATACTGGTATATTGTCCTGCTCCGGTAATATCAACAATTCTGGTTACGGCATACATACTTATGCCCATCATACATAACAGCCCAGTAACAATCCATCTATACATTTTCATAACTTCTCCTACCGGATTTGTTCTTAATACATCCTTTATATATCTTACTTTTTTAAATCACATTTAAGCAAGCAATCTGATTAGAAATGCATACTAACAGTATAACTGATCTTCTGCTTCTTGTCAATTAAGAAGTTGAGTGCTTGCGAGAAACCAGATATTGAGTCAACACTTCACTTGAACACATAAACCGTTTCCCAATATGGGAGATAGAAAGCCAAAGCCAAATATTACAGACACTTGGTGATCCTGGATGACCAAACCAATAAGATCTGCCGGGCTCTAACTGTCTAAGATAAGATCTATCCCTTAAGCGATGCCCTGGAAGTAATGGATAATCTTATGGTTCTGGAAAACAAGTTCAACAGCTTGGATGATGCCAGGGACAGATCAAAGCTATCTGATGAATGTCACCTTTCTGGTGCTGATGTTTTTACCGCTTACACTCAGATTAATAAAGTAAAGTCCACATAAGCAAAGGATATTGTCCTTATCCCTCTCATCCCAGTATGTGTGTTAGTCATCAATATATCAGGTTTCCTTTGTTGTAAATTTCGGGGATAGTGACACCATAACCCATAAAAAAATAAATATGAGGTTTAGGGGTAAAATAACAATAAAAAAGCAGAAAAAAACACCCAATTATATCCAATACATCTCCAACTTCGTAAAAAAAGCAATCCTAATCTTATTTTAGCATTAGCTTGTTGGTATAGGAAAAACTGCTGGTGCGAAAACAAAGCAGATAGATACCAGCACTTAACTTATTACCTTGCTCATCTTTTCCATCCCATACCTGAGTGATGCTTCCTTTACCCAAACCACTGATGCTATGGACTCTTTCACCTTTAATATTATATATATCTAAAGTATAATAACCTGATTCATCCTTTAAATTGAGTTCAATTGTAGTGCTACTGGTAAAAGGATTGGGATACACATATAAAATCTCTGTTGGGGATGAATTTATTTCGTCATAATTAGCGTCAGATATCTCATAATACGCAGAAGTAGTACTACTGGGGTCCCAGCCAATTTGATATGCCTTAGCTTTAACAAGGGTATTAGTAGCTATATGCAATGGAGCAGAATAAAGAGTAGAATATTCATTGGGTTCTGTTCCATTTAGAGTGTAGTGAATTTCAGCTCCAGATGTAGCACAAATAATAGTTACATCTTGGGCAGTTTGATAGGAACCTCCTTCGGGTGAAAATGTAGGATCAGAAACTATTTGTGTGATACTTGCATAAATCGGAAACAAGTTATTCGGAAAGGAACCGATTATCCCATTAATTTCACTGGTTACATTTGGTGAAGCGGCAAGAATTTGCTGTGCACTCTCATCCCATACTTTAAAAAAAATGATTTCTCCGTTTATTTCAGTATATATTTGTAGTAAACAGCCCGGAATTTCATTAACAACGCTTATACTACTTTTTCCCCGTAATTCTTGTATGCCATTAACATATGCAAAAGCAGCCAGGACATCATCTTCAGTAGCAGGAAATCCAGAAATACTAACTGTAGCCATAACTGTCATACTTCCGGTTAAAATAACGGGTTCACTCCAAGGATCAATAGCAAAGACGACAGCTGAGTAAAGAACGAAGAACAATAGTATTATTATTTTATGCTTCATTGTTTTCTCTCCTCTTCTATTTTATAATCATAATTTTCATACTTTGTGTTTTGCTCATAAAATGCATTTTACACAAATAGACCCCAGAAGCAACTCTTCTGCCGTTTTCATCTGTGCCATTCCAAATTATATTATGATTACCAGATTCCAGTTCTTCCTTAAGCAGAGTAGCTATTTTCTGTCCCCGCAAATTGTATATTTCTATTTGGAGGGATTGTTTTTCTTTACCCACATTAAAATTTATAGAAGTAGATACTGAAAAAGGATTAGGATAGACAGAAACAAGTCCGGTCACTATTTCCGGTGTTAGATTCGGAGCTTTTCTTAAAGTATAATATATTCCTTTATTATAATCACCTATAATCTCTGCTGGTTCACTTATTAGATTGGGTAGTAGATTGATTATTTCCTGGCTGTCTTTCTTGATAAGTTTGAATTCAATTATTTCCCCGGAAATATCTGTAAAGATGTTAATGTAGGTGCCCAAAATACCATTATGATTTATCAAAGTAGCCAATCCTCTTAGTTCTGAATTTACTATGGCAGCCAGTTGATCACCCTCATTAGCAAAATCCTCTAACGAGCACAAGACCGACTGGCTGTTTGTCTTTGGTATAGGAGACCCCCATTTGTCACAAGAAAGAATACTCTGAGGATATGTTTCTGCTTTAGAAGGATAAGCATAGAATAGAACACTCGGATTTAATAGTTTTATCCAGTAAGCTCTTCCAGGGCTTAATACTGATAGAGTACTATAAGGATTATTAGGTTCATAGATTCCTTCCACACCTTTCACTTGAATATAATTTCCCGTTAAGCTGATTAAAGCTGAACTTACATCCATTGGATTTTGAGGAAGATAACCTAGTAGATTCCACCCCCTCTGCAAATATATCGGGGTAGTAATATCAACTTCATAAGCTGTTACCGATAATACACAAGGATTGCTTACTTTTACAAATATACCTTTGCCATCCGATAAGTGACTTAATGTATTATAGGGATTACCGGGGGTAAAAACTCCCTCTGGAGATTTAATCATAATTATATTTCCCATTATACTGGCAAAGACATCTGTAATATCCATACTATTAGGATGAACATTCAGAGAAACCATATTCCAACCAGGAGACAAAGAGATGTTCTGCTGTTGTATATAACCCCCCATCAACCAGATAGGATCATCAGGAAAACTGCCAACATTTCCATTAACTTGACTGAACATTGCTCCCGTAATATCGTATATTTGATTAGTGCTTACATCCCATACCTTGAAATACACGATTTCACCATCTGTATCTGTGTAAACTTGAAATGAACAACCTGCAATGCCATTTTGAATAATAACCGATCCCTTTCCCCGTAATTGGGGACTGTCATTTACATCCACAAAGGCAGCTAAGACATCATCTGTTGCAGCAAATTGGTTATTAATACATACTGCAGCACCAACATTCATACTGCCACTAAGTATAATTGGCTCTCCAAAAGGGTCTTGCAGGGATTCTTCCAGAGGGAAAACAATCTCTAATTCTGTAAACATTACCTGCCCTCCATTATTAACAGAACCTACTCCTGGGCTAAGAACATAAGAGCCCCAAGTATAATCATTGAAAAACATTAAGCCCAATCTTCCAACTTTATGATGACCTTGCATTCCTACATATTTAACTTTGCTGGCAGGATAAACCCACATTGGTTTTATTCCGGCAAATTGAGGTGTTTCCACATTGTTCAGTTTGATAGGTTCGCTCCAGTGATTTCCATTGTCAGACGAAACAGAAATCCAGATTTCAGGAGTATTTGCCCATGCACTATAGTTCGTATCTCCATTTACATTATACTGTTTAGCCCTCCAACAATTCTGCCAGACCACAGCTAACATTCCATACCCGTTACCTTCAGTCATTCTTATATTATTATATAAGGTTGGCATTTCATTATTGTGAGCGCTTTCATCCCAATAAGGAAAATCCCAGCTATCTTTTATTTTGGGATGCCAATTTCCTGTATCAGAATCTTGTACATATTCTGCTTCTCCCCAAGGGAATTCATTATCCCAGGGCTGATAATATTCATCAATAGTATTAGCTGGTTCTTTTTGGGGCCAGATTTCATTGATTTTGAACTGTAAACCGGTTGGTTGATAAAGATCAAAAATTACTTCCTTGGGGTATTGCAAAGCAGAATAATAATTGCCATCAGCATTGGTTAATCCCCAAAGAGCAGGATAATGAATTCTTCCTAAATCATCTACTATAGCATTAAAATGACTGGAATTATCAGCTATTACTTTCCAGCAGATCTCATTATCTGCATAGGGCAGATTATTGAAATTAGTAAAATAACCAGTATTATTCGTAGGACTGCTATCAGGATTCCAAGAAGGTAAATTGCTATATTCACTAATGCGAGTCCATGTTCCTTCACCATAGTTCGGATTCACAAAAACATCTAAATCTTGCTCATTAATATTTGTTATTCCATCTGCTTCTTTAGCAATATGAAAACCAGCATAATAAAGGTTTCCATAATTATCACAGGTAATTGCATAATAGGGACGACGCCATTGAGAATTAATGTTCCACTGATCCAATTCAGGAATAGAAGTATAAGACCAAATAAGAGGATTTCCATATTCAATATCATCACTGTTAAAATCAGCATAGGCAATTCGAGGATTTTCGGAAGGGCCATATGTATGAGATTGAGAGTTCTTCGTAACTATATATATCCTTCTTTTCCCCAAAGCAGGTGAAGGACCTATTACTGCAGAAGGCCAAAGAAATTCATTATCATTTGTCCCTAATACAGTTATCGGATTATTTATAATCGTTACAGGATCATAAAATAATCCGAATATACATTCAATAAAGGCATCACAACTAAACTGAACTTCCAATTGGGTATCTGTATCAGTATTACACTGCCAAGCATAGAATGGTTTTCCGAAAACCGGATCAAAATAAAGGATTGGATACCCTTCAGTATGGTCAAAATCTGTAATTTCACTACAAATATCAAGGAAATTGGATGCATCTATATAGCCATAAAACACCCTCGGATAATTAGCAGCATACCTTTTACCCTGAAAAGTTAAGAAATATCCACCTCCATAGCTAATATCAGTAACTGAATGCAGTGGCAATCCGTTGTAACTGCCTATCATATAATCATAATAAGAAGTTAATAGCGGGATAGGAGTTCTGCTGAAAGAATAAAGTGGAACCAAAACATTATTGTAAGGTCCAATGCTCTTATCTTCAATTTCTTTTCCCTTAAGATTAGATGATGGTATTTTTTCCACTGCTATTATTAATGTTGCCTGTAATATAAAAAATACGGTTAATATCAGATTTAGAATTTTCATTTTTCCTCCCTGATAAATTGAGTTCCAAATGTTGGCGCAAAATCCAACACATTGTTTCTCAGGTTATTTGAAGACATTCTAATTAACCTCAATTCTACACTCTATATAATATCGAACGTCAATATGCATTTTTTCCCATCTTCACAATCCTTGTCAAGTTTTTTTCATCAAAAGCTACCTTGTCGCTATAACTCAAACAGTATAGGACTTATAAGGTTTTCCCATATCCTTTCCAATGGCTCTGAATGATGCAATTTCCTGTTTATCCAATCCTCTGAATATCCTTGTAGGATAGAATCAAACAACCGTAGGCAACTCAAACTACTCCCTAATTCTGGAACCTACCAGGTCTTTTAATGGTGATAGCAGCCACAGTAGGTATGCCTTTGATGCTTTGCTCTGGGTATTGCGCATCCAGTGAACAATGCAGCGTTGTCATAGTTACCCAGGATAACATTCTTCTATCGCCTTGATTAGTCCATTTGTTCATCACTAATCCAAAGTTTCGCTCTCTGCAAACCACGAGTTTTTAAGCTCTGCAAGACGGTACTGCTCAACATTCGCTTCAATCTTAGAATATTATCTCATCCTGAAGGGAAAGGGTTTATATAAGTTAGCAATCCTCAGAAAAAATAAGCTTGTGGATCATTCGTTCTTTGTCTTTCTTGTTGTCCGCTATAGTATAGGCACTTAAAATCCGCCTTGCTGCTTCTTCCGCTAAGCTTTGATGGGAGGCAAAGACCTCGCCAATTTTATCTCCTGCTCTTATTTCATCCCCGATTTTAGGATAAAGCAAAGCGCCGGCGCTATAATCAAGCGTATCTGTAACTTTTTGTCTGCCAGCTTTAATGTGGACTAAAGCATAGCCAATGGTGCGGCTATCAATGCTTTGCACCCAACCGTTTTGTTTAGCTATAATAGGAACAGATACATTAGCTTGCGGGAAAAAAGAATAGTTATCAATTACTCTTGGTTCTCCTCCCTGGGCAATAATAATTTCCTGTATTTTTTCCAATGCTTTGCCGCTTAAGACGGCTTCATCTATCATTTTTTTTGCCTGGGAATAATCTTTCGCTTTGCTTGTGCTGAACAGCATTTGGGTAACAAGCCCAGTAGTAAGTTCATAGGTATCTGGCAGATAATTCCCTTTTAAATATTCAATTGCTTCAATCATTTCCAAAGCATTGCCCACGGCATTTCCCAAAGGCGAATTCATATTGGAAAAAACAACTCTGACCTTCTGACCAAAGCTCTTGCCAGTATTTAGCAGTAAATCAGCCAGTTTATTTGCCTTTCTAATATTCGGCATAAAGGCACCGCTACCGATTTTGAGGTCAATAACCAGATGCAAAGCACCTTCAGCTATTTTTTTGCTCATAATGCTGGCGGTTATTAAGCCGGGGCTTTCTACCGTGCCGGTAACATCACGCAAAGCATAGATTTTCTTATCGGCGGGAACAAGCTCTTCGGACTGTCCTGCTAAAGCCAAACCGTGCTTTTCCACCAGCTTTTTAAATTCCTGCATAGAAAATGAGGTTTGGAATCCGGGAATGGATTCCAGTTTATCTAAGGTGCCACCTGTATGTCCCAAACCGCGTCCTGAAATCATCGGAACCAGCAAACCTAAAGCAGCGGCAATGGGAGCCAGCATCAAACTGATTTTATCTCCTACTCCGCCGGTGGAGTGTTTATCGGCGACAGGAAGCCCTTTCCCAAAGCTGAGAGTATTCCCGGAAGCGATATATGCTTCCGTTAATGCTTCTATTTCTGTTTCCGAAAGCTCTTGTAAAAAACAAGCCATTAAAAAAGCGCTCATTTGGTAATCAGTAATCTCTCCTTTTAAAAAGGCACTGATAAAATAGGCAATTTCCGCTGCAGTAAGCTCATAAGCATCCCGCTTTTTGATGATTAGTTCTACCGGATTATAGGAATTCATATTGTAACCTCTAATATGTAACAAGTTTGGAACGGATATAACCGCTAAACATATCCATAACCCAAACAACTAAGGCAATTAACCACATTATTAAACCTACATTTCGCCAGGCAAGCATTTGCTGCTGTTGATAAAGGGCAAGACCAATTCCACCCCCACCTACAAAACCAACTACAGTAGCCATCCGAATGTTCATATCCCAACGGTAAATGGTAAAAGCTAAGTAGGGAGCCAAAATCTGGGGAGTGACTCCATAACGCCAGACCTGTAAAGTGGATGCACCCGTTGCCTTTATTGCCTCTACGGGTCCGGGATCAATATTTTCTATCTGTTCACTGTAAAGTTTTACCAGCGCAGCAATGGAATGTATCCACAAAGCTAACATTCCAGCAAATGGACCAATGCCCACCCAAACGCAAAAAATAATCGCCCAAACAATTGCTTCTATGCTTCTGACTACCGTGGAAACTGTTCGGATAATTATATATGCAATCCTTCCGATGAAGGAATTATTCATTAGATTCTTAGCTGCGAAAAAGGAAAGCACAAAAGCAAAAGGTATGGCAAAAATCGTTGCCAGCAAAGCCAGATAGATGGTCTCTACCAAAGCGGATAGCATCGGAACTAGCTCTTTCAGATTGGGATTAAAAATTCCGCTAACTATAGCCTTGGTGTTGGCTGCTTGCGTAAAAAAAGCAATGGGCTTAACTTCTACAATCACCCAAGCCATAATTAAAGTGATGATAATAACTATGGCAAACTCGACCTTCCACAGCGCACCGGGTTGTTCAGAAATAATTATTTTGGCACCAATACAATTTTTGCTAAAAGTAAACAGAAACGCTATCAGCAGCGGAAATAAGAGTATTATCCAACCGCTGAAAGAAATATTGCCTAAACGCAATAAAAACCAGCTGATACAGGCAATTACATATAACCATACAGCATATTCAATGCTCAAAATCTTGATTTTCTTTATCATAATGCAATCCTCATTTATGGGTTTGTAGAGTCAAGGAAAAAGTGAAAGGGGGGGGAGGGGTCGAGGGGCCTTGGGGTCTTGGGGTCGAGAGGTCGAGGGGTCTTGGGGTCGAGGGGTCGAGAGGGCGAGAGGGGGTAGGGTAGCCGGAGCTCGCTGAAGCTCCGCATTTTTTTCTTGCGGAGGAACAGCGTCTTCCGGCTACACTTCTTGCTGAGGAACAAAGTTATCATAGTGTTTTCTGACTTCTTATTTAATTCTGACTTCTTATTTAATTCTGACTTCGTATATAAAGGGAAAAAGCCCCGGCAGGGCACCGGGGCAGGTGGTTCTGTTAATACAGTTTACTTGATAAGTTGTTTATCCAATTCATCCAGGAATACATTGAGCAGAAAGGAGAGCATAAATTCGAAGAATGCCTGTTCATTCTGCTCGTTAATTATAGGAATATCCAGAAGTTTATTGATACGGGTAGCCAGTTCTTTTATTAATATAGTTTTATCGGTCATTTTACATCTCCTTTTACATATTAGCTATTAGTTCATTTGCACCAGGGACACTATCCAAATAGCCATTTTCTACGGCTGTAGAAATAGACAGGATATCAGTGCCGACAGTTTGCAGATCGTTATAAGTTACAGTGCTTAGTTCAATGTGTCCTTCGCTATTACTGGCGAAACTAAACATCATTTTAATCCAGAGGGCATATGCATTGGGAGGAAGAGAACCCTCGGGGACTTTAGCTGCGTACTTAGAAGCATATTGTTTAAGCTCTACTTTATAATCACTGTTAACCTCTGCATAAATAGCTGATAGATTTTTCATTTTAGCTTTCATCTGGACATTGTGATTAGTGAGACTGGGTTTTACATATTTGCGACCGAGGCAGACAGTATCTTTACGATAACTGCCATAGGTCATTCCGTCTAAAGTGCCGGAGTAGGTTTTAATTCCATACTTTAAGTTTACTTTCATTTTAAGCTCCTATGCTTATTTTTTTCTTAGGCGTTTCCGGAAATCTGCCTTCATATATATAGGGGGTGACAAAACTGAGAAAGTGGTGACAAAATTCAGAAATATTTTTAAAAATTACCTCACTTGACACAAAAGCAGGTATTTAAAATATGGCATTAATATGTATAACTATAGGAGTTAGCTATGGATAGCTCAATAAAGGATTTATTAAATTTCCTCACTGGTAGCAGAAGCAGTTTTCTAGCAAGTTTGGAAATTGAGAAACGGTTGAAAGCAGAAGGTTTTAGTTACCTGCCTGAAGGAAACCCTTTTAAACTTAAAAGTGGTGGCAAATATTATATTCGGCGTTCTGGAACAGCGGTTATTGCTTTTGTAGTTGGTAGTGAACCAGTTGCCAAAGTTGGCTTTAATCTTGCTGGAAGCCATATTGACTACCCCTGTCTGAAGCTTAAACCTCAAAGCATAAAAACAGATAAAGGGATTACTAAAATTGGTGTGCAGGTGTATGGCTCACCTATTATAAGTACTTGGTTAGATCGCGAACTTGGCATAGCTGGCAAAGTGGTCGTTAAAACCGCAAAGGGTTATAAAGTGGAATCTGTGGATTTTAAAAAACCTGTGGCTATCATTCCCAATGTGGCAATTCACTTAAACCGTGAAGTAAATAAGGGCTTTAGCTATAACGCACAAACGCAATTAAATGCTCTTTTAAGCGTTAGTGCCTCAGCTGAAAATCCACTTTATAATGCCATTGCAGAAGAATTGAAGATAAAAGAAGAACAAATTTTAGAAACAGAGCTGTTTTTGTATGATTTTGCTCCGGCACAACTTATTGGATTAAATCAAGAAATGATTACTGCGCAGGGACTGGATAATCTATCGATGACTCATTGCATTCTATCTGCCTTGCTCAAATGTGATAAACCTCAAAAAACTGCTGTAGGTATCTTTTTTGATAATGAGGAAATTGGTTCACTTACTTCCCAGGGAGCAGATTCGTTATTATTGGATGAAATTTTAGAAAGGATTTGCCTTAGCCAAAGTAACAGTAGAGAGGATTTTTATCTGGCGTTACGGAATAGCTTTTTTATTAGTGCAGATGTAGCTAATGCTTGGCATCCTTCTTTTTCCGAAAAATATGATCCAGATTATGCTCCTCTGATGAATAAAGGACCCGTGATTAAGTTTGATGCTTATAGCAGATACGCATCAAACGCAGAAAGTTCTTATCACTTTATCCATCTTTGTGAAAAAGTAAAAGTTCCTTATCAGAAGTTTGTTGTGCGCAGTGATGGGACAGGTGGAATTACCATTGGGCCTATTTTATCTGCTCGTTTAGGACTCAATACTGTTGATATCGGAAATCCAATCTGGGCAATGCATTCTATTCGTGAAACAGGTGGAATCGAAGATCACTTGTATCTTATAAAAGTGCTTAGTCAGTATTTTGGATAGCGAAAAAGCGAGATAGCGAGATGGCGAGATAGCGAGATAGCGAGATGGCGAAATGGCGAAATGGCGAAATGGCGAGAGGTCTTGGGGTCGAGAAGTCGAGAAGTCGAGAGGTCGAGAGGACATTCAAAGCTCTTGACAAATATACAAAAAATAATATAAAGTTTATGAGAGGTTAAAATAATTAACTGTAAAAGGAGAAACAATGAGTGGCTTTAAACAGCTAAAAGTTTGGCAAGTAGGAATGGATTTAGTGATAAAAGTTTATAAAATCACTGAGTCCTTTCCTAAAAGTGAAATGTACGGATTAATCTCTCAATTAAGAAGGTGTTCAGTATCTATTCCTTCTAATATTGCAGAGGGCTCAAGTAGAAATAATCCCAAAGAATTCGCTCAGTTTTTATATATAGCCCAAGGTTCACTATCAGAGCTGGATACCCAATTTACAATAGCTCAACTTCTTGGTTACATACAGGATTTTAATGATATAGAAGAGCTAATTCGTCAGATAAGAAGTATGTTGACTGGTCTTATAAAAGCACAGAAGATACAAAACCCTCAAACAAAATTCTAACAATGACCTCTCGACCTCTCGACCTCTCGACCTCTCGACCTCTCGACCCCAAGACCTCTCGACTAATAAACATAGGAGTATACAATGGCAACATTCAAACCTTTTAAAGCCCTAAGACCCGTTCAGGATAAAGCTAAGGCAATAGCTTCATTGCCTTATGATGTTATGGATTCAGATGAAGCACGCCTGGAAGTACAAAAAAACCCTTTAAGCTTTCTCCATGTAGAAAAGCCAGAAGTGGATCTTCCTTCAGGAACTGATTTATACGATCCCGCAGTTTATGCCAAAGCCCGAGAAAACCTCTATAAATATATATCCGAAGGATATATGAAACAGGATGCAAAACCTGCTTATTACATATATAAACAAGTAATGGATGGTCGTGCCCAAATCGGTTTAGTAGGTTTAACTTCCGTTGATGAATATATGGATGGCACAATCAAAAAGCATGAATTAACGCGTGCTGAAAAAGAAGCAGACCGCATTCGTCATATTGATACCTGTGATGCACATCCTTCACCTGTATTTTTTACTTACCGGCACCAAGATATTATTGACCAAACTGTAGCCAAAGTTATGGCAAATAAGAAACCGGAATATGATTTTACCAGTGATGAGGGTATTGGTCACACGCTATGGGCGATGGACGATCCTTTAGATATAAAAACTATTCAAAATGCCTTTGCTAGTTTACCAAATTTATATGTAGCAGATGGACATCACAGAACTGCCAGTGCGGCAAAAGTTGGACTTAAACGACGGGAGCAGTTTCCTAACTATACTGGTGACGAAGAATTTAACTTTTTTATGGCAGTGATCTTTCCGGACAATCAATTGAAAATCTACGATTACAATCGCGTAGTGAAAGATCTGAATGGTTTAAGCAAAGAAGAATTCTTAGCCAAAGTATCTGAAAAATGGAATGTTACTCCCATCCCTGAAGGCGAAAACTTTGCTCCGCAAAAGAAACACACTATAAGTATGTATCTGGATGGAAAATGGTATCGTTTGGAACCTAAACCAGGAACCTGGAACGAAAAAAATATTGTGGAAGACCTGGATGTTTCCATTCTGCAAAACAATCTGCTAAATCCTATTTTAGGCATCAAAGACCCTCGCACCGATCAACGCATTGATTTTATCGGTGGAATTAGAGGTCTGGGTGAATTGGTAAAAAGAGTAGATAGTGGAAAAGAAGTAGTTGCTTTTGCAATGTATCCTACAAGTATGAATGAACTTATAGGCATAGCTGATGCAGGAGAAATTATGCCCCCCAAATCTACCTGGTTTGAACCTAAATTACGCAGTGGACTCTTTATTCACTTACTTCAATGATCAAATATACGATTATCAGTTTGGGCTGTCCCAAAAATTTAGTGGATAGCGAATGCTTTGCCTCTATTATGGAAAGCTACAAGATGCAGAGAACCGATGCTTGGGAAGAGGCAAATTTGATTCTGATTAACAGCTGTTCCTTTATCTTAGCCGCCTTGGAAGAATTGAATAGTTTATTGGTGGATGTCATCAATGCTACAGATGTAAGGAAAACTAAGATAGTTGTTACCGGCTGTATAATGAACCGTGGGTATGAGGAATTTAAAGAAAGCTATCGGGAAGTGGATGCTTGGATCCCTTTAAAGGACTTTGTCGCTTTTGATCAGTATCTGCAAGATAGTTTTCTTTTTCCTAAAGTAACTCCCAAAAAGCTATCCTATAAACAGAGAACTCATCTGGAAGATGGAAAATATGTTTATCTGCGGATAGCCGATGGCTGCAATAATAAATGCTCATATTGTATGATTCCGTATATTAGGGGAAAACAGATTTCCGAACCGATTGAAACTCTTATTGAAGAAGCAAAACAAATGCAAGATTATGGAAATGAGCTTGTTTTAGTGGCTCAGGATACCTGTTCTTATGGAACCGATATTTATGGAGAAAAAGCGCTTCCCAAACTGATTGAGGCGTTGCATAATCAAACGAATTATGATTGGATTCGGATCCTTTATCTGCATCCTGATCACTTTGATCTTGAGTGGATCGAGCTCTGGAAAAAATATCCTAAGTTATTGCCCTACTTTGATATCCCAATTCAACAGGTTAGCCCTAAAATCATCAAAGCTATGAATCGAAAAAAAAGCTATCAGGAATTGAAAGAACTCTTCCTGGATATTCAAAACGAAATACCGAATGCTGTTTTTCGAACTACTTTGATGGTTGATTTTCCGGGTGAAACAAATGAGGACTTAGAACTTTTGGATAAATTTCTTGCCGAAGTGCCTATCCTACAGGGAGGCGTATTCAATTATTCTCCTGAATCAAAAGTAGTGAATGATAGTATCTATGCTAAATATGATTGGGAAAGAGGCAAGAACTTGATGTTTACTTGGGAAGATAAACTAAATCAAGAAAAGGAACAGCTTCTGGAAAAATATGTAGGAACCGTTCAACCGGTCTTGATAGAAGGATATGATCCTTTAAGCGAACAATTTGTTGGTCGCTTATGGTTTCAAGCACCAGAAATTGATGGTTGCGTATATATAGATGAACTTCCAGAAACTAAAAGTTCTATTGTGAATGTGGAAATTGTGGATGTTATCGGAGAGGATGTAATGAGTATTTTCCATTCCGAAATCGAAACACCTAAAGGAAAAAAATAAATGAAAAAAATAGCCCTTACAGGAATAAAACCTACAGGAAATCCGCATATAGGAAACTATTTGGGAGCCATTAAACCTGCCTTAAAACTTTCTGAGACCTGTGAAGCGCGTTATTTTATTGCCGATTATCATGCTTTAAACGCTTGTAAAGACCCTATCGAACTAAGGAAAATGACAGTAGAAATTGCTGCGGCTTGGCTCGCTTGCGGCTTAGATCCTAAAAAAACTCTTTTTTATCGCCAAAGTGATGTTCCGGAAACATTTGAGCTTTTAACTATCCTTATGGCTTTTACTCCCAAAGGTTTAATGAATCGTGCGCATGCCTATAAGGCTATGGTCCAGAACAATCTGGAAGCGAGTAAGGATCCCGACGATGGTGTTAACATGGGTCTATATACTTATCCGATTTTAATGGCGGCCGATATTTTACTTTTCGATACAGATTTAGTTCCGGTAGGTACAGACCAATTTCAACATATTGAAATGGCACAAGATATTGCTCAGAGTTTTAACTATGTATATAAAACGCAAGCATTTAAGATCCCTCAACCAATTGCCGCTGAAGAAAGCAAAACTATTGTGGGACTTGATGGACGCAAAATGAGCAAAAGTTATAATAACACAATTCCAATGTTTTGCACCGAAAAAGAACTGAAAAAAGTGGTTATGAGTATTGTTACCAACAGCCAAACCGTGGAAGAGCCCAAAGATCCAGATAGCTCGAATATTTTTGCTCTGTATAAAAATTTTGCTACACCTGAACAAATAGAGAATTTAAGAGCGCGTTATCGGAAAGGAGGTTTGGGTTGGGGACAGGCAAAGAAAGAACTCTTTGAACTAATAAATGCAGAATTTACTCCTATCCGAGAAAAGTATAACGATCTAATGAAAGATCAAAATCAAATCTGGAATACCTTAAAAGAAGGAAGTGAAAAAGCAAGTAAACTCGCCTCGGAGAAAATTAAATTCCTAAGAAATATTATAGGAATTGACTGAGATAGGATTATTATAGGATTAGCAGGTTAAGTGTTTAATCTGCTAATCCGTTATAATAGCAATGCGGGCAAAAGATAGCTATTTCCTCTTTTGCAGCTAAACTATATCCCCTTTTTATTCTGCGATAAGCAATGTTGTACTATTTGAATCAATCTTGCTTTTCTTCAATATATGGAAGAAAGAGTTCATAAACTTCAACGGGAAGGCGTTTGGCTTTTCCTTTAGAAGCAAAAACAATGGTTAAATTGGCTTCAAAGCATTTTTCTTCTTGCGCATTAAAAATTTCTTGAATCCATATCCCTTTTATTCGGTTAATTTCCACAAAGCGACTTTTAACGGTGACGATTTCATCGTGGTCTATAGCTTTTATATAGTTCATTTCCACTTTATGAACCAAAAGTTGAACACCTTTTTCCTGTAAATCCGATTGAGCCAGATTCATTTTATATAAAGCTTCGCTTCTTGCAGCTTCTAACAATTGCAGATAGTTGGCATTGTTTAAATGACCGTAAATATCGCATTCATAGCCATAGATTCGTTTAGTAAAAGTCCAAGTCATATTATTCAATCCTTTTTATCCAGTATTTTAGCTGAAATTTACTTGACCGATATTCCTGTTTATATAATTATGGAAAAAAGAATATAATCAGAGGATATTATGGCAGCGAAAAATGTCAACCAGAAAATAAAGCAAAATATAAGAAAATCAACTAAACAATCTACTTCAGCTACAAAAACACCGGAGGTAAAGACGCCTTCCGCTTTCAGTAAACATCTACCTTGGGTTTTAGTAGTTATTCTTTTTCTTTTGTTAAGTTTAGTTTATTTCCCTGTTGCCTACCAAGGAAAAGCACCTCAGGCATCAGATATAACTCAATGGCAAGGTGCGGCCAAAGCCATTATTGACTACAATGCAACCCACAAAGATAATGCACTATGGACACCCTATATGTTTTCCGGAATGCCAACTTATATGATTTCTTTTCCGAATCGATATCCTTTTCTGGAAAGCATCACTAAGCTGACCGATAAAATTATCAACTGGCGTATCTTTCTGCTTTTTATTGGAGGTTTAGGCATCTTTTTACTTTTAAGGCAGCTGAAAATGGATCCCTGGATTGCCTTTTTTGCTGCTATATCCTTCACTTTTTCCTGTCATTGGGTTGGCCTTTTAGATATTGGACATAATACCAAATTTCGTGCAATTATGTATATTCCTTGGGTAGTTTGGGCTCTCTTTCGTTTAAAGGAAAAGCCGAATATGCTCAATTTGGGCTTGCTGGCAACTTTTCTGATTACACAATTAAGGGAAAATCATCCTCAAATAACTTATTATCTATATCTTTTTATCGGGATGTTTTGGATTTATGCTCTTATAGAAGCCATAAAGGATAAGCAATATAAGAAGCTTGGGAATTGGACTTTACTGCTGATTATTGCTTTTGTTTTAACCGCTTTGGCAGTGATGAATCCTTATCTATCTACTTGGGAATATAGTCATTACACAATGCGAGGGGGTTCTGCAGGTTTGGAAAAAAGTTATGCTCAGGCTTGGAGTTTTCCTCCCTTAGAAATAATCGCACTGCTTATTCCCAATTTCTTTGGGGGTATTAATGAATATTATTGGGGTGCGATGCCCTTCACCCAAATATATAATTACTTTGGAATAGTGGTGTTAGCTTTGGGTGTTATAGCTCTTTTTGGCAAACATAAAAAGTTCTCCCTATTTATGTGGATTGCTTCTGCTGTTTTTATGCTGCTAAGTTTTGGCAGTTTTACGCCTGTGCTTTCGGATTTCTTTTTTAAGTACTTGCCGATGTTCAATAAATTCCGCGTGCCTTCTATGACATTGATTATGGTTCAATTTATAGCAGTTATCCTTGCTGCTTTAGGTTTGGATACAATTGCCACCTTGAATAACAACAGTAGGTGGCAGAAGAACTTATTTACAGCTTTTTGGGTTAGCGGAGCTGTCTTTTTCCTGTTTTTAATTTTGGGTAAAAGTATTTTCAGCGGTCTGCCTTTTACTAATGCTGAAGAAATTGCCCGTTATCAAACTAAAAATGCTCTTGCCCAATTGGAATCGCTTAAAACTATGCGTCTTAATATGCTTTATAAAAGCGGAATTATGAGTTTATTGCTGTTAACCGTATCTTTTGGAATTTGCTATCTTGCCAGTGCCAAAAAGCTAAAAACCGTAGCTTTAGTAATGTTGATTACCTTAATATCCTTTATTGACCTCTATATATACACTGGCAAACATTTAAAAGACCTCTATCCAGCAGAAGAAAGAGAAGCTCGTTTTGTAGCTCAGGATTTTGATCAATTTCTACTGGAAGATAAAGACAACTATCGCATTTATCCTTTTAATATGGGACGAGTTAGAACTGCTGGAGAATGGGCTTATTATCATCAAACAATTGATGGTTATAGCGCAGCCAAACTAAAACGCTATGATGATATCTGGAAATTAATCCAGGGAGATGCAAAAAATGATGGCGAATTTCTTCGCTATTTAATAGGTGTGTACGAAAAAGGTGGAATTGAAACACCTACCCCCATTCTGGATATGTTAGCTACCAGGTATATCGTCTTCCCTGATTCTTTACCCTATGCTTCTTTTTTAACTAAAATCAGGCCTGTTTTTAGCAGTTATACCGGTGCCAATATCTATCAAAATTTAACTGCTTATCCTCGGGCTTGGTTTGTAGATTCACTAAGTGTTATTCCCGATATTAAAACCCGTCTGGAAAATATGCAGGATTTATCTTTCAATCCGCGTTCTTTAGCTATTGTAGAAACTAAGATAGATGGCGTTTCTAAACCAGATAGCTGTTTCGCGAAAGAGACCTTTTTCGATATGCACAATGTGAAATATGATGTAGGAACAGATAAAGATGCCTTTTTAGTCGTCTCCGAAATTTATTATCCCGCTGGCTGGAAAGCATTTATAGATGGCAAGGAAACCGAGATTTATCCTGTAAATCATATTTTAAGAGGCGTTAAAATCCCTGCAGGTAAACATACTTTGGAAATGAAATTTATCTCTGAAACCTATCGGTTAAGCTTAATTTTAAGCCTATCTGGAATCTTGTTAACAGTTATTCTAACGGTTGTAGGTTTTGCTTGGGAAGAGAAAAATAAGAAGCGTAAAATTAATGAGATCGTGTAACTGGAGCTCGCTGTAACTCCACTTTTTGGGTAGTCGGAGCTCGCTGAAGCTCCGCTTTTTTTTCTTGCGGAGGAACGGTGTCCTCCGGCTACATAGTTTTAGAAAGGACTTCGTCCTCTATCTACAGAAGTTCTTCCAGAAGATTTTTCAGCAGTTCCAATTTAGTATTCACTTCCGTAAATTTCTCTTTTTCTTTGGCGACAATTTCTTCTTTGGCATTATTCAGGAAATTGGGATTAGCCAGTTTTGCTTGAATTCCGTTTAGTTCTTTAGCTAACTTTTCGATTTGTTTGCTGAGGCGATTTTTTTCACTTTCAATATCCACCAATCCGCTTAAAGGCAAGAATATCTCTATATTCCTAACTACAGAAGCAATTGCAGCTTTAGGTTTTTCGATATTTATACCCCCGGATAATGTTTTCACCTTAGCCAGGCGATTAAAGTAAGCCATATAATTTTCGAAAAGTTCCTGTTGTGATTTTTCAGCAAAGCGAATAACAATATCAATTTCCTGAGCGGGAGCCAAGTTAATTTGTTTACGCAAGTTCCTAATGGCAGTTATGCTTTCCTGCACGAAGCTCATATTTCTATCAATATCATTATCTATAAGGGATTCATCTGCCTCAGGGAAAGCGGCAACAATAAGCGCTTCTTCTTCCATCGGGAAGATCTTTTTAATGCCCTGCCAAATTTCTTCTGTAATAAAAGGCATAATTGGATGCAGCAATCGCATTCCATTTTGCATTATATTCAGTAAGATATACTTAGCTGTTAACTTGCTTTCCTTGTCGGCAGAAGGATTTAAACGATCTTTACTCAGCTCAATATACCAGCTGCAGAATTCATCCCACATAAATTTGAAGATAGCGTTAGCAGCATCATTAAACCTTAAATTTTCATAGTGTTCGCGCACTTCGTTTATTACTTCCTGCAAACGAGAAATTATCCATCTATCGGCAAGTTCCAGTTGTAATTCATTTTCTTGGGGCAATCCCTCAATATTTTCCGCGTTCATCATAATAAATCTATAGGCATTCCACATCTTATTGGCAAAGTTGCGTCCTGTTTCCAAAATGCTTTCACTGAAAACAACATCTGCTCCTTTTGGAGTGCCAAAAATCATACTGAACCTTAAAGCATCAGCACCCACGGAATTGATTAAATCAATCGGATCAGGAGAATTACCTAAGGACTTACTCATTTTGCGTCCGATGTCATCTCTCACGGTTCCATGTAGCAAAACAGTATCAAAGGGAATTTTATCCATAAAATGGAGAGTACTCATAATCATTCTGGCAACCCACAGGTAGATAATTTCTGGAGCCGTAATTAATACATTGGTAGGAAGATAGTATTTAAGATCTGCCGTTTCATCAGGCCAACCCATTGTAGAAAATGGCCATAACCAACTGGAAAACCAAGTATCCAATACATCAGAATCTTGAGTAAATTTCGTTCCTCCACATTGAGGACACTTTTCCGGCATTGCTTTTGCTACAATCATATTGTTACAACTATCACAATAATATACAGGAATGCGATGTCCCCACCAAATTTGCCTTGAAATACACCAGTCCCGAATATTATTCATCCAGTGCATATAGACCTTTGTCCAGCGTTCTGGCTGAAACTTTACTTCTCCATTTTCCACAACTTCTATAGCCTTTTTAGCTAAGGGAGCCATTTTCACAAACCACTGATCAGAAAGATAGGGTTCAATAACCGTATCACAGCGATAACAACGACCTACGGAATAGGGATGCGTTTCCGTCTTTTCCAAAAGATTCTGTTCGGATAGCATCTGCAAAACTGTTTCCCGGCAGGCATAGCGGTCTAAACCTTCAAAGTTCTTTCCTGCATTTGCATTCATAATTCCGGTTTCATCCATTACCAAAATTTGGGGTAAATTGTGCCTGACGCCAATTTCAAAATCGTTGGGATCGTGGGCGGGAGTTACTTTTACACAGCCAGTTCCAAAATCCTTATCAACATATTCATCAGCTATAATAGGTATTTTCCTATCCGTTAAGGGCAACAACAGTTCTTTTCCAAGTAAAGATAAATAGCGTTCATCTTTTGGATTTACAGCAACGGCAACATCTCCTAACATTGTTTCCGGACGAGTTGTAGCCACTGTTACATAACCATTCCCATCAGCAAAAGGATAATGAATATACCAAAGGTGACCATTTTCATCAGTATGCTCCACTTCGTCATTTGCCAACGCTGTTACACAACGCGGACACCAGTTGATAATATATTTCCCTTTATATATTAAACCTTCTTCATATAGAGTTACAAAAACCTCTTTCACAGCCCGCGAAAGCATATCATCCATCGTAAAACGTAAACGTTCCCAATCGCAACTTGCGCCCAAAAGTTTTAGCTGATCTATGATTATATTGCCTTTTTCATTTTTCCACTGCCAGATTTTTTCCACTAATTTATCGCGGCCTATATCCTGACGGCTTATACCCTGTTTAGCAAGATCTTTTTCCACCATATTTTGAGTGGCAATTCCAGCATGATCTACACCCGGCAACCAAAGCGTTGGTTCTCCTTTCATCCGATGATAACGAACAACGACATCTTGAAGAGTATTATTTAGCACATGACCAATATGTAATATTCCTGTCACATTAGGAGGGGGCATAAGAACTGTAAATGGCTTTTTTGTTGAATTTTCCTGAGGCTTAAAATAGCCGTTTTCCTCCCAAAATTCATACCATTTCTTTTCTAGATCTTTGGGCTCAAATGTTTTACTGATTTCCATTTTAGTAGTTACCTCGCTTTATTGTCGTTGTCGTTTGCTTTGCTTAAGCAATTATTAATTGTTTTGGACAATTTCTAAAAAGAGGGTTAGGCGTCAAGGAAAAGGTTTTACCGTTTACGCAGATTTTTTATCAGATACAAGGATTGTAGGAGTAGCCTTTTAGAAACAGGGATTGTAGGATTAGATTTTAGAAACAAGGATTTAAGGATTTTAGGATTAAGAGGATTATTAATTTTATAAATGATTATTATTAAGAGGGTTATAGGAAGCTACTTGGGGTCGGCTTTAAGTGGTTGGCTGTCGGCTTTAAGTCAAAATCGGCCTTTTCTATAAGATTATTACTGACCTTATTCAAAGATAGGGGAAAGGAATGAAATTAGATGGCAGACAACAAGCAAAACCGATTTTAACTCAAAGGCCGAAACAATTATAGCGACGGTGGCATAAATAATCTGTCGGCTATAAGCATTTGGCGGTCGGCTTTAAGTCAAAATCGGCCTTTTCTATAAGATTATTACTGACCTTATTCAAAGATAGGGGAAAGGAATGAAATTATATGGCAGATCACAAACAAAACCGATTTTAACTCAAAGGCCGAAACAATCATAGCGACGGCGGCATAAATAATCTGTCGGCTTTAAGCGGTTGGCTGTCGGCTTTAAGTCAAAATCGGCCTTTTCTATAAGATTATTACTGACCTTATTCAAAGATAGGGGAAAAGAATGAAATTATATGGCAGACAACAAACAAAACCGATTTTAACTCAAAGGCCGAAACAATCATAGCGACGGCGGCATAAATAATCTGTCGGCTTTAAGTGGTTGGCGGTCGGCTTTAAGTCAAAATCGGCCTTTTCTATAAGATTATTAATGACCTTATTCAAAGATAGGGGAAAGGAATGAAATTATATGGAAGATCACAAACAAAACCGATTTTAACTCAAAGGCCGAAACAATTATAGCGACGGTGGCATAAGCCCCTCAAATAAAAAGAATTACGACAAAAGTTCCGTTAGGAACGATACATATTAACGACGGGTTTTAACCCGGCGTAATAAAGAATGGGTATAAAAGTCCCAGCGGGACGACACATACTAACACTGGATCTTAATCCAGTGTAAAAATATAGGGAGGTTGACTTCCTGGTCAACCCACAACAAACAAACTATCAAGCAATCGTAAGATATAGCGGGAATTACATAACTCGGCTGTCAGGAGAACAACGAGGATTTCGTTCTTCCTGAAAAATATCTCTCATAGATTACATAGATTCCACAGATTTGATTATAGAATCAAGGATTTTAGGATTTTTTTAAAGAGGAAAGAACATAATAGGGCCCTAAAATCTCAATTAACTTAATCAATTTGGGAAGGCAAGAATCAGTGTATCTTGATTATTTTGGTAATTACCTTTTCCTTGCCTGAGGTTACTTTAACGAAATAGATTCCGGAGCTGGTGACTTTTCCTGCATTATCTTTACCGTTCCAGATAAATTGAAGATCTTTATTAGGATAGCCATGAAATACACTTTGCACGATTTGTCCTTTCAGATTGTAGATTTTAACATCCATCAATTTACTCGGATCAGCATTTTCTACAGTTAATGTCGTTTCATTCACGAAGGGATTAGGATAATTGGGAAGTACCTTTAGTCCTATATTAGGAGGGGGAATATCGGGTTTGGTTGTTTCCTGGAAAAGGTTAGCAAACACATATTTGATTAATTTCTTAGCCGATTCTGCTTGCATATTGTAAAGAGGAAAACTTAAACATACTGTTTGACCTTCTGCATAGGTATGATGAATACCAACACTTTTACCATTTAATGTCCCCTGATTGCTATCAGAACTGTAATCGGAGCCATACTGATAAATACTTTCCTCAGGATTTACCGGTTCCAATCCTTCCACACCAAAGATATGACCATTCCAAGTGGACAGTGTCTTTAAGCTATCAACTTGAAGAGCAGGATAATTATCCTCATTAGGAATTGCATATTTAAAGCGTGCTTGTCCATTATAATTTACACCCCCAATTCCTAAAACTTCATAGATAAAACTATCTGCAGAAAATAATGCTGGATAGCCAGCATTCAATTCAAATGCCTTACCCGGATAATAGACAGTAATAAATAAATTACCTCCCGACCGGATATATTGTTCTAAAGCATCACGAATCTCGTAGGGATATGTGTTATCATTCAGTTCATTGCCATGCCACAAAATAGATGAATAGATACCGATATCTGCCATTTTCAAGATACTGGTTTGTTCTTCCAAATCCAAATGGGAGACATTTTCAAAGTTCTCCAATAGATCATTGTAAAAATCATCAACTGCTTCATCAGTCGGTTGAAAAGGAGATGTTCCGCTAAAATTTTTGCTTTCGTCTATCACATAAATACCTCTGTCCAGTGAAACCATTCTACTTGCCAAAGGAGTAGAAAATTGACTTTGATTTCCCTCTAAATCATTGGCAGTAATGCAATAGTAATAATATTCCTCATTACTTTCCACATTCGCATCAATATAAGAAGTATCAGAGAAAGGAACAGTTGCAATCAGTGTTTTTGTCCCGTTTAAGCCGAGAGAGCGATAGATACTATAGCTGGCAATATCCAGTTCCGGATTAGGCAGCCATTTGATAGTTATAGATGCTTTATCCGGAAAATCAGCAATTAAATTTGGTGTGGTAGGAACCAAAAAAGGAATTCCATTTGCATATTTACGCATACTTTCAAAGCCAGAATCATTTACGGCACAAACAGCTATGTTATAAAATAGTCCTTCCTCAAGTCCACTAATAGAACA
>Ga0172378_10001212_pt1 | contig 23671 bp, 22 predicted proteins | sample GrowelOW332metaG_FD_119755 | JGI IMG/M metagenome (GOLD analysis project Ga0172378, IMG submission 119755) | Groundwater microbial communities from an aquifer near a municipal landfill in Southern Ontario, Canada - Pumphouse #3_1 metaG | ecosystem: Environmental > Aquatic > Deep subsurface >... | reverse complement strand
TTTTGATCAACAAGATATTCAACATCACGAGTCATAATATAATTTGCTTTTAAAGCTTGCGAAACTCTATGAACTAATTCTTGGTATTGTGGATCATAAATATTTTTAAGACCAAACATTCTATTAGCTTTATCAATACCTTTATCGGTTAAAGAAACAGTTTTGTCTTTAACATCAATGGAAAAATCAACATCTTTATAAAGATATTTTGCAAAACGATCAGCAACGGTATATTGCGATGCGGTTGCTTTTTTACCACCACTAATAATTAATGGAGTACGTGATTCATCAATTAAAATACTATCTGCTTCATCAACAACAGCAAAATTAAGTCCTCTTAAAACACGTTGAGAAACGTGTGGAGCCATATTATCACGAAGATAATCAAAACCTAATTCAGAGTTAATTGTATAGGTAATATCACAAAGATGTGCTTCTCTTTTTTCACTATTGCTTAAACTATGTAAGTTACAACCAACAGTTAATCCTAAGAAACGATAAACTTGACCCATCCAATTAGCATCACGACTAGCAAGGTATTCGTTAACAGTAACAACGTGAACACCTTTACCACTTAAAGCATTTAAATAAACTGCCATGGTACAAGTTAAAGTTTTACCTTCACCGGTACGCATTTCAGCAATTTCGCCATCGTTTAAAACAAGAGATCCAATAATTTGAACTTCAAAAGGATATTGTCCTAATGTTCTTTTAGCAGCCTCTCGACAAACAGCGAAAGCCTCAAATTTAATATCTTCAAGAGTTTTACCATGAGCTAATAAATCTCTAAAATAAGGGGTTTTAGCTCTTAATTCTTCATCAGTTAATTTACTCATTGTATCGGCATAAGCCTCAACCTTTTTTGCTTCTCTTCGGTATTTACTTAATACTCTTTGGTCAACTCTAAACAATTTTTCAATGAAATTTCCCATACAACATTCCTTCTATAACGTGATTATAATTTTACCATTATATATAATGGTATTCAAACTTTAATAAATAAAACTCATAATTTTTTTATATTTTTATGTTTTTTAAGTTCTTCCTCACTCATTATTCTTTTAGCAATCGCCAGTACTTCAATCCTTTTAGGCTTTTCAAGTTTAACTAAATTAATCGCCGCTTTCATACTTGCGCCAGTTGTGATTACGTCATCGACAATTAAAACTTTTTTATGCTTTAGCGAAATACTTTTATCTGATATAAGAATATCCGATATTTTTTGTCTTTCTTCAAAATTTAATTCTTTTTGTTTTATGTTTTTTGTCTTAATTAAAAACGGAATAATTTGTAAGTTTAAACACTTAAAAATTTCAATTACATGATTAAATCCTCTCTTTTTATCATCTTCTAAATATGACGGAATCGGAACAATTACAAAATCTGAATAGAATATTTTTAACTCAGCAAGATACGGCGATAAGAAGAAATCTTTCATTTCGTAGTCTTCACAACCTTTATAGATATAGATTTTATTTCTTATAAAATCGTTATAACTAAAAAGTGCTAACGAATTAACTCCATTTATCTTAAAACGGATAAATTCAGGGTGAGATTCATAAATGCACTCATTACAAATAGCTAAATCTGGATTTAAAAGACTGTGAAAATTATTAAACTTCAAATCTTTAAAGCAACCTTTGCAAGTGCTTATTGGCTTCATTAGTTTTTCTAATAGCTTCTTCCATATCATTTGTTTTATTCTCCCCTAAAAATATAATATCTCCAGTTGGTGCGTCTTTTACTCTTCCCACTCTACCAGATATTTGAATAAGCGAACTTGTGTTATAAATCTTATGGTTTGCATGGAAAATAATTACTTGGAGATTTTTAAGAGTCACTCCTCTTTCTAATACTGCGGTTGTAATTAGAAATTTGTATTTTCCTCTCCTGAAATTTTCAATTATTTCTGATCGTTTTTGAACTTTTGAGTGAACAAAGTTTCCTTCTTTATGTATTTGACTAATGACCCTATAAACTTCTTCACATTCAGCTATTGTTGGTACGAAAACCAAAGTCGGTTTCTTGAGGTGCATATATGCTTTTAAGCGACTATATAGGTAATAAAACATTATTAATTTCGGCATTATTACAATTTTAGGAACTGGAATTGGATGCATATGATATCTTGTAAAAAGATTCAAAGTTATATGATTTTCTTTCTTAAATTCCTTTAAAATTGACAATGAAGGAGTCGCTGACATTAAAACATAATGACCTTTAACACTTCTTTTAAAAAACTCAATTAATACTGGATTATCTTTGTATGGAAAAGCATCAATTTCATCCATTATTAGTAAATCAAAATAATTCTCATAACGATAGAGTTGATGAGTAGTTAAAACAATAATATCTCCATATAGATCATCATTATTTCCACCATATAAACTTATCACTTTATTATTTACAAACGTTCTTTTAAAACGTTGAGCTAATTCAATAACAACATCTCTTCTAGGAATTGCAAAACCAACATGAAATTTATTCTTAAGAGCGTATTCTATAACTTTAAAAACTAACTCAGTTTTTCCAGCACCACAAACGGCATATAGTAACGTATCTTTATTATCTTTATAGGATTCAAGAACTTCTTGAGCAATTCTTTTCTGTTCCTTACTCAACTCGTATTTAATAATTGCTTCACTATTATCAGGAGGAAGTTGGGCTAAATTTTCATCCACTTCTTCACCCATAAAAGAAATACACCTTCGACAATAAGGTATTCCATTTTTATGACCAATATATTTAGGGTCTTTATTTTTGCAAATTGGACAAACGAATTCTATTTGAGGTTCCTCAAAATAATATTCGTAGGGAATTTGAACTTTTTAATAAAAAAGAGACCTTTCGGTCCCTTTTAGCAATTTTCTTCGTAATTATTTATCGTATCAACTCGAACACAATGTCTTCCTGCTTCAAATTCTGTTTGAAGGAAGATGTCAACTCTACGAATTATATCTTTTGTTTCCATAAACTTGGCACCAAAAGCAACCATATTACAGTTGTTGTGCTGTCTAATTAATACGGCTACATCGTCATTATAAGCAATTCCACATCTAATACCTTTAACTTTGTTAGCTGCGATAGAAATCCCTTCGCCACTTGAACAAATAAGAACACCATATTTGCATGTTCCATTACTAACTAATTCAGCTGCTTTAATACCAAAATTGGCATAGTTTGTGCTTTCTAAAGAATAAGTTCCAACATCTTCAACTTCATATCCTAAGCTAAGAAGATGTTTCTTGACTTCTTCTTTTGCTACAAATCCACCATGATCACAACCAAGAGAGAGTTTCATTATTTTATTGCCTCCATAATGTCTTCTAATTTCAAATTACCTTGTCTAATTAACGTAATCTTGTCACCATCTACTTTAATTATAGTTGATGGAACCCCACCATTACAATTCCCATCGATACAAGCATCAAGCTCATCTTTAAATGCTGATTTAACTTCGAGTGCATTTATGCATGGAGGTTCATCTGCCTTATTACATGAAGGTACAAAGAGTGGTTCATCAACAGTATCAATTAAATCTAAAACGAATTTATCATCTGGCATTCTAATACCAACAAAGCCAGTTCCGTGATCAACATAATCTGGTACACCCATCTTTGCTTTTAGTATGAGCGTCAATGCTCCTGGCATACATTTATCAATAATCTTTCTTGTTAAATCATTAACTTCTAAATACTTTTCAACCTGTTTAGTTTTAGAGATCATTAATGTAAAAGGTTTGTCTGGATGCCTATTTTTCGCTTTTACTAATTTATCATAATTGTCTTTTGAAGTTGCAAGAACACCTAAACCATAAACTGTTTCAGTTGGAAAAGCTAATAATCCTCCTGCAAGTAAAACCTTAATAGCTTCTTCAATATTATTTTTATTCAATATTTTCAAGATTATATCCTCCAAAGATAAGTAAATATCTTTCTTTTCCATATATATCTTTTTTAAAAATATAATTAATATTTTCAATCTCAAAATATTTCTTAATTAATTTTGTTAGACCTTCTTTTTGATCATAATTAATTTCAAAAGCCATAAAGAACTTTTTATTCATTACATCAACATAATGTCTAAAGTAAGAATCATAAAAATGTAACCCATCAACTGAATAGATTGCAGTAAGTGGTTCATAACGTTTAACATTTTCATCGATATCTTCGATTTTCTCCACATATGGAGGATTTGAAACTAAGACATCTAACTTAATATTTCTTTCTTCAAAAGGTTGTAATCTACTACCTTTCAAAATCTTGATGTCAAGACCTAGTGCGTCTTTATTGTGTTTTGCAACTAATAAAGGATCTTCATATTTATCACTAGCATATACAGTTGAATCTTTAAATTGCGATTTTAAATAAAGAGCAATGCAACCACTTCCTGTGCAAACATCCGCAAAAGTATCGTGGTTAAGTTTATATTTTTGAATATATTCCTTAATTAAAATAGCTAACCCTTCAGTTTCTGGTCGAGGAATTAATACGTTATGATCAAGATAAATATCTAATCCAACAAAAGTAGTTTTGCCAATTACATATTGGAGTGGTTCTCCATTATAAATACGATTCAAATTTCTTTTGAATAATTCATAATTTTCAATATTAGAATCAAAATGTGTGACTAATTCAGTGTAATCTTTATATTTATTCGCATTAATAAGAAGAGCATGAATTTCAGCATCATTTAAATGAACTGATTTACTACGCTTTGCATCATCGTTTTTAGTTTTAAAAAACAATTCACGATTTGTAGACATATTACTTTTGCCCAGCTGCAATTTTTTGTTGTTGATCAAAATTAATTAAAGCATCGATTAATTCATCAAGATCACCTTCGATAACACGATCAAGTTTTTGAACAGTGAAACCAATACGATGATCGGTAAGTCTATTTTGAGGATAGTTGTAAGTTCTAATTTTTTCATTTCGATCACCACTACCAATTTTACTTCTATAACTTGCTTCAGTAGCAGATTTCTTCTCTTCTTCTAGTTGTGCAAGTTTGCTCGATAACATTTCCATACAAATTTCATGGTTTTGAATTTGTGATTTTTCGGTTTGGCAAGAAACAACAATACCACTTGGAATGTGGGTGACTCTAACAGCAGATTCAGTTTTATTAACGTTTTGTCCACCTGCTCCGCTTGAACGATAGGTATCAACTTTTAAATCTTCGTTTCTAATAATAAATTTTCCAAGTTCAACTTTTGGCATAACAACAACTGTTGCAGTAGAAGTATGAATTCTTCCGCTAGCTTCAGTCTTAGGAACTCTTTGAACACGATGGACACCGGATTCATATTTAAGTCGTGAATAAGCACTTGGACCAGTAACAACAAATTGCACATATGAGAAACCACCAGCTTCACTTACGTTATCATCGATAACTTTTAGTTTCCAACCTTGTTGATCACAATAATGACTATACATTCTAAATAAATCACCAGCAAAAATATTGGCTTCATCACCACCAACGGCACCTTTAATTTCAAAAATAACATCTTTACCATCGTTAGGATCTTTTGGTAAAAGCATAATACGTAATTCATCAGTGATTTTCTCGCAAATTTCAGTGTTGTTTTTTAATTCTTCTTTGCCCATTTCACTAATCTCTGGATCTTTATCGTTTGACATCACTAAGGCATCATCACGATTTTTATTTGCATAAACAAACTCTTGGAACTTTTCAACAATTGGTTCAAGTTCACTTCGCTCAATATTTAAATCACGAAATCTATTCATATCTTTCGTGACTTCATCTTTTAAAAGTAAGTTATCTATTTCTTTTAATCTCGTTTCAGTTGTAACTAAACGATCGTACATGTTTTTATCCATCTTTAATTCCTCTAAATCGAAAAGATTATAACAAATTTTATTAGATATTAAAAGAATCTAATAGTTTTAAAGGTCACCCCCTTATGATATAATCATAAAAGGGTAAAACATATGTCATATAAAGCTTTATACAATAAATACAGAAGTCAAACTTTTGACGAATTAGTTGGCCAAGAGTCGGTCATAACTACTTTAAAAAATGCATTAGCAACTAAAAAAATTGCTCATGCATATCTTTTTAGCGGTCCAAGAGGAACAGGAAAAACTAGTGTTGCAAGATTATTTGCAAAAGCACTTAATTGTTCAGATGGAATTGGTCATCAATGCAACGATTGCGATAATTGCAAACAAATCACTGAAGGATCCCATCCTGACGTTATCGAAATTGACGCCGCTTCAAACTCTGGAGTTGATGAAGTTCGTTCATTAATTGAAAAAGTAAAATACGCCCCAATTAAGGGTCGATATAAAATCTATATTATCGATGAAGTCCACATGATGACAAGCAGTGCCTTTAATGCACTCTTGAAAACTCTTGAAGAACCACCAGAGTACGTCATATTTATTTTATGCACTACTGAACCATATAAACTTTTACCAACAATCCTTTCAAGATGTCAACGTTTTGAATTTAGTAAAATCAGCGATGAAACTCTAAAAGTTTTAATTAATCGAACTCTTACAAGTGAAAATGTAAAAGCTGATGAAGAAACTGTTAATTTACTTGTCGAACTTGCAAATGGAGGAGCTCGTGATGCTCTTTCAATTCTTGATCAACTTATTGCTTATTCAGGTGAACTCATCACTGTAAAAGATATTGAATCTGTCTTTGGATTAGCCAGTGTTGATGAAAAAATAGAGTTACTTACTTATGTTTCAACCAAAGATACCCTATCTCTTCTTAAATTTTATGAGAAACTCTTAACAAGAAATATCGATATTCAAAGACTTAATAGCGAATTACTTAATGTATTAAAAGATTCATTAATTTATAAAAAAATTAATTCAACAATCTTACTCAAATCAATCAATGAAGATGAAGCTAAGAAAATTTGCTCATTATTCCATGAAAAGAAGTTAATCACCATGATTGAACAACTTTTATCTTGTCAAAGTGAGTTTAAAACAACTAATAATCCAAATTTCCTTTTTGAAATTTATTTACTTAAATTGCTTGAAGATCCTCAAGCAAATCCAATTGGTTTTGAACAAACTTCAGTTAAAGATTTAGAACCTCGACATGATCAAAGTAAAGTTACAATTCCTCAAGAACCAATTAATTTCTCAGCAACAAACAAGATTGAAGTTATGAATAAACCTCTTCCACAACCAAAAAAGGAAGAAGTTATCGCACCAATTATTGCTAATGAAAAAGACTTAGATAAATTAGCACCAGTTTTCTTAGATGATTCTCAAAAAGATAAATTAGAAGAAAAATCACCAATAGCAACTAGCGGAGAATCATATAATGTTGATCAAGATACTTTAGTTAAAATAATGGTAACTGGTAATAAAAAAGCTAAAGAAGAAATTGTTAAACGTTGGAATTTACTAGATTTATTCAAAAACGATAAGAATAAGGGTCCATTTGCGATGTTACTTAAAGATGGATTACCATATATCGTTACCCCTAATATTATCTTGGTTTCATTCAATTTTGAAAAAGAAGCTCTAAAATGCAACATCAAAGAGAACCAAGAGAATTTACAAAAAGTCATGGAAAAAATAGTCGGAAAAAGAGTATTTATTTATGGCATCAATCGTAAGGTATTAAATGATATTACTCATGAATATCTTAACTTAAAACAGGTCAACAAACTTCCTAAAGCGGAAGATATTGGTGAAATTAAAATCGATAAATAAGGAGAAAAAAATATGAACATGCAACAAATGGTTCAAGCCATGCAAAAGGCCCAAAGAGAATTCAACAAAGAATACGCTAAAATTGAAGCAAAAGAATATGTTGGAAACGCAAACGGAGCTGTCGAAGTTAAAGTTATGGGTGATCTTTCACTCAAAGAAGTTAACATTCTTGATGATGATTTATTAAAACCAGAAAATAAAGAAGAATTAAGCGATATGATTGTCCTTGCTTTCACTAAATGCAAAGAACAAATCACTAAAGAATCAGATGAACTTCAAGCTAAATTCCAAAAAGGTGCTGGAGGCATGATGTTCTAATGAAAGAACTTCAATCATTAAACAATCTTGTTGATGCATTTAAAACCTTTCCTTCAGTTGGTTCAAAAACTGCTGAAAGAATGGGATATAGCGTCCTTGATATGAGTGATGAAGAAGTTGATGAATTGGTTAATGCAATTTCAAAAGCTAAGAAGAGCATCCATGCATGTCCAGTTTGTGGACTATTAACAGAGGATGACACTTGCTCAATTTGTAAAGATCCAAATCGAAACCATTCTACTTGTATTGTTTTGTCATACCCAAAAGATGTCATTAGTTTTGAACGTCTTGAAAGTTATCGCGGAACATATCATGTCTTAAATGGAGTGATCTCTTCTTTACATAACATGGGTCCAGATGATTTAAGAATTAGCGAACTAATTCAAAGAATACCTAGTGAAGGAATTAAGGAAGTTATTATTGCAACAAATCCTACTCTTGAGGGAGAAACCACCGCTAGATATTTGTCTAAGATATTACGAAATTATGATGTTAAAGTTACACGATTAGGCTATGGCATACCAGCAAATGGTCAACTCGATTATGTTGATGATTTAACAATCGAAAAAGCTTTAGATAATCGTACAGATTTAAAATAAGGGGTTATATATATGTTTATTACTTTTGAAGGGTCCGAAGGCTGTGGAAAATCAAGCGTTTTAAAAGTCGTTACCGATCGATTAATATCTGAAAAATACGACATTGTTACCACAAGAGAACCTGGTGGAGTTACTATATCTGAAGATATTAGACGCATTGTTTTATGCAAAGAATATATCAATTTAGATAAAAGAACTGAGGCACTTCTTTTTGCTGCTTCCAGAAGACAACACCTAGTTGAAAAGGTTTGGCCTGCTTTAAAAGAAAATAAAACTGTTGTTTGTGATCGTTATTTAGATTCTTCTTTAGCCTATCAAGGTGGAGGAGATGGCTTAGGTGTTGAGGAAGTTTTAAAAATTAATCTTTTTGCTACTGAAAACACTTTTCCAGACTTCACTATTCTTTTCGATATTAACCCAGAAGATGGATTAGCAAGAATTAATAAAAATTCCAATAGAGAAGTAAACCGTTTAGATTTACAAGAATTAAGTTTTTATACTGTTGTTAGAAACACTTATTTAGAATTAGCAAAACAATATAAAGATAGATATATTGTTATTGATGCTAGTAAAGATTTTGAAACAGTGTGTAATGAAGTCTATAAAATTTTGAAAGCGAAACTAGATGGATTACAATAATTATCTTAAAAATGATCAACCTGTCGCTTACAAAATTTTTTATAACGCCTTAAAAAATAATCATTTATTTCATGCTTATCTTTTAAGTGGAGAAATTGGAACACCATTGTTAGGTGTATCGAAATTTATTGCTAAATCGATATTGTGCAAAGATGCATCACCATTTGCTTGTGAGTCTTGTTCTACTTGTAAAAGAATTGAAGATGAAACTTTTGGGGATTTAATAATAATTGATGGCAAAAAAGACGTTATCAAAAAACAAAATATTGAAAAAATCGAAGAAGAATTTTCTAAGACTTCTTTGGAAAAATATGGAAAAAAGGTATATATAATCAACTTAGTTGAGAATATGAATGAAGATAGCATAAATGCTCTTCTTAAATTTTTAGAAGAGCCAATGGAGAACACGTATGCTTTTTTAACAACTGAGAACGAATTTAGAGTTTTGCCTACTATTTTATCTCGTTCGCAAGTCATTCGATTTAATAGAATTGATAAAAACATTTTAATTGAAGAAGCTATTAAATTAGGAACTAAAAATGAGGATGCTGAACTTCTTTCTAATTTCTATAACGATGCAGAAGTAATCTTCACTGAATCAACTAATGAAGAATACTTAACTAGTAAAGAAAATGCTACGGATTTATTTAGCAAAATTAATAAAGAAGATGAGCTACGATTTTTTATCGAAAACTCCTTGTGTCAAAAGATAACTACAAAGGTTTCAGTTAGATTTTTCTTTGATATTTTAATATTCTTTTTCAAGGAAGCTCAGAACTATAAAATACAAAATGAAACTATTTTCAAAAGTTATGTTAAAATACTTGAGTTGATAAACAAAAGAATTAAAAATCCAAGTGATGTGATTTTAGAACTAATGGAAGCAAGAAACGAACTAAACTTCAATTTAAATACTTCGCTTTTAATTCTTCATACATTAACAAAAATTTTCGAGGTATAAAAATGGAAAATAAAATATATATATCAGTCGCTTTCAAAAGTACAAAAAAGACATATTTTTTCTACACTATTGATTCAACAATTGTTGAAAATGACGATGTAATCGTTGAAACTGCAATTGGAAAAGAAATTGGAAAAGTTGTTGCTATAAATCTTAAAATTAATGAAAAAGATTTTGTTCAAGAAATTAAACCAATCATTTGTAAAGCAAGTGCTGCTGATTTAAAAATTGCAGCTGATAATGAAAGATTAGCTTTTCACGCTGATGAAGTTTTCAATAGAATTATTGTTGATTTAAAGTTAGATATGCATCTTATCTGCAGTGAATACACTTTTGATCGTGCTAAAATTCTTTTCATTTATGCAAGTGATGAAAGAGTTGATTTCAGAGAATTACTTAAATATTTAGCTAGTGAATTGCATTGTAGAATTGAGTTACGTCAAATTAATTCAAGAGAAAGAGCTCAAGCAGTCGGTGGAATCGGTGTTTGCGGTTTAGAATTATGCTGCACCACTTTCTTTAAGACATTTGATGGAATCTCCCTTAATAGAGCTAAAAATCAAATGCTTGCAATCAATATTCCAAAATTAAGTGGCCAATGCGGTAAGCTTATGTGCTGTTTAAAATATGAAGATGATTTGTATAGTGAAGCTAAAAAAGACTTCCCAAAAATTGGATCACGTGTTCGATTTAAAGGTGAAGAATATAAATTATCCGGATACAATGTTTTAACAAAAGTTTGTAAAATTGAAAACCCAAATAATGTCGAATTTGTTGCATTAGGTGAAATAAAAAGCATTTAAGTATGAGCGGAATTTTATATTTAGTCCCATCTCCAATAGGAAATATTCAGGATGTTTCTCCTCGGGTTCGAGAGGTTCTTTCTAATGTAGATTATATTGCTTGTGAAGATACCAGAAACACTCTTAAACTTCTTAATATTTTAGGAATTAATAAAAAATTAGTCTCTTGTCACGAACATAACGAAATTGAATCTTCTAGTCGAATCATTAAAGATTTGCTTGATGACAAAAATGTCGCTTATTTAAGTGATGCAGGATATCCTTGTATTAGTGATCCAGGTTTTTTATTAAGTAAAGAAGCAATCAAAAATAATATAAAAATTACTCCAATTTCCGGAGCAAGTGCTTTTTTAAATGCCTTAGTAGCAAGTGGATTAGATACTAATCACTTTATTTTCTATGGTTTTTTAGATAGCAAATCCACTGATAGAAAAAAAGAATTAACTACATTAAAACACAATCCTTACACTATTATTTTTTATGAATCTCCTCATAGAATTCAAGATACACTCAAAGATATCTATGAGATTTTTGGTGATAGACACCTTACCATTTGTCGTGAACTCACTAAAATTCATGAAGAATTTATTAGAACTACTCTTAAAGAGATTGTTGAAAATCCAATAGAATTAATTGGTGAATTAGTCCTTGTAGTCGAAAAATATACCGAACCAATTAAAGAAATTGATGAAAATGAGATTAAGAAACAAGTTAATTTACTTATTCAAAACGGATTAACAAAAAAAGACGCTATTTCTAGTGTCTCTTTATTATTAAATTTGCCAAAAAATCTAGTTAAGAAGATTGTTATTTAGTATCTTCTTCAGCTAATCCAACAGTATCACAAACAGGTAAAGTAAATGCAATACCTTGTCCTTTTGTATTGAGTCCACAAGTTTTACCAACTGCTTCTAATACTTTATCTTTAATTATATTATCAACAATAATAAGAACCATTTCTTTGTCTGGTTTAATTACAACACCATAGAACTTTTCAGTTTCTTCATTTCCAGTTCCACGGGCAGTAACAATTGTTCCTCCACGAGCGCCATTTTCTCTTGCTGCTTGCATTACTAAATCGTTATAACCTTTGTTAACAATTACAACAATTAAGACCATTTCTTGTTTCATATTATTTTCTCCTGTTTTGTTTCGTATCAGTTAAGAATCTATAAAGCATTACACCCACTACTGAATCAACTTTTATTGTAAAAGCGATTCCTTTAGCTTCTTGAGAAACTTTAAATCGTTCTCGACAAATATCCAAACAACTACCTACATCGCTCTCTTTAACAAGCGATAAAACTAAATCTTTTTTGTCTTCAACTCCTAAGATATGTCGAATATCTGATGAAGCAGTTCCTTTTCCATAACTTGAAAAACTACAACTAACACCAACATCTTTAAATGAATTAACGAAAAAATCTCCTTGATGTTCATTAACAATAACAATTAAACATTTTAAAGGACGTAAAACAAAACGATCTTCATATAAACCTGTTTTGCTTACTTGGTCTTTTTCAATTCTTTTTTTGTTATTCATTTACTTCACCTGCCTTATCAAAATGTATAATTTGTAAATCATCAGCAGTAATAACTCGCTTCATTGCCTTACTATATACGATATTTGTCTTAATTTGTGCGTATAAACCCATTACTTGAACTGTAACAACTGGCATGCATGCAATCATGCCTATGACTCCAAAGCCACTATTTACTCCACCTAACGCTGCACTAACCCCAAGGACGAAAGGAAGCACAAAAGAACTTGCCATTAATCCACTTGCAACTTCACCAGCATCAAATGCAATGGCGGTATAAATATCTGGAACAATTAAAGCTAGTATAAAAACAACTGAATATAGCGGAACTAAAAAATATAGTAAAGATAGATTTGGTAAATAAACAATTCTAACAGTTGATAATAATATCGCTAAAGAAACACCACTTGCTAATGAAGCAAGCATTTTCTTTTTAGAAATAACTCCATTAGATATTTCTTCAACTTGTGTTGATAAAATTTGAACACCAGGTTCAACAAGAACAATAACTAAACCTAAAAGAACAGAAATAATTAATAAAATTACATGATCATTAGGTGATGCAGCTAAGCCTCGTCCTAAAGCGTTACCAATTGGTATAAACCCAAAGTTGGCGGCGGTTAAAAAGATTACTAATCCAATATAGGTATAAATAAAACCAACAAGAATTCTAAGTAATTCGTTCTTTGGTAATTTAATAACAATTAATTCATACACTACAAAGAATCCGATAATTGGCAATAAAGCGATACTGACTGAAAGAAGTGAGGAAGTAAAACACTCTAATAATCTTGTGGTAGTTAATTCAACACTTAAAACAATTGGATTTATATGTGGCTTTAAAAATAATCCTAATAACATAACAACCATAATTGGTCCAATTGAACAAAAAGCAGTTATACCAAAAGAGTCAGTACTTGAATCTTTTCCACCTCTAACACCTGCAATTCCTACACCAAAAGCAATGAAAAAAGGTACGGTAATTGGTCCTGTTGTGACAGCTCCGGAATCAAAAGATAAATCAATAATTGCTCCATCGCCATCTCCAAATAAACATGCAATTCCAAAGATTAATAAAAAGAAGAATGTGTACCAAAGTTTAAGTGGCTTTTGGAACATGATTCTTATAAATCCAAGAATAAAAAAGATCCCAGACCCGATTCCAATTGCAATTTTAATAAAGGTTGGATCTAGGCTTTCTTTGGGGATATATCCAGCTAAAACGCTAACATCAGGTTCAGCAATTGTAATTAAAAACCCTAAAAGGAGCATCAAAATAATAACTAAAAATAAATTCTTTTGTTTTGCAAAAGATGCACCAAGATATCTACCTACTTCACCAATTGCAACATCACTACCAATTGAGAATAAAGACATACCAATTACAAGACAAAATGAAGAGATTGCAAAAGTAATAAGCAATTCATTGGAAATTATTTCATTTTCAAAATGATTAGTTGTAATCTGCACTAAATAGAGAACTAATACAATTGCAACAACCGGTAAAACCGATATCAATGAACTAAGAAATTTCTTAAAATAACCTTTAAACATAACTTATATTTAGTATAAACCATAAAGGTATAAAAAAGTATCTTATTTAACTAAAGTTAAAAACTCTTTTGGAGTTGGAGCGTCAAATTTATAAATCTTCCCAGTAACAGGATGTTTAAAAGAGAGCTCGTAAGCATGTAAACATAATCTATTGATAGGATTCTCTGGTTCACCATATTTATCTTCACCGATAATGTAGTGACCAAGATCTCCTAAAGTGACTCTGATTTGATTTTTTCTACCCGTCTCAATTACAACATCAAGTAAACTAAATTTCTTATTTTCTTTTAAAACTTTATATGAAGTAACGGCACGATAATTACCTTTTCCAGGACCTGGAACACTATACATCATATCTTGCTTATTTTTTCTTAAATAATTAACAATTCTTTTTTCTTTTTCTTCCATAACGCCTTCAACAACAGCAAAATATCCTCTTTTAGTGACAATATCATTCCATTGATCTTGCATTAAATCGCGAATCTTTTCATTTTTACAAAACATTAAAACACCACTAGTTTCTTTATCAATACGATGAACTAAATAAATTCTATTGTGCTTGTCTTTACTTTGAACATAATCCATAACCATACGATAAGCTGTGCTGCTTTTTTCAGTATCACTTGCATTACTAAGTAAACCATAAGGTTTATTGATGGCAATAAATTCTTCGTTTTCGAAAATAATAGGTATATCCTTGCGTGCTTTTGCTTTTATTGGTTTTTTACAAACAATAAGTGAATCACCAGGACATAACTCAAAATCAAATTGAGAAACTGGTGCACCAGCAATAGAAATTAAATGATGAGATAATAAAGCTTTTGCATTATTTCTTGAATAATGTAAATCGTTTATTAAATATTCTAATAATTTGGATCCGTGGGAAACTTTAAATTCTTTGAAATCAATTCTCTTTGGTCTTTCTTCACGTTTTCCTTCGTCTTTGTATCTCTTCTTTAAGTTCTCTTTATAATTTTTGTTCATGATATTTGTCGCTTGCTTTTATAAATCCGAGGAATAATGGATGTGCTTCAAGTGGTCGTGATCTAAATTCTGGATGAAATTGACAGCCTACGAAGAAAGGATGATCCTTAAGTTCGATAATTTCAACAAGATTAGTTTGTGGATTAATTCCACTAAAAACTACACCATTATTTTCAAAATCAGCTTTGAATTTGTTGTTAAATTCATATCTGTGTCGATGTCGTTCTCTAATGATCTTCTCTCTATATAAAGAAGCAACCTTAGTCTTTTCAACGATCGAACATTCATATTCGCCTAAACGCAACGTTCCTCCTAAATTAATACCTTTATATTGATCTGGTAAATAATCAACTACATTATAGGATGTTTTTGGATTAAATTCAGTTGAATCTGCATCTGGTTGATTAATTACATTTCTTGCAAATTCAATTAAAGCAATTTGCATTCCTAAACATATGCCGAAATATGGTACTTTATTTTCACGCGCATATTTGCACGCTACCATCATTCCCTCGGTTCCGCGTTTACCAAAACCACCTGGAACAATAATTCCATTAACATCTTTAAATAATTCTTGAGCATTTTCAGCTGTTAATTTTGCACTATCAATCCAATGAATATTAATATTTTTGTTGATTACATAACCTGCATGTTTAAGCCCTTCACAGACGGACAAATATGCATCATGTAATTGAATGTATTTTCCAACTAAAGCGATATCTAAAGTTTCATCAATAGCTTCAACTCGTTTTACAAACTTGCGCCAATCAGTCATATCGGCTACAGGTGCACAATCAAGACGAAGTTGATTAACAATTAAGTCATCTAAATGTTGTTTTTGTAAATCAAGTGCAACTTGATAGATTAAAGGAACATCTTTAACTTCAAAAACAGCGTTATCATTAACGTTACAAAATAAAGCAACTTTTTGCATACATTCTTTATCAAGAGCTATTTCGGTACGAAGCAAAATTACATCAGGTTGAATTCCTAATCCAGTTAACTCTTTAACACTATGTTGAGTAGGTTTAGTTTTTGGCTCTAATGATGTATATAAATATGGAACAAGAGTATTGTGCATGAAGAAAGTATTCTCGCTCCCAAGTTCTCTACGAACTTGTCTTATAGCCTCTAAAAAAGGAAGAGACTCAATATCTCCAACAGTTCCACCGATTTCACAAATACAAACATCAGTGTCATCTTTTGCATCGAAAGCGTTATATAATCTTTGTTTAATTTCGTTTGTTATATGAGGAATAATTTGAACAGTTTTACCTAAAAATTCACCACGACGTTCTTTTTGTAAAACAGCACTATATATTTTTCCACTAGTGACAGAAGATTCTTTAGTTAATGAACTATTAATAATTCTCTCGTAGTGGCCTAAATCTAAGTCGGTTTCTGCACCATCTTTTGTAACGTAAACTTCACCATGTTGAAGTGGTGACATTGTTCCTGGATCTACATTTAGATATGGATCAAATTTCATTGAAAAAACATGAATTCCACGTCTTTTCAATAATCTTCCAATACTGGCTGCACTTACGCCTTTACCAAGTCCTGATACAACTCCGCCAGTTACAAATATAAATTTTCGTTCTTTATTCATAAAATATCCTCAATACATAAAATAGAAAAATCAATTTTCTATTATTGTCTATTTTTGGGGTGCCCTTAATATACTAATATAACTGAACTTTTTTATCATCAACAAAATTGTTATTTTTTCACTAAACTAATAAAATAAAGACGACTTCCGAAGTCTTCAAGGGCTCTAATTGAATCATCAAAACCTGTTCCACTCCATTCTGGTTTCAATTTAATAGCGTTATTATTTAGCATAGAACCAGATACAAGATATTCTTCATTTTCAGCTGGCATTGTCTTGTGCTTGCTAATTTCATGAATCAATAATCCTTTTTCATTCACTCGAACTGGTAAAACCATATTAATTAAACTACCAAATTCAGTTAATAAATGTTCTTGTTTTCTTACTTCAACTTTATAGATTTCTTCATCAATAAAGTTAATCCCTTTTATAGTTGTTTCTTCTGGATTGATTTTTTGTAATAAATTGAAATATCCATAAATTGCTTCACTCTTATCTTTAGATTGCACCATCCATTCACTATGATTACTGCTATCTAAATAACTAAATTGATAAAACTTCCCATATTGAAACAGAGATCGATGTTTTTTATAGAAAGATATTTGTTTTTTAACCATTTTTAATTCAACTTTTGACAAATGATTTAAATCTAATTCATAACCTAAATCTCCAAAAGCTGCAACATTAAAACGGGTATCAATTGGGGTGTTCCTTAGAACGCTATGAGAAGGACAAGCACTTACATGTGCTCCAATTGTCGATAAAGGATAACCTAAATATAGTCCAGATTGGATATAGTTTCTTTCAATTGCATCGGTATTATCACTGGCCCAATTTTGTTGAAAATATGATAGGATTCCAAGATCAAATCTATTTCCTCCGCTTGAGCAACCTTCAAAAAGTACATCTGGATTAGCTTTAGTAACTTTTTCAAGAATGTGATACAAACCTTGAATATAACGATAAAAGAATTCACCACTCTTTCCGTCTTCCATATAAAAATCACTGATATGACGGTTATAATCCCACTTAACATAACTAATATTTGCACTACTAAGTGTTTTACAAACATTTTCTATAATGTATTCTTGAACATCTACCTTTGTTAGATCTAAACAAAATTGATGTCGACCAGTAGAAGCGAAATAACCTGGATGTTTAACAATAAATTCAGGATGTTTTCGATATAGTTCACTATCTTCATTAATCATTTCAGGCTCAAACCATAAACCAAATTTTAGTCCTAATTTATTTAATTTCTTAGCAAATCCAGCTAATCCATGATGTAGTTTTTTCTTATTAACATCATAATCTCCAAGTCCTGCAGTATCGTTGTTTCTTTCACCAAACCATCCATCATCAAGAACAAATAATTCAATACCACAATCTTTCGCTGTTTTTGCAATTTTTAAAAGTTTACTTTCAGAAAACTTGAAGTCCGTTGCCTCCCAGTTATTTATTAAAACTGGACGTTCTTTATTCATATACTTACCACGAACAACATGATTATTAACGAAAGCATGCATGTTTTGAGACACACCATTTATGCCCTTATTAGCAAAAGTCATAACCGAATATGGAGTTTCAAATTTTTCATTTTTCTTTAAACAATAATTGAAGCAAAAAGATGAAAGACCGACGGTAATTCTTACTTGATCAATAAAGGTTCTTTCAATTGTTTCGCAATGATTTCCACTATATATTAGGTTAAAAGCATATACGCTCCCACTATTAAATGAAGCATCTTTGCTTTTAATCATAAAAAATGGATTGTAGCGATTACTACTTGCACCAGTTTTACTATCTATTGTTAAAGTTCCATGTTTAATAATGGTGTCTTCTTTTTTACATTCGCCACTCCAGCCTCCATAAAGACTTGTAAAAATAAAATCATCATTATTTAGTACTAATTGCATTGATGCAGCTTTAAGAATCTCGATGTCTTCATTTGAGTTATTTTGAATTATTACATTTCTAGCAATAGTATTTGTTTCTTCAAAGACTAAATAATGCAATTCGATTGTAATATTGGTTCTTGAATCTAAAAAATAAATAATTAATTCTTGATCAGCGTTATGAGGCGTTGGTAAGTTCTCTAAATGTGAAATTATCTCTTTGATTTCATATTTTTCAAATAGAAAATCAAAAATATATCCGTCTTTATTCTTTAAAATAATTGATGGAGAATTGTAATCACCTTTTCCAGTTAGAGAAAATTCGGATTTAATAATATCGAGTGATTCGTGTTTATTAAGTTTTTCATCATAAATAATGGAAGAACCAAGTCCAGTTGTCCATTTAGATTGTAATGGAAGAATGCCAAGTTCATGACTTACTTTAGCACCATAATATTCATTAACTAGATGCTTTGTTTCATCAACACGTAAAACATAACTAGTGTCGTTAGTTTCAATATAAAATACATTATCTTTAAAAAGAATCATACCAATCCCTCTCTTATTTATTTGTACATATTATATATTAAAAAGAGGAGTAATAACTCCCCTTTTATTTATTTAGTAGTCGATTTTTCTTTTCTTGCTTCAATTTCTTTACACATATTGTTATAGAACTTTTCATCAATGAAGTACTTTTTCTTAATTAAGAAGTAACAAATAATGAATAAAATTAAAGGAATAACACACATAAAGATTTTAAGAACAATTAATTGCCAATTTTCAATATTTGCAATTTGTACATCTGCACCAGCGATAACTTGATCTGGAGTAATGTTTCCTAATCCTTTATCTACTTCAAGTTCACTGATTTTACTTGAAAGAGCATATAAACCTGTAGCCGTTAATCCAATAGCAACGACACCTTGTTGAATAGCGCTACTAATTTTTGCAGTAAGTGGTCTCATTGCAAAGATTAATGATTCTCTTCTTTCTCCAAATTCAAATTCGTTATATTCAATTGTGTTGGCCATCATAACTAAAAGAATCAAATAAAATATACCTTCGCCAGCGAAAATAACTATTCCAAGAATTGATAGAATAACAACATCAATTATCGATGTTGCACTTTCTAATTCAGCTGGTTTAAATCCTAAGATGACATCTCCAATTTTTAGATCGTAGAAGAAGAATAAAATATAGCCTATAAAAATCAAAACAAATGAAATTGTAAATAATTGACTTCTATTAAACTTTTTGATTAATAATGGGAATAAACATTGAGCAATAATTGTTCCTAATGCATAAGCAATAGTAAATAAGAATTGAATAGTTCCGCCATTTCCATATCCATAATTAAAGTAGAAATAATTTAGTCCAAAAGCATTTAATATAGCACTTCCTAAATAATAAATAAGAATAACAATTGTAGAAATTCTAACTTGACTGTTTTTTCTAAAAATTCTAAACATATCACTAAACTTTGTATCTTCACTAATCTTTTCTTGCTTTTCATCACGTTTATGTTCTTTACAGAAGAAAAATAAAATAGTTTGTGATGCAGCGAATAAAAGAGCAATTATGCCTGCGATTAATGCATACATGTTTACAGCGTTTCCAGAGACAAACATAGGAATAATTCCACCAGCAGCAAAAGCACCAATAGAAGCGCAAACAGAAACTAAAGTCGTAACATTATTTCGTTCTTTTTCATCACTAGATAAACTTGGTAACATACTCCAGTAACCAATATCATTCATCGTAAATGTGAAATCCCATAAAAGATAGAAGATAGCGAAACAAATTACATATGACCAACCAACCGGTCTTAAGTAAAACATTAAAAATAATACAACTGCGTTTGATAAACCACCAATTAAAATCCATGGTTTATATTTTCCTGTTTTAAAATGGCATTTTTCAATAACCCAACCCATAATTGGATCGTTAAAACCATCCCAAACTCTTAAAATAATAATAATTGCTGAAATAACTAACATTTGACTAGTATAAATTCCAGGATCAACAGTTCCAGTCATTGTCCAAGAATAGCCTAATGGAGCGCAATATTGGATAAACATCATAAAAAACAAAGAAACTAAAGTGTACGCTGAACCTCTAAATATTGTACCAGCTGGATAGAGAAACTTCGTCCCTTTTGGAATCTTACTTCCAGAAAAAGTGTCAGTAACTTTCATATATAAAAACCTCTTTATTGATATTTTATTCTTTAAAGAGGTTAATTACAACAAGTGATATTAATAAGGAAAAACAATTTCTAAAATCTTTATTTATTTAAAAAGGCAAGTGTTGCTGCACCAATGATTCCTGCATCATTTTTAAGGGTTGCAATAATCACTTCAACACGTGGAGTTTCGTGGTACCCGTACCAACGATCATCAAGATATTTTTGAACTTTTTCTTGTAAATATTCTTTTTGATTACTAATTCCACCACCAAGAACAATTGCTTCAGGTCTAAAAATATTGCAAATATTTAATAACCCTTCTCCAAGGTATTTGATATATGTATCAATTACTTCATTTGCAACCTTATCACCTTTTTTAGCACATTCAAAACTAGTTAATCCGTTTACTTTTTCAATATCGTGTTCGCAATAGTCCCACATTTCACTATCTTTATTTTTAAGCATTATTTCTTTAGTTAATCTTAACAATGCACTAGCACTTGCATATGTCTCGAAGCATCCGTGCCTTCCACAAGAGCATTCATGCCCATCTACTACAATTGTCATATGACCAACTTCAGCACCTTTACCTTCGTTGCCTTCAAACAATTTATTATTAATAACGATTCCACTTCCCACACCCGTACCAAGTGTAATCATTACCACATCATTATATCCTTTTGCTGAACCCCATCTTTGCTCGCCAAGAGCAGCAACGTTTGCATCATTGCTAACAACAATTGGTAAGTTTAAATCTTTTAAGTAATCCTTTAGTGGAACATTATAAAGATATAGATTACATGCATAATCAATCGTACCAAGTTTATTATTAACAACACCAGGAATACCAAAACCAATTCCTTCAACTTTATAGTTTAATTTAGCTGCATCAGCAATCATACTAAGCAATAATGTTTTAACATCTTTTAAAAATGGTTCACTACCATTTTTTGTATTTGTTGTGATTGCAGCTTTCTTAATTATTTTTCCGTTTAAATCAACAACCCCAGCTTTAATTGACATCCCACCAACATCTACACCAATATACGCTTGTTCCATAATTTATTACCTTCTATTTAGAAATATTATAATAAAAATGTTCTAAATAATAAAGAAAAGACTACTCAGTAGCCTTTCTTTCTTCAATAGCTTTAATAATTTTTGAGTACTCAACTTCATCAAGTGAATAATACCTATAATATATGAAAAGAATAATCCAGAAAAATATCATTGGTACGATATAAACAAGAATTTTAAATATCATTAATTTTGGATCATAATCACTACTTGAGATTGTTAACATAATTGAGGCATTAATTGATCCAACAACATCAAATGTTTTATCAACAATTCCATGTGCTTCATCGCTTCCTATCTTTTCGTTTAAACCAAACAATCCACTAGCAAACAAGAAAATATAGAATAGTAAGGTTTGAATTCCACCACTTACTTTTCCAAATACTTCTCTAATAGCCATAATTTCTTTATCGTGACGAATTCCGGTTGTATATTCGTTATATTCAATTGTTAGATTGTTCGCCATAATAACAATAAAATTAACTTGCCCTTGGAACAAAACTAAAATGAAAATTCCAGCAAATAACCAATACACATTTGCTCTATTTGAAAGCAAGAAATAAATCAATAGATAACAAACTGTCATCGCAAATACTGAAACAGTTAAAATCTTTTTTCTTGAAAAATATTTATTAACAATTGGATAAACCATTTGAGAAATGGTGCTAGCAATTCCATATATTAAAGTAAAGATAAAACAAACTCCGCCAAAACCTCCTGATGGTAATAAACTTCCATAAATAACTTCTGTTCCATAACCATAAGTGTAATAGAATAAGTTAACACTGTTTCCCATTAAAATAAATTGAGCAGCAAAGAATAAAGTTAACATTATTAATGCAGGTAGTTCGTATTTGTTTGTTTTTAAAATTTTAAAGCAGTCAGTATAGTGACTTTTGTAATTCATATTGATTGGTCTTTCTTCCATAACTAAAGATAAAACCAAACTACTACCAACAAATAAGATAGCAATAATAACTCCAATTAATTTAAGAGCAAAAGCAGCTTGCCCACCACTAATTGCTGGCACAATCGAAGCAAGTGCATACGTGCCTATTGAAATAAAGAGACTACTAATGGCCCCAATTTTTGCCCTTGTCTTTTCAACACTAGTCATTGTAGTAAAGAAACCCCAATAACCAACATCATTAAAAGCAAAGAAAGCTTCAAATAATAAATATTCAATTAAAAAAGTAATAACAAACCACCAACCATCAAGAGTATTGAAAAACATCATTAAGAAAAAGATCATACTTAGAAAACTACCAATAAAAATCCAAGGTCTAAAGTTACCAAATTTTTTAAGGTTAATTATGTTTGTCAAATAAGACATTAATGGAAAAATAAAAAATACACCAACTGTTTTAATAAAAATTAATCCAATGGTGATAACTAAAAAATATAAATTGAAATCCTTATTTAAAGGAAGGTTGGTTCCATATTGAATAAACAATAACAAAAATAATGAAATAAACTGAAAAATGGTATCTTTCATTCCGCCAACAACACAGAATGTCATCCATGTAGCTTTAGGAGCAGTATCCCCTGAAAAAGTTCGATTAAAATTCATATAGATTCATTATATCTATTTGCTTTATGAAAAACACAACAAATAAAAATAATCAGCATATTTGCTGATTATTCTCATTTTGTAATTTTATTTATTATTTGTTTTTCTTTTTTTATAAACAACAAAACTGCCTTTTCTAGTATCTTTAGCGTCATAAAGTCCTTCGTCGGCTTTGGTAAAGATTTCAACTACACTATCCTCAACATTGGTATTGTAGATTCCACCAC
>Ga0172378_10001211_pt1 | contig 23674 bp, 17 predicted proteins | sample GrowelOW332metaG_FD_119755 | JGI IMG/M metagenome (GOLD analysis project Ga0172378, IMG submission 119755) | Groundwater microbial communities from an aquifer near a municipal landfill in Southern Ontario, Canada - Pumphouse #3_1 metaG | ecosystem: Environmental > Aquatic > Deep subsurface >... | reverse complement strand
TGGGATATTGTTATTGGCTTTTCAGGTCTAACAACAAATGCTTTTCCTTCTTTTTCTAATTTTATAACATCTTCCGCCGCTCTATTATATACAATTCCGTCATTTAAGCAAGCCTGATATGCTCTAGGATAATGAACTCCGTACATCATATGTAGGAATCCTCTGTGCTTAGGTTTCTCGCTTTTTCTAAAATCATAATCGCGAGTAGCAATAATTATGAGCTTTTCATTTCCGTCTAAAAGTGCCTTCTTAAACGGAATTGGGTCGGTCAATCCCCCATCTAAATATTCTTTATCATCTATTTTGTATGGTTTACTAACCAGCGGCAAACTGGAAGAGGCGGTAACACCTTGAATTATATTTTTGCATTTTCCCAATTCAAAATAAGCTGCTTTTCCCTCGCTGCATTCTGTAGCAACAGCAATCATTCTGGTGTGACCAGAGTCGAACTCCTTTTGATCAAAATCTATATCTTCTCTTCTCTTTTCTTCATCCATCATATATTCAAAATTAAACATAGAACCTCTTTTTCTAAAGTTTGCTATAGATAAGAAGTTTTTGTCTTTTATATATCCAGTTATTAGTTTGATGGAACTACCAGGATTTCTAGATACGTAATTTATAGCTATCATAGATCCACCTGATGTACCTATTACATACGGTAAAAATATATTGTTTTCCATCATCACATCTACAACACCGGTAGAAAATGCAATTCGTGTTCCGCCACCTTGCAGCACGAGTCCAATTTTTTTCATTCTATTTTCCTCCGAGTAATAACCTGTGATATATTTCACTCAAATTATTTCCATATTTTTCTATGCTGTATTGATCGGCAAATACCTTTGCTTCTTTTACGTAATTTACTGTTTCAATATTCTTTAAACAATTATAAAAGTCTTCTACATCATCTCCCAACAACGCAGTTTTATTATCTATTAGTAAGTTATAAAGAAAAGGACATTTTGCAGAAACTACAGGAACGTTAGCTTTCATCATTTCCAATATCATTGTTGAATCAACGTGATATTTATAAGGAATGAATAAAGCTGTAGTTGAAAAAATCGCTGAATGATACAATTCTCTGTGCAAGTGCGCGTGAATGTGCAAATTCTTAATATTGTTAATTTTTCCATAGTGAGATATGCTGCTGATTTTTCCTCCGAAAAAGAAAAATTCATAATCAGGCATGATTCTTGCTACTGCTGCTAATTCTTCCATACCTTTGGAATAATCGTATTCCCCATAAGATATTATTACTTTTCTGTTATTTGTTATTCGATAATACTTTCTAAATGCGTCGAGTTCTTGAGGCATGTAGTTGGACTTATCATAATCTTTAACGCCGGGATTTATCACTTCAGTTTTAATACTTAAATCGTTGTGTTTGAGTATTAATCTTTGAGTTTCCCAGTTACAAACTATTTCATCAACTCCATCTAAACTTTTGTACGTTTTCGATATTAACTTCATATAGTCGTTTTCACTATTTTCTGAAGTCTTTGATAAAACATTAAAATCGTTGTAGTCATTGAACGTTGAAAGAATAACAGGGGCATCAGGATTAGCTTTCTTATGTTTGCTAATCCCAATGTAGGCCTTGTATTGTTCTAAAGTTAACATGTGGACAATGTCGTAGTGCTTATCATAGTTGTATGTGTAATCTAATCCGGCAGATTCAATTGCGTACCGCAGAGCAGTAAGCTTTCGATCTAAGATAGCTTTGTTGTTACCTCTTTCGCCATTAACACATAGAAGTATGGTAATTTTTTCACCTCTCATATTGTCCCTCCGTTTTTGTTATTCTTTATCGTCTTCTACAACACCATCGCTAGCGACAGTATCTTCTGTTTTTGCATCATTTGCATCGGTATTTCCCGCTTCTTTTGTCACTTCATCTTCGATAACCATATCGTCACCACCGATTTCCTTAGTAACTGAAGCAATGGATTCACCATCTCTCAATTTTATAACTTTAACACCTAGTGTTGCTCTACCAGCAAGATGAATACCATCAACTTTTGTCTTAAACACTGTACCAGCATCCGTAACAATTATAATGTTATCTTGTTCCGTAACATTCATGATAGAAATCAAGTCACCAGCTTTCTTGATGTTATTTAAACCTTTAACACCTTTAGAGCCACGGCTTGTAATTCTAAATTCATCACATGTAGAACGCTTACCGTATCCGTTAGCAGATAGAGTTAATATTGTTCCGTCTACTCCATCTTTACATACACCAACCACTTTAGCATCATCGAGGTTCATACCCTTAACACCTGTTGCAGTTCTACCCATAGATCTAACGTCAGATTCGTGGAATGTACATACTTTACCCGAAGACGCTCCTAGTGAAATAGTAGCTCCGCCGTCAGTATATCTTACCGATAATAAGTTATCGCCTTCGCGTAATGTGATAGCAATTTTACCATTTCTATTAATGCGATCGAATTCGCTTGATTGAGTCTTCTTAACAATACCATTCACAGTAACAAAGAAGAAGAAATGATCTTCATCATAGTTATCGCAAGAGATAATGGACATAACTTTTTCGTCTTTATCTAAATTGATTAGGTTGATACAAGGTACGCCTTTGGATGTGCGAGACCCTTCAGGTATTTCGTATCCACGTATTCTATACACTTTACCAAAATCAGTGAACATCATCACGTCGGTCTTTGTGCGAGAAGGAACCAAGATATCAACAATATCATCCTGTTTAGTTGTCATTCCTTTAACGCCAATTCCACCGCGGTTTTGCGTTCTAAATTCATCGGGAGAAACGCGTTTGATGTAACCGGACTTTGTCAGTAATATCAATGTGTCTTCATCTTCAATAAGATCTTCGTCTTCACCAGAGTAAATTATATCTGATAATTCTGTATGTCTCTTATCTCCGTATTTAAGTTTAACTTCTTCTAGTTCATCATAAACAACTTGTTGTAAAACAGAGAAGTTGTTAAGTATATTATTGTAGGTTCCAACGTCTACTTTAAGATTTGTTTGTTCTTCAATTACTCTTTCAGTCTCTAATCCTGTTAGTCTCTTTAAAGGCATTTCCAGGATTGCTTTGACTTGTATTTCATCAAATTCAAAGCGACTCATAAGTCTATCTGCAGCTTCAGTAGTGGAGTTGGAAGACTTGATGATATCAACTACTTCATCTATGTTGTCGTGAGCAATAATCAAAGCTTCTAAAATATGAAGTCTTGCTTCTGCTTTATCCAAATCGAATCTCGTGCGTCTTTCGACGATTTCTTCTTCAAATCTCAAGTAAATATTCAATGCATCTTTCATGTTGAGAACTCTTGGTGCACCGTTATCAAGAGCTAACATATTTACGGCAAAGCTATCTTGTAATTTGGTGTATTTAAACAAGTGATTTAATATAATTTCGATGTTTGCATTCTTCTTCAGATCTATTTGGAATCTAGTTCCTACTTTTTGTGAAGAGTAATCGTTAACGGCAGCAACACCTTCTATAATTCTATTTTCACAAAGAACAACTATCTTCTTAGCTAATTCCTTTTTGTTGACCATATATGGAATCTCATAGAAGACGATAGATGTGCGATTTTTCTTTTCGATAATCTCATATTTACCACGAACTAATACACTACCCTGACCTGTCTCAAAATAATTTTTTATGCCGGTTTTGCCGAGGATCATGCCACCACCAGGGAAGTCAGGTCCTTTAATATAATTCATCATTTCGAAAGGAGTAAGTTCAGGATCTCTAAGCAAAGCTTGAACGCAGTTTATTGTTTCAACTAAGTTGTGAGGAGGTATGTTTGTAGCCATACCAACAGCAATACCTGTTGTTCCATTAACTATTAAGTTCGGAATTTTAGCCGGTAAAACTGAGGGCTCTTTTCCCTCTCCATCATAAGTGGGAACAAAATCTACAGTATTCTTGTTGATACCTTTGACCATTTCCATTGAAATCTTTGCGAGTCTAGCTTCTGTATAACGCATTGCCGCGGGGTCATCGCCATCTTGTGAACCGTAGTTACCATGACCATCTACCAGCGGATATCTTGTTGCGAAGTCTTGAGCCAAATGAGCCATAGCTCCGTAAATTGCTGTATCTCCGTGAGGGTGATACTTACCCATGACGTCACCAACTATACGAGCTGATTTTTTAAAGGGTTTATCGGGAGTAGTACCTGTGGAGGACATACCGTAGATAATTCTTCTTTGAACAGGCTTAAATCCATCTCTCGCATCAGGAAGCGCACGAGCGACAATTACTGACATTGCGTAATCTAGAAATGATTCTTTGACGATAGGTCCCATTTCTACATCTTCAATACCGCCGACAATACCTTCAGTTAAACCATCAACTACTTCAGGAGCATCGTCATTATCAGATTCTTCTTCAATTTCGTCTTTTTCTTCATTTTCTTCATCTTCTTCGTTATCTAATATTTCTTTTTCTTCTTCTGACATATTGTTCTCCTTTCCTAGTTAATGTCTAAGTTCTTAACGAACTTAGCATTCTTATTAATAAAGTCTTTACGAGGGAATACATCTTCACCCATAAGATCTTCTAAAGTTTTACCAGCTTCTTCTGCATCAGCTACGGTTACTCTCCACATCTTGCGGCGATCACTTTCCATTGTGGTCTCTGCTAATTGTTGAGCATCCATTTCACCTAAACCTTTGTAACGCTGCAATTGGAATTTAGCGTTGGGCGGTAGTTTCTTTTTAATAGGATCAAGTTCTTCTTCTTTAAAGCAGTAATAATCATGTGAATGATAAGTGAGCTTGTATAGAGGAGGTTGAGCAATGTAAACATAACCACCTTCGATTAAAGGCTTCATAAATCTGTGGAAGAAAGTCAATAGCAATATACGAATGTGCGAACCATCAACATCAGCATCGGTCATAATAATGACTTTGTGATATTTGATTTTAGTCACGTCAAATTTATCACCGTAACCAGCTCCAATTGCTTGAATCATGGTTGCGATTTCTGCGTTCTTTTCAACTCTTTGAATATTAGCTTTTTCAACATTAAGGATTTTACCTCTAAGGGGTAAAATAGCTTGAGTAAATGCATCTCTACCATTTTTGGCGGAACCGCCGGCAGAGTTACCTTCTACAATGAACAATTCTCTCTCTTTAGGATCTTTAGAAATACAATCAGCTAATTTATCGGGAAGAGTTGCGGATAACGATCCTCTGCCTTGAACAGCGTTACGTGCGCGTTCCGCAGCTTTTCTTCCTTTGAATGCAGATAGTATTCTTTCATAAAACATTCTTCCTAATTTGGGATTTTCCATCAACCAGTCTCTCAAAGAGTCGCCGACGACAGAAGATACGATTTTTCTAACTTCAGCATTTCCAAGCTTATCTTTAACCTGTCCCTCGTACTGAGGGTCGGGATGCTTAACTGAAATAACTGCTGTCATACCTTCAGTAATATCATCAAAACTGAAATTGACATCGTTATCTTTAAGCCATTTTTTAATGCGGAAGTATTTGTTTAGTTCGCGGCCTAGAGCAAGTCTAAGTCCTTCTTCGTGGGTACCGCCACCACCTGTGCCAATGTTGTTACAGAATGATTTAATTGTATATGTAGATGACTTTGTAGGTTGAAGAGCACACTCAGCATAAATATTCATAGCCTTACCTTCAAAATGAGGTATTTCTTCAAATATTTTTACTTTCTTTTCGTTTAAGAATTCAACGTATTGAGCTATACCACCTTCGTAGCAATAAACTTCTTTATATTGTTCTTCAGGTCTATCATCAATCAATGTTAGCGATAATCCCTTGTTTAAATATGCTGTTTGTCTACAATATTCTCTTACTTCACTGTATTCAAATACGATTGTTTGTTTGAATATTAAAGAATCAGGCATAAAGTTAACCTTTGTACCAGATTTACCTTCGGGAGCTTCTCCAACAACGTGAACACCAGGAGCCACTGTGTGACCGCCCTCAATAAACTTGATTTGATATTCTTTGCTATCTTTGTATACAGAAACAGTTACGTATGAAGATAGAGCGTTAACAACAGATGCGCCAACACCGTGAAGACCACCGGAAACTTTGTAACCAGTTGATCCGTCAAACTTACCACCAGCATGAAGTAATGTATATACAGTTTCAATACCTGATAAACCTGTATCAGCCACGATATCGACAGGGATACCACGACCGTCATCCTCTACTGTTACTGAGCCATCTTTTTCGAGAGTAATTGATATATTGTGACAGTAACCTGCTAAGGCCTCATCAACAGCGTTATCAGCTATTTCTCTAATAAGGTGATGCAATCCGCGAGCTGATGTTGTACCAATGTACATACCAGGACGTTCACGAACAGGCTGAAGACCCTTTAATACGGTAATATCTTTACCGGAATAATCTTTCTTCGCTCGTTCCTCTTCTCGTTCCTTTTCGGAATCGATTCGTTCAAAATCAATTTTTTCATCTTCTTCAACATTGATTTGATCTAGTTCATCTTTTTCTTCCATCTTTAACTCCTTTTCACTTGATTATTAATAATTTGATAAATATCTCCATTAGATACTTTCTCAAAATTGTCTGCTGATGTTATGAATACTTGTCCTTTGTCTTTTAGATAAGCAAGAATATTAAGCCTTCTCTCTTCATCTAGGTCCGATAGAACATCATCCAGCAACATAATAGGTCTTTCTCCTATCTTTTTTTCTATTATTTCCGCTATCGCCACTTTGAGCGCTAACACAAGTAATCTGTTTTGGCCTTGAGACGCATATGCAAACACTGATTTGTCGTCAATAAATGCTTTTAAGTCATCTCTCTGAGTTCCAATCAGCGTCGTTTTACGCATTCTCTCCTCAGTTTTTACAGAGTTGTAGTATTTCCTCAACTCACTTTTAAATGTCCCTTGTTCGTTGATTTTAGGCACGTTCGTGACATATTCGAGCTTTACCTCTTGTTTTAAACCAAACAGTTGGGAATATATTTCTCCTATTGTCTGATTCAAGACTTTAATAAACTTAGATCTCTGATCGTATATTAAGAATGAGATGTTTATTAATTCTTCCGTGAGAACGTCAATCACGTTTTCATCGTATCCTGAAGAAAGAGCTACGTTTCTCTCTCTCAAAATCTTCTTGTGTCTAACTAGAGCGTATAAATATCGACTAGATAGACTCGATAGAGAAGAATCTATTAATTTTCTTCTCTCGCTCGGTTCGTTTTTAAAAAGCATTACGGAACCAGGCGTATAAACTACACATTGTATTTTTCCTACAATCTTAGTTACTGAAGTTTGTTTTGTATCATCAAGGTAAATCACTTTGCTGCTAGGAGAAATATCTGCTCGCAAGCTGTGGGTTTCACCTTTAGATTCATATTCAACCAATACTTGAGCGAGATTCTCTCCCTCTTTTATTAGGTTTTTATCTCTAGCTTTCTTAAACGATCGCCCGAGCGCTAAATAGTAGATACCTTCAATTAAATTTGTTTTGCCTGAAGCGTTAGGGCCACAGATATAATTGAGTTTGTTTTCAAATTTCACAGAAAGATTTTCAAAGCTTCTATAATTAACCAATCTTATTTGTTTAACATGCATATTTGATATTGTTGGGAATCAATCTCAATAACGTCACCGTCACGAAGTTTCTTTCCGCGTCTATTTTCATCAACATCATTTACGATAACTTTGTGAGAAGCTAGATACACTTTTTGCTCGCCACCTGACGAGATAATGTCCGCTATCTTTAAAAATTGACCTAAGGTGATGTATTCCGAAGTAATACTGACTTTTTTTCGCATACTAGAAGCCTTCTTTCATAATACCTATTATATCATATTTTTATATAATATATATTATATATATAAGTATAAGAAGCGAAGAAATTACCCTGAGAAAAAAACGATTCAAAATCGGAAAATATAAGATCGTTTTTTAGAATATAATTGGTTGATTATCGAACGAATTTGAGACAAAAAGCATTTTACATACAATGGTACTAAAAACTTAAATACATCTTTAAAACAGCCTTAAAACCGTGTTGGAAGCCTTATCTGTGATAAGCAAACAAAAAAGAAGCGGAAAATAATACCGCTCCTTAATATTTTTATTGATGACTTATTCTCCGAGAGATCTGATTGGTGTAATAACTTGAGTAATTGAACTATCTCCAGAATTAACTAGGAAAGCTCTATTTTCCGCTGCAAAAGCAAGGGTAACTCTTTCGCTACCTAAAGCTTTTATTGCTTCTATAACAAATCTCGCATTGAATATGATTGAAAATCTGTCTCCTTCAAATTCAGCACCTTTAAGAACTTCTTTAGATGAACCGACATTTAAGTCTTTCGAAGATATTTCAACTTGTTCCGAACTAGCGTTAACTAAGATTTTAGTATTACCAACAATTGTTATACGTTCGATAGATGAAATGAATTCTCTAGCATTAACATTAAGTTTATAAGCCATTCCTGTAGGGATGATTCTATCTACATTAGGAAATTCTCCGTTATATAACTTGGAAGATATTGTGTATTTACCAGCTTTAAATAAAACTTTGTTAGTATCTATTACCATTGTTACCTCATCGTAATCAGCAACTTTAGAAACAACGTTCAATGTTTTACAAGGAACTGTAATTGATACGTGGTGATCTCCTTCAATAGGAACAAACTTGCGAGCTAATCTGAATGAATCAGTAGCGATGAATGTTAGTTTATTGTCTTTTGCAGTTATATTGATGCCGTAAAATAATTCTTTGGGCCCTCTTGTTGCAACAGCAAATGAAGTTGAAGAATATAACTTGTCAAAGTCTTCCATATTAACAGTGATACTTTCTTTTGAAGTAGTTTCAATGTCGATATCAGGATATTCCTCTGCTCTAAAGATATTTAATTTGAATTGAGATATTTCATCAGATACATAAAGCAGAGATGAATCTACTAATTCCAAAGTAACTATATTTGATTCTAAGTTCTTAATGATATCAAGAAGATACTTAGCAGGTATTTGAACTTTTCCTGGAACGGAGTTGATAATAGCGTTATCTTCCTCTCCTACATTTAATATGGCTTGGATAGTTAATGTACCATCGGAACCTATTACGCATAAGTGATTTTCCGTAACTTCAATTAGGAAGTTTTTTAATGCAGCTATAGGTGTTTGAGCAGGAATAGCTTCATAAGCGTTTTCAAGTAGTTTTTGAAAAGAATTTCGCTTGATTGTGAATTTCATAATATATTATTTCCTTTCTTAAGAATATAACAATAACAATAAGGGCAGTGAATTCGGTGGATAGTGTGGATAAGTCCAAAAAACCATCACATTGTCTTTAATATATTATACCAAATTTCTAATAAAAATAGCAGTAAATATTCATATATTAAGGGCTTTTTCTAATTTTTTAAATCCGTTGTTAATGTCTTAATTGCTTTCTTCATATTGGAGTCAGTTTTCAACATATTTTCCACCTTTTTACAGGCTGCCATAACCGTTGTGTGGTCTTTGCCATTAAAGGCTTTTCCAACAGCTGCAAACGACATATCTAACAAATTCCTGCAAAGGTACATTGCGATAGCACGAGCCAGGGCAATTTGGAGGGTGCGAACTCTCGATTTAATCTGTGAATCAGCTAAATTGTAATATTTAGCAACTTCGTAGATTATCTTATCAGCATCTAGCTTCCCTTTCTTTTTACTGGCGGTCGTATCGTATTGGAAAGCTGATCTAACCAGTTCTAAGGTAATTCTATCTGTATTCTTGGCGGAAACATTGAAAAATAATATTCTATTTAACGCTCCTTCGAGTTCTCGAATGTTTTTGGAGTTATTTTCAGCGATATATTCCAAAGAATCTTCATCGAAAAGCCTAGAGTCAAAACCGTTAGCTTGTATTTTCAACTTTAATATTTCTATAAGCGTTTTTCTTTCGGGTTTTTCAATATTTACTGATAAACCTTGAGAGAAGCGAGAAACTAAACGTTCTTCTAGACCTTCTAATTGAGAAGGAGAACGATCTGAAGTGATAACAATTTGTTTTCCATGTGATACTAAGAGATTGAATATATTAAAGAACATAGTTGTTGTTGCTTGTTTACCGGTTAAGAACTGAATGTCGTCAATAAGTAAAAAGTCTACGGTCTTAAAGAAGTCTTTTAACGATTCTCTATCGTTGTCGCCCCTAACATATTTAACAAACTCATCGACGAAATCTTCCGAAGTGATATACAAGACCTTTTTATTTGGCTCATATGTATGAACAGCATTACCGATAGCGTGCAATAAGTGAGTTTTTCCTAGACCGGAACGCGAATAAATGAATAAAGGGTTGAATGATCCAGGGTGTTTCGATACGTACAAGGCAGATTGATAGGCTTGTTGGTTTGATTTACCAACAACAAAGCTCTCAAAAGTGAATTTAGGTTGAATAAATGCAGACTCGAAGAAAACTGTGTTCTTTTTAACTGCTGGTTCAGGTTCGCTCTTATTCTTAATTTCGTTAGGCGTGATTATATTTAGAGTGTAATCAGATTCGGTTACCTTATTTATAGCTTTTAAAATGACAGCGGAGTAATCTTGCGTGAGTATTTTCTTTGAAACCGCTGAATCTGTGACAACGACAGCGTTTCCGTGTTCCAATGAGAAAAGAAAAGAAGTCGCGAAGAAAGAATTGTACAAAGAACGGTCTTTTACCTGTTCTGACAAAAGTTTAAGCGCGAGATTCCAAATAGATGATAATTGTGTTGATTTTGATGTCATAATTTTATTACTCCCGACTTAGAAAATTATAGCATAGAAAAGATAACATTTATGGTAGAAAAATAGAACAAATTCTCAAAAAAAAGTTATCCACAAAATAGTCTCTCAAAAAAGACCGATAAATGAGCACAATTGAGTTATCCACCGTTTTTAAGCGTGCATAACTTGTGGATAAATAAATGTGAATAAATTTTTGTGGGAATTGTGAATTGCTATTCACCGCCAACAAACTTATTAACATACCAATAAGTAAGGTATGTAGGCGGTTTTCTCATTTAGTAACATGGTGAAATCGCACTATTAACATGTGGTGGATAGCTTATTTTACAGTGAAAAACTTGTGAATAATGGAGAAAAATTAAAGAGAAAACCACCAAAAAATTTTCGCGAAATTGTGGATTTTTCCGAAATGGTGAAAAAACGGCTGAAAATCTAGTAGAATTTACGAAAATCATAGCTGTAAAATTCCTGTGTAATTTCGAATAAAAAACCTCCTAATTTTCAATGAAATAAGGAGGAAATAAAGTTTGTTGTTATTCTTTATCTATGTACGTTATATTTTCGGATATTAACGTTAATCTTTTTCATTCTAGGATAAATTTTTCTATATATCTTTCTAAATAATTTTTCGTAAACTTTTGCGTTTTCTTCATTTGGAAAGAAAGTGGTCTTTACGTGTACCATGCTATCGATGGCTTCTTTGTAGTTGGAGTAGTATTTTGCAGATACAAAGACGATAATTGCACAACCTAAGGAAGAAGTTTCATTTGTTTGTACTTTGGTTACTGGTCTATTAAAGAGATCAGCGGTTATTTGGCAGACTTCTGATGATCTAGATCCACCGCCAGAAACTCTGATTTCTTTAACTTTGTGATGTATATTTTTTTCTATGCCTTCTAAACCTTCTCTTAAGGCGTAACCTATACCTTCAATAATGGCTTTGTATAAGTGATATTTTGAATGATAATCGGCAAAACCGCATATTACTCCTTTTGCGAGAGGACGTTTAACACCAGGACCCCAGTAGGGCTGGAGCATTAAGCCTTCTGAACCAGCGGGTATCCCGGCGATTTTCTTATTGAGTAGGGCCTCAACAGCACAACACTCATAATTGGCCTGTTCAGCCTCTTTGGTGGCGAAATTTTTAATAAACCACTGCAGCATCCAATATCCTCTATAAACCTGTACTTCAAGTGCATATAGGTTGTCGGCCGGAAAGCAGTACGCAGGACAAAAAGTTTCTGGTTCGACATATTTTTTGTTTATTACTTCGATTGAACTTGCAGTCCCATATGAAATTGAGGCTATGTCGTTTGTGATACAACCTACACCAAGCGATTCGCAGTTTTTATCTGCTCCTCCAGCGTACATTACCAAACCCTGAGGTAAACCGGTTAGTTCAGCAGCCTTTTCGGATAATTCACCAATCTTTGACCCGGAAGGAATTAACTTTGGAAGCAATTTGGTATCTATGTTAAATATATCGTAGGTAAGGGCGCGTTTTGTTTGCCATTTACCCTTCTTCATATCTATTGGGAAGTGACCGGTATAAGAAGATGCGGTATCAACTTCCTTTCCTGTAAAGGTGTAAATAAAATAGGTAGACAACGTCCAATAATATTGAGCTTTACTCCAAGAGTCAGGTTCATTTTTTTGAATCCAATTTGACGTGGTTCTTTTTCTATTTAATTCGACAGCTTCTCCCATGCCAACAATGTTTAAAATTAATCTCTTGTGCAAAGGATACTTCTTATCACATTCGCACTGTCTCTGATCTAGCCAAAGAATGGAAGGTCGAATTATCTGGTGATTTTTATCCAGAAGAACAGCTGTATCTCTAAAAGTGGTGATAGTGAAACCGATGAGATTATCCATTAGTTCGGGGTGAGCTGCAGCGATTGTTTTTGTAGCTCTACACAGACTCTCTAAATAGTAAGATGCATTTTGTTCAGCATATCCAGGTTTAGACGAAAAATAGGGCTGATGATATTTTATTTGGGACATCGCGAGGGAATTTCCGCGGCTATCAAAAATCATAGCACGCACAGACTGCGTGCCAACATCAAGAGTTAAAGCATAATTTTTTTTCATAGTAATTACCTCTTTAATTTTTTTGACTTATTGTTGAATTGAATAAATTTCATCCTTCGAATAAAAAAGTTGTAAGTGTTCTTTGTTTTTAACCGTGAAAAGTTCCACGAGATAAACATCAGGCTCACCCTCTTTATTACCGATAACTGCACCGACGCTACCTTTTGGAGCATCCCCCTTACTCACAACGGTTGCAACTAAAGTATTAATTTGATATTTCATATTAATATTATTGTAAACTATCGGGCGTGTAATAAGCAAATAGGAATCGGCGTTATTTAGTGTAAAATTCCAAAATAAAAGGATTGAAATCTATGAAATCAATCCTTGTTTTCAGATATTGTTTTATTTGACTAAGAAGTATGGAGAATTAAATTTGAATATTAAATTTATTCGCCGTACAGTTCTTTATCGCGCTCAGCTTTTTTCTTACGATAACGAGTTAATCTTCTGCGCTCTGCAGCTTTAAACTTGTTTCTTTCAGCTAAAAGTTTTTCGTACTCTTTACGCTCTTCTTCAGATGTAAAGTATTTTTTAGGACGACCTTTTAACTTAGAAGTTTCTGCTGTTGCAGTACCTCGTTTATCTCCGAATGAAGCCTCACCAAAGCGACGGTACTTTTTTACCCACTGCATCACCGATTCTTGAGATGCTATACCATATCTATAGGCTAGTTCTAGATACGATGTATGCTTTTCAAGTCGCTCCATGACTATCTTTCTCTTTAGCTCGGGAGGGTATTTTTTGAATTGTTGACCTTTAATTGCCATAATCAATCTCTCCTTTCATATGGGAATTCAAAAGATGTTTATAATATTCTACATCTGTATATCCATATATCTATATTATCCTTAACGAATGTAAAAAAAGCAAATAAGATGCATTGTGTATAAAATTAATACTATAAACAAATGTTATAACTTATTACGAAAAAATAAAGAGGAAATCATAAATAAATGAGTCAAATAATTATTGGCTTTTACAAAAACTATAAAAAAAATGGCTTATTCACTCTATATATTTATGGTTGTTGAAATATTTAAAAAAAATGGTTTATTAAGAGAGGTAAAGCGATTATATGTAAAATATGTATATTTGAATTATATATTTAATTTGGAAATTTTATTTGATTATTAAGTTATGCTCATTGTTCTTTATTTTGTCACCATAGAATGCTAAGATTTTCTTAGGAAGAGAGATGAAAATTATGAATATAATAGAAAGATTTTTAAAGTATGTATCCTTTGATACTACATCTTGTGATGAAACGAAGGTTGATGCAGCTAGTTCCCCTAATCAATATGAACTTGGCAAGGAACTTCACAAGCAGTTAGAAGCCTTAGGCGGACAAGAAATATCAATGAATAAATATGGTACTGTGTATGGATACTTTCCTGGAACGCTCAAGGGAGAGCCTGTCGCACTGATAGCTCACATGGATACTTCTAACGCTGCAAAGGGTGGAAACATTAAGCCTAGAACAGTGAAAAATTACGATGGAAAGGATATAGAACTTTCAAAAGGAATCACTATGAAGGTTTCGGATTTCCCCGCTTTAACAAATTCCAAAGGACACGATCTTATCGTTACTGACGGTAACACCTTGCTCGGAGCGGACGACAAAGCCGGTATTGCTATTGCTATGGATGTCGTAAATTATTTTGTGACTAATAATATTCCTCACAAGCCAATCGAGGTAGTATTTTCAACAGATGAAGAAGTTGGAGTTGGTGCAGACCATATTGAAATTAATAAATTGCATTCTAAATATGGTTACACAATAGATGGAGGAGATATTCATTATCTCTGCATAGAAAATTTCAATGCAGCATCAATGAGCGTAAAAATTACTGGTAGATCCATTCACCCTGGTTCAGCAAAAAATAAGATGATAAATGCAATTAACGTAGGCGTAGAATTTCAAGATGCGTTACCTGAATTTATGAGACCTGAAGACACAGAGGACTACGAAGGTTTCTATCATATAGTAGGTTTCAACGGAAACGAAGAAATAACAAATTTAAAATACATAATCCGCGATTTCGATTTGAACAAACTTAGAGAAAAAATTGAATACGCTAAATTAGTGGCAGAAAGACTTAACCGCAAATACGGGACTAAGGTTATAGAACTAAATATCGTTGAGACTTATACAAATATGAGAGCAGAGATAGAAAAATCTCCTGAAATTATCGGTAGAGTTGAAAAGATATATAAAGAAAAAGGTATAGACTATGCTTTCTTCCCTATTAGAGGTGGTACAGATGGCGCGGTACTTACCAGTCGAGGATTCCCCTGCCCCAACTTAGGTACAGGCGGAGCAAATTTCCACGGGAGATTCGAATATTTAGATGTAGACCAAATGAAACAAATGGTCGAAGTAATTATTGAATTGTTCAAATAGTCTAAAAAGATGAAATAAAAAACCAGCCTTCATTTTGAAGACTGGTTTTATTTTGTTTGTAAAACTTATTCTGTTCTCAAAGCAACTACGGGGTCTTTTTGAGCTGCGGATCGCGCAGGAATCAAAGAAGCCATAAATGTAAGGATGATAGATATACCTATTAATACTAATGCATGCCACCAAACAAGCGAGGCGATATTACCAATATCAAACTGAGGATTTAAGTTATTAACTATTACATTCACTATTGGACTCAATAAGTATGTGACAGCTATTCCAACGACTCCGGATAGTCCGCCGATAATCATAGCCTCGGCTTCGAACAATCTTGAAACGTCTTTCTTTCTAGCTCCTACAGCACGTAAGATACCAATTTCTTTGGTTCTTTCTATTACAGATGTATGAGTGATAACACCAATCATGACCGAAGACACGATTAATGAAATAGACGCGAAGGCAATTAGAACTGAGGAAATAATACTTATTAACGTTTCTAGAGTGGAAGTAACAGATCCAGCTAAATCTGAATATTTAACTTGATCAATTTTATCTTTTCCTATGTTGTAGGAATCCAAATAAGAAAGTATATCAGCTTTGCTCTCAAAGTCTTTTGGAAATATAGTTATTGAAGTAACTAACAAATCCGTACCAAACACTTTTCTATTAGTAAAGTAAGAAGTGATTTGTTCAATCATATTATCGATAGTTAAATCAGCTTTGTTACTGTTACCGATGATGTTGTAAAGACTGGGCAAGTTTGTTGTTGAATCTAGTACAAGGTGATTTGTGTAATCAGCGGCGATATCGGAAGTCGCATTGCTTACTATTTCACTATCTACTAAGGCTTTGGTGTAATAAATGCCGTTTGAAAGGACGGGAGATACTGTAGATTCTTTTGGACGTAAGATGCCGACTACATTCAAGGTATCGGTTTTTTCATCGTCATTATATATAGTTTTCTTTTCCTCAGCTGAAGGAGCTGAGTAGGATTTTAAAGTTCTTGTATCTTCGGTAGAATTGAAGTAATTTTTAAGTTCTTCTGTAATAGCGGCAATTTCTGCTTGAGTCTCAGGTTCGTCAATTTTTGAATAATCAATCGTGCTAACCTTGGCAATGGTTTCTTGCATTTGAGTAATGCTTAAACCTTCTGCAGCAAGCTGTTCATTCGATTTTAAAAACAAGCCTGTTACATCAGTTGTTTCGGTATTTTCCGTGTAGTAATTATTATTGGAAACTAACTTAAATTCGTGATTTAATACATCAGTTACGGAAACGGAATCTTGATCGGAATCGTATCCCAATTGATTTAAAGTTGTTTTGTACATCGAGTTGTATTCATCTACAACAAGAACAACATCGTTTTTGCTCTCAGGATAAGTACCCTCAATAACATCGTATTGAGAAAGAATGAATTCTTCAGAGTCAGGTAATTGATTCCAATAGTTACTTGTTGAAAATAACGAAGAAACAAGAGAGGCTTGAGTGGTTCTAAGAGAATTGACTTCGCCGCTTGAGTTTTCAGCGAGGACGTTGGATTGTAAGGAGTAGTTGTACTGAACGTCTGAAGTTAATTCATCGTCCATTGCTTCCACGTAACTTATGTATTTATTATCTATGTTGTTAACGTGAAGAGATGCACTAGCAGGTTCAGTGACCACAACATCGTGATTTTCAGGATAGGTTTCCAAGTCGTTAGTTCCGCCGCTGGAGAAACCTTCAGCATCGTAGGAAAATTCTTCTACCGAAACTGGAAATTGAGCCAAGGTTTCGGATTCTAAGTTTGAGAGATAGTTACTAAAACCATTGGAAATAGCAAGAACTAAAGCTACACCGATTATACCGATGGAACCAGCGATAGATGTCGCTATTGTTCTACCCTTCTTCGTTCTTAGGTTGCGTCCAGAGATGGAGATAGCGGTACCGAAGGACATTGAAGTCTTATCTTTTTCTTTTTTCTTCTCTTTTGATAGTTCTTTAGCGAGTTTGGCATCAAAATCCTCTTCAATCATCGTAAAACTATTAGCTTTGATGCTGCTTTTTTGATTTTTATTTTCTTTGGCAACCTCACTTTTATAAGTGGGAATATTCTTAACATCGTTAAAAACTAGACCATCGGACATTTCGATAACACGAGATGAGTAAGTAAGAGCAAGGTTTCTATTGTGAGTAACCATAATTACTAATTTATCTTTTGCTAATTTACCTAATATATTTAATATTTGTACGGATGTTACGGAGTCTAATGCTCCTGTAGGTTCATCCGCCAAAATTACATTTGGAACATTGACAATAGCACGAGCAATAGCTACACGCTGCATTTGTCCACCAGACAGTTGGTTAGGTTTTTTATCGAGTTCTCCACCAAGACCGACAGATTCTAGCGCTTTTTTAGCAACTTCTCTTCTCTTTGATCTTGAGACACCCGAAAGAGTCATGGCTATCTCGACATTTCCCAATACAGTCATATGACTGATAAGATTGTAAGACTGAAAGACCATACCTATTTTTTTATTGCGATAGTTATCCCATTCTTTGTCGGAGAATTCTTTCGTGGATTTACCATCTATTTGTAAGTCGCCAGTCGTATAACGATCTAAGCCGCCTATAATATTCAACAGCGTCGTTTTACCGCATCCGGATTGACCGAGAATTGAAACGAATCCGTGTTCAGGGAATTCTAAATCTATTCCTTTCAAAGCATTTACTGATAAATTTTTATCTATTACGTAATCTTTCGTAATTTTTTTAAGTTTTAACATATTTTTGACCTCTGTTTAGTATACTCGAAAAAAATTTTATTTAGTACCAATTTGATTTTATATAAGTTTTGTAATGAGTTAAAAATATGCTAAGTGCTTACAATTTGATTATTTGAAAAACTAAGATAATTATCAGGTTGTTATTTTTTGTTAAGTAGCATAAAATTATATTAATAAGTTAAGTGAGGTAATTAATTATGGAACATTCTATCATTTGCGTTGAAGCGAGTTATGGCGATAAGATATACGGACATTCTTGGTTGACGGGCAAGAAACCCAAAGCCAATATTATGATTTGTCACGGAATGGCTGAACATTCTACAAGATATGCTGATTTCGCTAAGTATTTAACAGAAAAAGGATACGATGTTTATGCGGTTGATCACGTTGGTCACGGATTAAATGTATCGATGAAAAAAGATACTAAGTACCAATATGGTATGTGGCCTGAAGATGGATTTGATGTTGCAATTAAACAATTATTAGAATTGACCAATTACATTAGAAAGACATCAGATGCTCCCATTCTCTTATTCGGACATTCGATGGGATCTTTTGTTGCTCAAGGTTTTTATCAACGCAATTCTGAAATGATAGATGGTGTAGTTTTCTGTGGTTCAAGTGCGAATAACAGCACGTATAAAATGTCTAGCAAGCTGGTTTCAGTTATGAAAGTATTCAGAACTAAAGAGATGAGAAATCGCGTTTGTCCATTGTTGGTTAACGCTGGTAACTCGACGTTTAATAAGGGATTAAAACCTTTTGCTGATGGTTATGATTCAGTTAATAAATGGATTTCAATCAACGAAGATAACGTTAAAAAATACGATATGGATCCCGAATGCGGGTTTAAATGTTCATTCAATTTTTACTACTCATTATTCAAGGGGCAGCAAGAGATATTCAAAGCTAAAAATTTAAAGAATATTAAGAATAAATGCGACGTATATATTATTTCTGGAGCAAATGATCCGGTTGGTGGTTACGGAGAGAACGTAATAAAACTCAGAGATTACTATTTGACCGGACAAAGCAATGTGGAAATGAAGATATATCCAGGAGTTCGTCACGAAATTCTCAATGAAGATATTCACCAAGAAGTGTATAAAGATGTAGCAGACTTCTTCGATAAATGTTTAACTAAATAACTAATTGAGCAAGATATCAATTAAGAGGCTCAAAGTTAAGATCACAAGAAGCAGCTAATAGAGAGAGTGCGATTGTGATTCACAACAGGCGAGTCTCTTTTTCTATTGACTAAAAGAATAGAGTTTGTTTCTGCTGTCTAGATTTAGTTATATCGGTTATAAAGTCTCTAGAAAATATTTGAAGCAAATAAAAACTAGCCAGAATAAAATCCGACTAGTTATTTTAAATTGATTATGAACGTGCTTGATAGATTGGCTTATCATCACCAGTTTGTTGAGGCGCAGATAACTTAGATACTGCAGACATCAATCTGAATGCGATGATTAATAAGAACACGTATGAAGCGTATTCGGAAAGGAAGAACGAAGAAGTGAATGTTAGAATTGCGGGTGACAGTGAGAAGAAAGATACAATCTTGAGAGATTCCCAAAGAGTAAAGTGCAATCTAGAATTCTTCGAACGAGTAGTGATAAAGAAGATGAGACCGCCAATGAGAATAACACCAGCATTCATAGCTGCGTAAATTCCCGTTTGGTACCAAGTGCTTCTAATTTTTAAAGTTGTGTATGCTTCATTAGCAAAACTTATTGTATTTTCAATCACTTGATCTTCAGTAGCAGCTACCGCTGCTGTAGCATCCATATTAGCATATTTCAAAGTTGATAAATCAAAATTGTCATACGTGGTTAAGTCACCAATAATTGAACCTAGGTTTACATCACCAGCTGATCCATTAATAGCTCTATAAATAGTTATTTGAACTGATTTAGGAGTGAAAATCATGTAGGAGTTAGGAACGCGAGTGGCTGTACCGGAAGTATCGACTTCATTGATGTGATTATCAATGAAACTTGTAATTAGTGTTGAGTCTGTTGCGTTGTTTATAGGATCAACGCCAGAAAAGCAATAAACGTCTAAAACATCTATAGTCTCATCGTTGCTTTCTATTGTGTAAGAAGCGTTTGGCTCGACGGTTGAACCAGAGGCTGCAACATCGTCAGTGAGCTGAATAAATCCAAACTTACCACTTGTGGTTAAGGCGCCATTTTCAATGCGCATGGAGTTTTCATCATCGATGTCGTTAGCAAATTTGTAATAGCCTTTATCCAAACCTGTTTCGTAAGATGTGGTGTATATAACGCTCGCATCAGATTGGTAACCGTTGATTACTGTACCAGTAACGGCAAAACAAAGTGAGAAAATAGCAATGATTAAAGCTAACCACCATTTTTGTTTGTGCTCGAGGACTACCTCATTTTTATAAAGCGATTGTCCTAAAAATTTTAATGTGTTCATTTAATATTTTTCCTTCTTAGACTTTGGCAATATATTGCCTGTTCATAATTATATCATATGAAATATATATATAATATATAAATCCTTTATTTCTTCCGGTTGATTCTGCTGCGTATCACTGCGCTCAAATACACGGAAAACGAATGACGAATTAGTTTTTTATTTTCTTTTGAAATCGATGAATACGACTTTAAAAGTTTTCCAATGCGAGGAATCGTATTAGTTTTCATATCTTGAACGGACACTAATTCACTGTCACCAAAGATTGAAAATAGTGCATCAACGAATTTTTCACGAGTCTGCGGTTCCAATTTTAGCAACCATTGATTAACTCCGACACGCTGAGAATCAGCGAGTTTATTCAGGCATGGTTTTGTTTTAAATTCCGTCCCTTCTATTTCCCAAAAAGAAATAAAATGCTGTTCCAAAACATTGTTTGCGGGATTTGATACTATGGTGTATTTTGGATAATTATTAAGAAGCAAACCGACGACAGAGCCTTCCGGTAAAGAACGGTGGAGTTTGTCTTTTATATTCAAAAACGCCGGTGTTTCGAATATATTTTCCATGAATCCAGGACCGTCATGATCAAATATTCCCGTGATTCTATTTTGGTTTTCCCTTGAAGTGTACAGGGCTGCATACTTGGCGAAATTCCCTCCCTTAGAGTGACCGCCAAGATATATTTTGTAGTTGGTAGGAATAAGTTTCATGACCTTATTTAAGTATTTTACAGAGGCGGTTTGACCAGGAACTGTTGTACGGAAGGACATGTTGAAGTCTTCTTTGTAACCGGTCATAGTTCCATCGCTTCCTCTGAAGGCGATATATACTGTTTCATCATCTAAGAAGAAACACATTGCAGAAAACTGAATGGCTGGATTTTCCTTTAATTTGCTGACAAAATAATTTACTCGAGTATGTTCGAACCTTCTATTTGTACGACTAAAAAAAGCTTTAGAAATCTTTTGATAAGATTTAGCATTTTCCATGTGATAAAAATCCAGAGTTTCATCTGCTTTGATCGCTTTTTTTATTTGTGATAAAGACTTTGATTTTTCGTTGTTTTTCAATTTTGGAAAATATGAATTCACATTGAAATAAGACACTTGGGATAAAACAAGTGAATCTACCGCGGTGAGTGGACGCTCCTTAAAAGTGTCCTGACAGTTTTGTCTTAAATAATTGTATATTGTAGCCATATTTGGGTAACCTCGTTAATTGATTTTTGACAAAAATAGATTTTTAGAAAAAAATAGGGACCATATCGCTATGGTCCCTAATGATAATTTAGATTAAATTATTTTGCAACTTTTGTTGTAGGCTTCTCGGACTTTACAAGTTCTGCAACCGTTGATGTAATACCAGCGATATTTTGTAAATCAGAAGGAATGATAATCTTCGTAGATTGACCATTAGCTACGCCAACAAGCGCTTCGTATGATTTAAGTTTAAGCAAAGCTTCGGAAGGTTTTGCTTTATTGATGTAATCAATACCTTGAGCTTCAGCTTTACGAACCATAATTTCACCTTCAGCATCAGCTTTCTTAACATTAAGAATAGCTTGAGCTTTAGCTTCAGCGGCTCTAATTGTAGCTTGCTTTTCACCTTCAGCACGAAGAATTGCGGATTCCTTATCACCTTGAGCGATAAGAATAACGGATGCTTTTTTACCTTCAGCTAATAAGATTTGTTCTCTCTTTTCACGTTCAGCACGCATCTGACGTTCCATGGCGTCTCTAATATCCTTAGGAGGTAAGATGTTCTTAACTTCAACTCTGTTAACCTTGATTCCCCAAGGGTCAGTAGCTTTATCAAGAATTTCTCTCATCTTTAAGTTGATAACGTCTCTAGAGGTGAGTGTGCTATCTAAGTCGAGATCACCGATAATATTACGGAGAGTTGTAGCTGTTAAAGCTTCAATACCGAATATAGGATTTTCGACACCGTATACGTATAACTTAGGATCTGTTACTTGATAAAATACGATTGTATCTATCTGCATAGTAACATTATCCCTTGTAATAACTGATTGCGGAGGGAAATCGTGTATTTGCTCTTTCATAGGTACAATTTTTGAAATTCTATCAAAGAACGGAATAAGCATGTGGATACCAACATCCCATGTCTTTAAGAAACGGCCTAAACGTTCGACGACATACTTATCTGTTTGTTTGACGATTTTAACGTTAACAGCAAGAATAAGTAATATCAAAGCAGCGATGACAACTAATACGATGATTAGTGTGGTTGAACCATCTGCTAATATGGCTAAACCTAAATTTTGTAATGACATAAATATACTTCCTTTCTATTTATTTTCAGTTGTTGCTTTTTTAACAACTAACTTATTACCTTGGACAGCGACTACAACGACAACAGATTGACTGGGGATAGTCTCGTCTTCTTTTTCTGAAAGCGCGGACCATACGATATCGTTAATTTTAACTTCACCGTAATTTAAAGGTTCTACAGTTTTAACTAGAACTCCCTTTTTACCAACTATTTCTTCTATGTTGGATTTTGTGGCTGTTGTTTTAAGATGCTTTTGAACAAAGGGTTTAACGCCTAAGATCATGGCGAAAGATAAGACAAAGAACACAATTATTTCTACCCAATAGGGCATGTTGGGAATGAAGGAAAGCGCAATAGTAATCAACGCAGCAACACTAAACCAAATCGAAACAAGATTTACAGTGACTGCTTCAACAATAAAAGCAATGACGAAGACGGCAAGCCAGATATATATCATTAAATCCATATTATGTGACCTCCTTATTTACATTGATTATAACAACTTTTTCATTTTCCTCCTACTCACATGAACACTTTTTGGAAAAATGTTTATATAAATAGAGCATACACCACAAATTTCGAATGTGAAAACCAAGGCGGTGTCAAAAAAAAGCGGTTTATCTATACAGTAATACTATAGAGTCTTTCTCTATTAATAAAATGTGGCGAAAAGCACAAATAAGGTTCCTTTCTATGCCTTCATAATACAAAGTAATACAGGAAAATTCAATACTTATATACACATCGGTATAGAAGTGTTGAAATTTTAAAAAACCCTTATAAATCCTTATTATATATACACCGCAAAATTATAATTGTTATGGCTGCATTTATTAACAAGCAACTTAATTAATTACTGATATGGTTATTTTCATTTTGCTATGCTAAAATCAAATAATAGAGAACATTAGGAGATCATGTTATGAAAAGAAAAAACACTACGGCTCGTTAT
>Ga0172378_10001210_pt1 | contig 23683 bp, 28 predicted proteins | sample GrowelOW332metaG_FD_119755 | JGI IMG/M metagenome (GOLD analysis project Ga0172378, IMG submission 119755) | Groundwater microbial communities from an aquifer near a municipal landfill in Southern Ontario, Canada - Pumphouse #3_1 metaG | ecosystem: Environmental > Aquatic > Deep subsurface >... | reverse complement strand
TCTCAAGAAAAGTATATGGAATGGAAACAACATATATTTCTATAAATGTAAAACAAAAAATTCTATTTTTTAAATCTCCAATAGAATCAGTTTTTATAGAAATTAGAAATAAATCACTGGTTGAGCGAATGCATAAATATTATAGTTCACCACTTGAAGCACCTTCTCATGTGAACTTTTTAGAATCTGTAAAAATTATCAAGATTTTGCAAGATGCAGTTAAATATGGAAATGATATTAAACAAGCCTATGAAACTATAAATAGAGAAACAAACTACGGAGAGCTTTTTTATAATAATTTAAGTATTGATTTACAAAAAGAAGTAACACCACCAAAACCAGGACAAAGAAGAAATTAGGAGAAAAATATGAAAATAGTAATTTTAGATAGAGCAACTTTAGGATTTGATATAGATATATCAATCTTTGAAACTTTAGGTGAAGTGATTTCTTATGATATAACGCTTCCAAATGAAACAACAAATAGATTAAAAGATGCGGATATTGTAATCACAAATAAAGTAATGATTTCAAAAGAAGTTATGGAAAATTCAAATCTAAAACTTATTTGTATTAGTGCAACTGGAACAAATAATGTTGATTTAGAGTTTGCAAAACAAAAAAATATACCAGTAAAAAATGTGGCTGGATATTCAAGCTCAAGTGTAGTTCAAGTAGCATTTTCAATGATTTTCCATTTTGTTCAAAAACTTGATTATTATAAAAAATATGTGGATGAAGGTAATTGGCAAAAATCTAAGATGTTTACACATATAGATAAACCATTTTTTGAGCTTGATGGAAAAAAAGTGGGAATCATTGGACTGGGAGACATTGGAAGAAATTTTGCAAAAAAAGCAAAAGCTTTTGATTGTGAAGTTCTTTATTTCTCAACAAGTGGAAAAAACTCAAATAGTGAATATAAACAAGTTGAACTAAATGAGTTATTAAGCACTTGCGATATTATAACTATTCATTGTCCATTAAATGCGGATACAAAAGATTTATTAAATTATGAAAATATGAAAAATATAAAAGAGGGTACAATTTTATTAAATCTAGGTCGTGGTGGAATTATAAATGAAGCCGATTTGGCAAAAATAATAGATGAAAAAGAGATTTATTGCGGAATTGATGTTGTTTGTGTTGAGCCAATTTTAGAAGATAATCCTCTTTTAAAAGTGAAAAATAAACAAAGACTTTTATTAACTCCACATATTGGTTGGTCAAGTGTGGAAGCGAGAACTAGATTAGTGAAAATGGTGGCTAGAAATATCGAAGAGTTTATTTTATAAACTCTTTCCAAAGAAAAACTTTTTAATTTTCCTAAAGAAAGAAAATCTACTTTTCTTCTTTAGTTTTAAACTTACATCAGCTCTTAGAGTTTCAAGTTTTTTAGGGTTATAAAGTGTTTCTTTTAATATTTCCACTACTCTTTTTCTCCTAAATAATTTTGAAGTTCTTTTACTGCTTCATCATTTTTAATGATAAATTTAATTTCGATTCTTCTTGAATTATCTTTATCTTCAACACCATCTTTATAGATTAACTCAGAAGATGATTTTCCACTTGAACTTACATATTTATTTAATAATTCTTTATTTATCGTATTTGACTCATATAAAAACTGCATAACTTCCAAGGCTCTTTGTTGTGAAAGTTGTAAGTTACCCAAATATGAACCATCACTATTTGTGTGTCCTTCAATAGTGATTCCATAAATATATTTTCTGATTTCTTTATCTTCAAGAAGTGTAGTTATATATTTTTTTAGTACTACATTCAACTCTTTTTTTGAGTCTTCTTTTAATTTATATGCACCTTGGTCAAATAAGATATTTGAAGAGAATTTTATAGCTCCACTTTTTTCGTCTATATTTATAGATTTACCAAGCTTTTCTTTTAGTTTTGTAATAACATTTAGTTTTATTCCTGTTAAACTTTTGATTTTTGCTTTTGTAATATCAAACTCTTCAACAGTTTTTTGATGAACTTTTTCTTGTTCTAATAATTTATTTAGTAAAACAGTTAGTTCTTCATCTTTTAAAGAAATAGTATTTTTACTATTTTCAAGTTCAGTTGATTTATCTTTATCTTTTACCTCATAATCAAGTAATACATCTTTTAACTTCTGAAGTTCTTTATTGTTTAGATTAATTGTTTCATTTGATTTCGACAATTGATTAGATAGTTCTGCTTTTTCATTTTCAAGTTTTTTTAATAAAGTATTTAATTTATTTAATACTTCATTTTTATTTATAAGTTCTTCTTGACTTTGATTTAATGCAACTTTTTCTTTTTCTAAATTAGTTTGAGTATAGACATATTTTATTACAATAGCACCCAATACTAAAATAAATACAAAAAGTAATCCAGCCATCAAATCTGCATACGAAATCCAGAAGTTTTCTTCATTTTTTTGTTCATTATTGTACATTTTTATCTACTTTGATAGTTCTTTAAATTGTGTTAAATCTTCTATAATTTTTACTGTTTGTTCATCTATTGATTCTAAAGAGTTTTGTAATTTATCAGTAAATTTAGCATCGTATTCATCTAAACCTTGTTTAAATTTCCATTCAATTTTTTCCATATCATTTTTCATAGTTTCAATACTTTTTACAATATTTGTATAAATAGCTTTTAAATTATCTGAACTTAAATTATCCATATGACTATTTAATTTTCCAATATTATTGTTTAAAAGTTGAGCGCTTAGAGTATATGAATCTTTTTGTTGTTCAAAATTTGTAATTGTTGTGCTCATATTTAAAGTCATATCTTTTAACATCATTGATAATTTCTCATTATTATCAATATTTTCACTAATTTTTGTTGATAAAATTAACTCTTTTTTTAGAATTTCATCTAAAATCTCAACTCTTTTTTCGATTAAATGATTTATATTTTCCATCATATTACTAGAAGTTAATTTTTCAAATATTTCTGACATTTTAGAGAAATTATCAATATTACTCTTTATATGAATTGATTCAATATCAATTTTTGTCCAAAAAAATGATTTAGTTGATTCTTTAATTAAAAAAGTATCGTGTTCAAATCTACTCATTCCAATTTTCTCAAAAAAAGTCCACCAAATAGACAAAAATATTCCATAAATCGAAACATAAAAAGCAGTTCCAACTCCACCTAAAAGATGTGAAATTTCTTGTTCAAGAGCAGTTGTCGTCCCAGATGAAAAATCTGGCATACTAAGTGCAATAGAAATAAAAGTTCCTAAAATACCAAGTGTTGGGAAAATTCCTGATGCAATTGATGAAAAATTTGTATTTCTTAAATTACTTGTATAATCTTTTAAAAAGTCATCAAAACTTCCATTTGCTTTTGTAGAATTTTCAATTGTTAATAAATTATTATCAACATATTCTTTTAAAGAAAAAAACATAGAAGTATATTGAGTTTTAAATTTGCATGAAACATAATAAGCATTGTGGATTACAAAAAATAAATAAATAAAATAAATAAATCCTATTAAAATAACACTATGAATTTCTACTTTTAAAGGTAATTTCCCTAAATAACATAAAATTATTATTGCAAATAAAGCAGTAGGAATTGTAAGTAGAGTAAATATTCTTGAAATTGGTTTGCAAGTTGTTTGATGTTTAATTGAACTCAAGTCAATTAAATTGTCGTTTGATAACATAAATATTCCTTATAATAACGGGTTTGAATTAATCTGCAAGTTTAGCATATTTATTATTTCATAACACAAAGATTTTATTATTTTATTCAATATTATAAGTTATTTTGCAAGTTATAAGAATTAAAAGGTAAAATAACAAAACGACTCAAATAGGGAATAAGATAAAATTATGATAAAAAAAGTTTTACCTTTATTATTTATGCTTAGCAGTATTTCATCTGTTTATGCAGCAAATGAAAAATATACAATTGCAGTCTGTGTAACTTCAAGCCTTGAAAATGCGCTAACTTGCAAATATAAAGTTTTAGCAGAAAATGTAAAATTAGATGTTTTTATAGTAAAAGAAAATGGAAAATATCTAACAAATATTGGGATTTTTGCAGATGAAAATACTGCAAAATATGCTATAAAAAGTGCATCATTATATGTGAAAAAACAGATGCCTTTTGTAAAAAAAATATCAAATGAAGTAGTAAATTTAAAGCTAAAAAACGAACAATTTATTGATTTAAATACTCCTATTGAGGAGGTTGTAATGAATAATGAACCTATGAAAAATAAAACTAAAAAAAGTGAAAAAATAATAGATTTAATTTCAACTTATCCAAAAGCTGAAGAGTTACAATTATTAGAATCATATCCTTTTGAAGAGGGACAAAATCTTTCTACTGAAATTACTAAAAAACAAAAAAAACAAGTTGTTTATTCAAAACAAGAGTTAGAATATATTGAAGAATTAAGACAAATAAGTATGGATGAGTTTGATAAAGCAGATGAGCAAAAAGAGTCAAAAAAAGCTCCTGAAAAAATAGAAAAACCAAAAGAAATTGAAAAGGTTGTAGAAGCACCAAAAGTTGAAAAAATTGAAAAACTTGTTGATACGATTGAAAAAGTTCAAAGAGTAACAACTTATGAAAAAGTAGAAAAACCTGGAAAGCTACAAAAGATCGAAGTTCCTGCAAAAGTGGAAAAAATAGAAAAAGCTAAAATAAAAAAAGAAGATAATTCAAATCCTCTTTCAAATATCGCAAAATATGAAGAAATTTTAATTGAAGTTGATTCTATAAATAATTATATGAGTGTAAAAGCAAGAATTGATAATCAAATAAAAGATATAAAAACTTATACTGTATCAACAGGAAAAGATAATATTAAAAAACCTTTTGGATTAGGAAAAGTTAGCAAAATATCCTTAAATCCAGTTTGGTATCCAACACAAGATACAATTAATAGTTTTAAAAAAAGAGGAATTTTTCTTCCAAATATCGTTCCTCCTGGAAATAAATACAACTATATGGGTGCTGCAAAAATAAATCTTACTCATGAAGTAGATGGAAAAAGTACATATAGAATTCATGGAACACTAAATGAAAAAACAATTGGAACAAATGAATCCGCGGGATGCATTAGAATGAAAAATAATGATGTTGTTCAATTGGCAACTCTATTAAATGATTTTGCTGATTTGAGAAGTCTGAATGATGTAAAAGTTATTTTGAAGTAAAAATAAAAATAAAGAGAAGTTATGAATAACCCAAGAGAAAAGTTACTCGAAGTCGCTTTTAATGAGATTTACCAAAATGGATATACGGCAACTTCAATAGATAAAATTTTAAAACAAGCTTCAATGAACAAAGGTTCTATGTATCATTTTTTTAAGTCAAAAAAAGAGTTAGGACTAGCCGTTGTAACTGAAAAAATAAATTTTTACATAGAAGATAAATATGGAGCTTTGCTAAAATATGAAAAAAATATTTGTGAGGAATTATTAAAATTAATAAAAGATAGAAGAAATTTTGATTTTACTTGTGGATGCAAACTAAATAATCTTATGCAAGAATTATCTCCTATTGATGAAGATTTTAAAGTAGCTTTAGAAAAAGTATATATTAGATTTGAAAATATTATTGAAGAAGTTTTAAATAAAGCTGTAAAAAATGGTGAAATAAAACATAATGATACAAAAGCTTTATCTATGTTTGTAGTAGCTTCAATAGAGGGATGTTTAGGAACTGCAAAAAAATCACAAGATGGAAATTATTTTCAAACTTGTATTTCTCAATTAGAATTATTTTTAAACACTCTTAAATAAATTTCAAATTTTACTTTTTTATCCTTGACTATTCAGTCAAGATTTTGTTATAGTTTTACTTGACTAATTAGTCAATAAACTTAAAGGATTTAAAATGCCTTATATAAATGTAAAACTAAATGTAAAAGAAAGTGATGAGTTAAGAGAAAAAATTGTTCATATTGTTTTGGAAAACACAACAAATATTTTAAACAAAAGAAAAGAAGTAACTTCTGTATTTGTTGAGTTTGTTTCTCCAAAAAGTTGGAGTATTGGTGGAAAGAATTCTACAACTTTTTATTTGGATATAAAAATCACAAAAGGTACAAATACAAAAGAGCAAAAAGCAAACTATATAAAAAAGTGTTATAAAGATTTTCAAGAATTATTAGGAGAAATAACTCCTGCTAGTTATATTGTAATAGATGAAGTTGATGGCGATTCTTGGGGCTTTGAAGGATTAACTCAAGAGTACAGATATATACAAAGTAAAATATTGTGAGTTGGTATATTCAAAAATCTATTTTTATTTTTGATTGAATATATTTTAAAAGCTTCATTTCCTAAAACAAAAAAGAGTTTTTTTAATAGGTGGTTTATCTATAAGTTATGGAATATCTGGTTCTACGAATGCTTTAATTATTGCACTTCAACCAATAATAGTTACTTTTTTATTTTTTGAAAATATTAAAATAGATTGGAATATAGAGTTTTATATTTCGCTGTTTTATATGGCAATTGGAGTAAGTATTGGAGCCTTATCGTTATTGTATATAATGATAAAAAATGGGGAAGTTTCAAAGGTATCTTCAATTTTTTATTTAGTTCCAGTAAGTGCGGCGATTGTTTCGTACTTTCTACTCAATGAAAAGTTAGAAATAAATGTAATAGTTGGAATAATTACAGTAATAACATTAATAAATAAAAAGGAGAAAAAATGAGTAAAGCATTAATAATTATAGATATTCAAAACGATTATTTCCAAGGTGGAAATTGCGAGTTAGTAAATCCCGTGGAAGCAAGTCTAAAAGCAAAAGAGTTATTGGACTATTTTAGAAAAAATAAAATGCCAGTATTTCATGTGCAACATATAAATCTGCGAAAAGGTGCAACATATTTTTTACCAAATACAAAAGGTGTTCAAATTCATGAAAATGTAAAACCTTTTGAAAATGAAATCATAATAGAAAAGAACTTTCCAAATAGTTTTTTAGAAACAAGCCTAGAGAGTGAACTAGAAAAACAAAATATAAAAGAGTTAGTAATCTGTGGAATGATGAGTCATATGTGTATAGATTCAACCACAAGAGCAGCTTTTGATTTAGGCTTTGATTGTACTCTTGCCCATGATGCTTGTACAACAAAAGATTTAGAATTTTTTGGAGAAAAAATCAAAGCAAATGATGTTCATAACTCATTTATGTCAGCACTTGGGAGTGTTTTTGCGAAGGTTGTTAGTGAGAATGAAATTCTTAAGGATATTTAATAGAAATTTAACTAAATAACAGTTTAATTTAATAATCCTTTAAATAAATACTTTATTTAAGCTTCCTTTTAACATGAATAGGACTACAATGAATTGTCTTATGATAGATACAAAGGAAAGCTTATGAAACAAGGTAAATTTTTAAAAGCAACAATTATTGCTACCGTTTTAATCGTAAATACTGTTCCTCTTCTAGCAACAGAAGTTCCAAAAGAAAATATAATAAAATCAAAATCAACAGTTGGAGAAAAGATTGATGACTCAATTATTACTACACAAGTAAAAATGGCGTTATTATTACATCGCAGAACTGCAACTTTTCAAACAGATATTACTACTAATGATGGTATTGTAATAATTGAAGGTACTGTACAAAAGAGTGAAGAAAAAGAGTTTATTACAAAAGTTGTTGAAGATATTCATGGCGTTAGAAGTGTTCAAAATGAGATGATAATAACTAATAGTACAGCTACTGTTAGTGAAAAAATAGCTGATTCAGCTCTTACTGCCAAAGTAAAAATGGCATTGGTTTTACACCGTTCAACTGGAGCTTTAAGAACTTCTGTGGCGACTACTGATTCTGTAGTTACTGTTGGAGGAAAAGCTAAAAATAAAGCTGAACGAGAACTTGTAACTAAAGTTGTTGAAGATGTTGAAGGTGTTAAAAATGTTGTTAACACTATGACAGTTGAATAATAATATGTTATGGACTGTATCTATAGTACTTGTAATTTTATGGGTATTAGGGATAGTTAGTAGTTATACATTGGGTGGATTTATTCATATTTTATTAGTAATTGCAATTATTGTAATATTAATTAGAGTGATTCAAGGTCGGCGTATACTTTAAAACTATATGCAATTGTATTTTAATCAAAAAAAGGATTTATGATGAACGATAAAGAACTATTTCAACAAAAAAAACAAGCTCAATTAGATGAATGGAAAGCCGATTTAGATAAGTTAAAAGCAAAAGTTTCAATGGCAAGTGCAGATGCACAAATCAAAATTAATGATAATATCAAAACACTTGAAGATAAATTTGATGAAGGTAAATCAATGTTATCAACGTTTAAAGAATCTGCAGAAGAAACATATGAATCCATGAAATCAGGTGTAGAATCTTCATGGGATAAAATAGCATCTAAATTTGATGATGTTAAAGATAAATTTAAAAGCTAGTAAACAAATTTTAAGAAGAGTCCTTCTTTTTAAGTTTAGTAGTTGCTAGTTCTTTATCAGCTTTAACGAGTACAGTTGTTGCACAAGAATTACCAAATAGAGGTCCAATAGATTTTTCATCTTATGATACAAATAAAGATGGAAATATCAGCAAAGAAGAGTTTTTAGCTCATCAAGTGAAACAAAGACAATAATTCTATCTGAGGGTGTTTTTTACACCCTCAATATTTTTTATTCTTATATAAATACTAACTCAAACTATGCTAATATCCCAACCAAAATTATAAACTCAAAATATAAAAAAAGAATATATGAAAAAAATTACAGAAGAATTTATAGAAAAATATCAGCCTTATTTATACAATTTAGCATTGCGATTAGTTTATTATAAAGAAGATGCTTTAGATTTAACAAACGATGTTTGGATTAAAATTATTGAAAGTATTGATACTTTTGAAGAAAAATCTGAGTTTAAAACATGGGCTTATCGTATTATGATTAATTGTTTTTTGAATCAAAAAAGAAAATATCCAGACCTTACTTTTGAAAATTTTGCTAATACAATGGATAATTTAAAAAACTCTATGTTATCAAATGAATATGATGAGCCTTTAAAACAACTTTTAATTGAAGAGGCTAAAGTTGGATGTATGAGAGGAATGCTTTTGTGTTTAAATCCTGAACAAAGAGCAATTCTAATTATTGGAGATATTTTTGAAATAAATAGTGATATATCAAGTGAAATATTTTCTATTTCGAAAGAAAATTTTAGAAAAAAATTATCTCGTGCAAGAAGTGATTTGTATAATTTTATGAATAATCATTGCTCACTTATAAATAAACAAAATTCTTGTAAATGTGAACAAAAAACAAAAGCATTGATTGAGAAAGGTTATGTAAATCCTAAGAACATAGAGTTCTCGGCAAGTTTTCAAAATACAATCAAAAATACTATAAAAACAAAATCAAATAATCTTGATTTAACTATGGAAAAACTATATAAAGATTTATATCAAGAACATCCTTTTTACGAAAGTGATACAAAAACATTTGCAATAAATTTACTAAAAAATAAAGAAATTAAAGAAATATTTGAATTATAGTGTCACACAATATTTTTTAATGTGTCTAAATATAAAGAGATAGAAATATCTTAATATATTAAAAGGAGTCACCTATGACACAATTAAAAAACATTAGTAATTTTGCAGGAATGGAGTTTGCTACATTCAAACTAAAAGAGGGAATTACAGAAGAGACTATGCTTCAAATAATAAATGAAGTTGATAAAAACTTTTTACAAAAAGAAGAAGGTTTTTTAGGTCATTGCACATTAAAAGGAAATGATGGTATTTATGCAGATGTCGCTTTTGCAACGACACAAGAAAAAGCACAAGAAATTTGTGCTAAATGGATGGAAAATGACTTGGCTTTGAAATATATAGAACTTATTGATGAGTCAAGTGTAAATATGACATTTTGGAATAGAATTAAATAAAAATTTAGGGAATAGAAGTTCTCTTGAAAACTTGAAAGTTTCCGCTTTCTCTTCCTTTTTGCTTGTTCTCTCTCTTTTAGAAAAAAGACTGCCGAATTGATGAATGCAAATATCTTAGATTCATCAAAAGTAGAAAAGATAAAACAATAAGTAAAGGAACCTAAAGAGCTTCTAACCCATTGGTGGTTTTACTTATTTTATTTAAACAAAATTAGATAAACAATTCTCCTTGGGTGTTCATGAATATAAATTTATCTCTTTTAACATCACTTTACCTTTTTCAGTCAAAAAAGGGTAAATCATAAACTCAAAGAAAACATCTTTTGCTTCTTTTATAGACTCTTTTGAAACTTCACCTGATGAAGAGGTGAAAACTTGCCAGTAAGAGGTAATAAACCACTGCAATTTTGCTCTTCTTTTTAAGTTTTGTTCAGGTGGAAACTTAAGAATATTTTCTTTTATCAAAAATTCTAAAAGTGTTTCGATTTGAATAATTCTTTTATCTTGATTTTTTCTAAAAGCTTCTTTTACACTAGGATATAGGGCTATTAAGACCATAGAATCTCTTAGTAAAAAACGGTACTCATAAAACATTTCCCCATAATATTCAAAATTTTTATGAAGAGTTTGAATTGGATTTTTACTTATTAATAAGGTTTCAAAAGTATTTATTGACTCAAATATATTTGAAAGATTTTTATATAAGTTAAAAATTATTTCTTCTTTATTTTTAAAATGATAATAAAGATTTCCAGGAGAGATACCAGCTTCTTTCGCTATATGGTTAGTGGTTACACTTAGGGTTTCTTGCTCGTTGAAAAGTTTCTTTGCACTTTCTATAATTTTTATTTTTGTATCTATTTTAATTTTTTCCATAAAGTATTCTAACATAATAGAGCTTTTAATCTAAATATTAGAGTAATTACTCTAATATTGTAAATATAAAAAGGAGTTAACATGAGCGAAGGTATTTCAGGAGCTGGTTTACCACAAATAGAAAGACTGTTTATAAAAAGAGTTTTAGTTCCTTCTATTAGGATTGTATGTACTTGGAATATTGCATTGTATATGATTAAAAGAGAAGTTAATATAATAGAAAAGTTAATTAAGAGTTTTGATGAAGAGACTCTACAAAAAAGAGTTTTGATAAAAAGAGCTTTTGCTATTGAAGATCATAGTAGGGATTATTCTATAAATATGACTTTGGAGCATTTAAGAATTGCAGGCACAAATATTATGTCAGTGATTGATGCTTTATCAAATGAAAAAGAATTTCCAGAAGATATTACAATTCAAGCAGTGAAACCAAAAGATAATAGGAAAGATGAGGCTGATTTTTTTTTCCATTTTATGAAAACTTATGAAGAGTATATAAAAAAACATAAAAAAAACTACTCTAAAAAAACAAAAAAACATCCATGGTTTGTAAATTTTAATAATTTTGATTGGTCATGTTTTATGTATATGCACACTTTTATACATAGACGACAAATTCAAGCTATTATAAAGGAGTTAAAATGAGTAATCACACTGGAACACTGTTACGAATAATTGCAATATTTATTGGACTGATTAGCTTTTGGTTTGTTATAAGCTTATTTTTTACATTTTTAATTATTTCAATAATTGATATTCAATTTAACATAACAAATATATTATATATTTTTGGTATTTTACTTTTTATTAGGGTTTTTTATCCAAGATATATTTTCAATTCTTAGAGTTCATTATAAAAGTTTGAATAATTATATTTATTCAAACTATGTTACCATCTCAAATGAATAAAAAATACCAAATACTAAAAGATATTTTCGGACACGAGCATTTTAGAAGCTTCCAAGAAGAGGTTGTTGATTGCATTCTTAACAAACAAGATGTTTTGACAATTTTGCCAACTGGTGGTGGAAAATCACTTTGTTATCAACTTCCTACACTTCTTATGAATGGAACTACTGTTGTAATCTCTCCACTTATTGCACTTATGCAAGACCAAATCAAAGCTTTAAATGATTTGAATATTAGTGCTGAAATGATAAGTTCTGCTACTTCAAATGATGAAAATAGTTTCACTCTTCAAAAGCTTTTAAATGGTGAACTAAAGTTTATCTATGTTGCACCTGAAAGGTTCACTTCAAATGAGTTTGTTGCCGTTTTACAGCGAATAAATATAAATTATTTTGTAATAGATGAAGCCCATTGCGTATCTGCTTGGGGACATGAGTTTAGGGCTGAGTATAGAAATCTTGATAGATTAAAAAGATTTTTTCCAAATACTGCTATTTGCGCATTTACAGCAACTGCTACAAAAAAAGTTGAAGCTGATATTGCTTCATCTTTGAACTTGCAAAATCCTAGACATTTCAGAGCAAAAACTGTAAGAGATAACCTTGATATAAAAGTAGAACCACGAATTGCAAATGGGAAAACTCAAATATTAAACTTCCTAAAAACTCACAAAGGTTTATGTGGAATTATCTACACTTTTACAAGAAAAGAAGCCGAATCAACAGCTGAGTTTTTGAGTGAAAGCGGATATAGTGCAAAAGCCTATCATGCTGGACTTAGTAATGATAGAAAAAATGAAGTTTTTAATGATTTTGTATATGAAAAAATTGATATTGTGGTAGCAACAATCGCTTTTGGTATGGGAATTGATAAATCAAATATTCGTTTTGTAATACACACTTCATTGCCTAAAACCCTTGAAAACTACTATCAAGAAATAGGGAGAGCAGGACGTGATGGAGCAATGTCTTATGTTTATATGCTTTACTCAAAATCTGATGAGGTAAAAAGAAAAATACAAATAGAAGAAGCCATCGACAATGCTTACAAACAAACAGGACTTGATAAGTTAGAGTTTATGTATAGATATTGTGTGAGTAATAATTGCCGTCATAAGATGATTGCAGGTTATTTTGAAGATGAGATTGAAGCTTGTAAAACTCTATGTGATAACTGCACAAAAGGTGAAGTTGAACAGGTTGATATGAGTGTGGATGCTCAAAAACTTCTAAGTGCCATTTATAGAAGTGAACAAAGATTTGGATTAAATCATATCATAGATATTTTAAGAGGTTCAAAAAATCAAAAGTTATTAGATTTTGGACATGATAAACTGAGCGTTTATAATCTTGGAGCTGATAAAAGCAAAAATGAGTGGATAGCAATTGCAGATAAATTAATTGATATACAAGCTCTTACTTTAGGGGAATTTAGAGCTTTAAAAATAAGTTCTTTAGGTTTAGAGATTTTAAAAGGTAAAGAGAAACTTTTTATAGATAGTGATAAACTAGGAATTGCTTCAAAAATTCAAGAAGAAGAGACTGAGCTAAGTTTTGATGAGCTAATTTATGAAAGATTCAGAACCTTACGAAGAGAGATAGCATTAGAACATGAAGTTCCAGCTTATGTGATATTTGGAGATAAAACTTTAAAAGAGTTTGCCCTAAAGTTGCCAATTACAAAAGATGAAATGCTAAATATAAATGGTGTTGGTCTTGTAAAATATGAAAAATATGGAGAGACTTTTTTAAATTTATCAAAAGAGATAAAAGAAGAATTTTCTGAAAAACTTGAACAAAAAGAGCCTTTGAAGAAACTCACAAAAACATATCTTGAAACTTACGAGCTTTTAAACGAGGGAAAAAGTGTAGAAGAGATTTCTCAAATCAGAGATTTAGGATTAACCTCAGTTCTAGGACATATTTCAGTTTTAGCTGAACATGAAAAAATCTCAAAAGAGAAAAAAGAAGAGTTATTAAAACCCCTTGAAATTCCTTCAAATATAAAAACTTGGATAGAAGAGGGAACTAAACTTGAAAGCCTAAAAGAGTTAAGGCAATATTTGTATTTGTATGAATATTTATCTAAGAAAAGTTGACTAATATAGAGTAAAATACAATAGAAAAGGAAGAGGATTCTATTGTATTTTTTATTCGATTATTTTAAATTTTTCTTTGCATATTGTCTAACTTCATCATTACTATCTTGAGCTAAAATTTTTAAAACACTAACTGCTGTTTGAGGGTCTTTTGCAATAGTTGTTCTAACATTTAATGAAGCTTTTGTACTTAGGTAGTCTTCACTTAAGTCTGCGAACTTATCATTTGCATTTGCTATATTAAATAGAGCTACGGTTAATAAACTAATTGTAATTATTTTTTTCATATTTAAATCCTTTTTTGTAATTTGTAAAGGAAGTATATGTAAATAGGATAATAATTGTCTTGATTTAAATCAATATAGGATAATAATTGTCTTATTTTTTAATCATCACTAAACCATTTCTTATTATAATCTTTTAAAGACTCTGGATAATGCCTATGTTTTGGGATGTTGTTTACGATTATAGCAATTATTAATAAAATAAATGCTCCTGAAGTAACAGGAACTAAAACATAAAAGAATTCTAATTCATGTATTTGAGGACTTCCAATTACCGCGATAAGTGCAGTTGCTCCACCTGGTGGATGAAGGGTTAAAGTTAGTTGCATTACTAATATTGAAGTTGCAACAGCAAAAGCAGATGCTAATAAAATATGTGAAGAAAATAGTTTATATGAAATAACACCAATAATAGCAGATAATATGTGTCCACCAAGAAGGTTTCTAGGTTGAGCTAATGGAGAGTTAACCGCTCCATAAACTAAAACAGCACTAGCTCCAAAAGAACCAATAACCAAAGTTAAATCTGTATCATCTAAAAAATCACTATGAAAATAAGATATAGCTAATATTCCCAAAAAAGAACCTATCCAAGACCAAATAATATTTGACTTTTCTAAAGGTTCTGAATTTATTTTTTTGAATTGTTTAAAAAATGTTTTCATTCTACATATTATCAAAAAAGATTTTTTTGATAAATGATTTGAGTCAATTTAAATTAAAAGACGAAAATCTTTTTTTAGAATATAAATCAGCAATAAATCAACTAAATTTCTATACTATATATAAAAAATAACTAAAATTAAATACAAGGTAAAATAATCTAGTGAAACAAGAGAAAAATTTCATTTTTGATAAAATAAAGTGTAACATCCTTATAGTAGATGATTCTAAAACAATAAATAATGTTTTAACTAAAAAATTTCAAACTAATGGGTATACAACTTTTAATGCATATACTTTATTTGAAGCTAGAGAAATAATCAAACAAAATGAAATTCATTATTTGATTTTAGATATAAATCTTCCTGATGGAAAAGGTTATGATTTATTAGATGATTTAAAAGATTATTCAATAAAAGTTTTTATATTAACAAGCCAAAAAGATGAAGAAAAAAGAGAGTTTTCTTTTAAAAAGGGAATTATTGATTTTATTATAAAAGATAATGGGTTATTTCAAAAAATTGAACAAATAATGGAGATGATTGAAAAATTAGAAAAAAATAAAAATGAAACAATTTTAATTGTAGATGATTCAGTAGTAATTCAAGAACAACTAAAAGATTTGTTTGAAAATAGAAATTATAATGTATTAATAGCTTCCGAACCAAATAAAGCTCTTGAATTAATACTTGAAAAACAGCCTGATTTAATGCTTTTAGATGTTCAATTAAAAAAGGAAAATGGAATACTCTTTTTACAAAAATATCAAGAACTTATAATTTCAGAACTTAAAATACCAGTTATTATAATAAGTGGAACTATTGATATTTTAATTACAAGAGATAGTTATAAAGCAGGTGTTGTCGATGTTATAAAAAAACCTTTTTTGATTGAGGAGATGAATTTAAAAATTGATTTATGGATAGATTATAAAAGAAAACAAAAAGAATTAACTCGTTCAACTCAACTTCTAAATGAATACAAAAATGCAGTTGACGAAAGGTCTATTGTTTCAAAAACAAATGACAAAGGAATAATAACTTATGTTAATGAAAAATTCTGCAATATTAGTGGTTATTCAAAAGAAGAGTTAATTGGTAAAAATCATAATATTGTAAGACATGAAGATACAAAAGATGAGATTTATCAAGGACTTTGGGAAACTATTCATAACCAAAAAAAGAGTTGGACAGGACAAATTAAAAACAAAAAAAAAGATGGAACATATTATTGGGTAGATACTTTAATAAAACCAATTTTAGATAAAAATGGAAATATAGAAGAGTTTATGGCCTTAAAAAACGATATTACAGAACAAGAAGATGTAAAAGAGTATTTTAAAATAAAACTAAAAGGTTCTCAGAAAAATTTAAATTATTCTATTAAATTATCCAAAGAATATGAAAAAGCTATTGATTCAAGCAATATTTTATTAAGAACAAATTTAGATAAAAAAATAAATTATGTAAATGAGAAATTTATACAATTGACTAAATTTTCAAAAGATGAACTTATTGGAGCTGATTATAGAATTTTTAAACATCCAAATATTAAAGATAAAATTTTTGAAGATTTTGATTCTTTGTTAGATTCAAAAAATATATTCCACCAAATTTTAAAAAATAAATCAAAAGATGATGAGACTTATTGGATTAATATAACTATTATTCCAATCAAAAATGATAAAGAAATTATCATTGAATATATGTGGATCATAAATGATTTAACAGAACTTTTTAATCTAAATGAAGAAATCCAAAGCACACAAAAAGAGATTATTTATAAAATGGGCGAAATTGGAGAAACTAGAAGTAAAGAAACAGGAAATCATGTAAAAAGAGTTGCAGAATATTCAGAATTATTAGCACTTTTATATGGTATTGATGAAAAAGAGGCCAATCTTCTTCTTGTTGCTTCCCCAATGCATGATATTGGAAAAGTTGGAATCTCTGATTCAATTTTGAAAAAACCTGCAAAATTAACAGATGAAGAGTATGCAATTATGAAAGAACATTCAATGATTGGATATAACATTTTAAAAGATTCAAAAAGAGATATTTTAAAAGCAGCTGCAATCGTGGCAAAAGAACACCATGAAAAATATGATGGTAGTGGGTATCCTTTTGGTTTAAAAGGTGAAGATATTCATATTTATGGCAGAATTACTGCCTTAGCTGATGTTTTTGATGCTTTAGGAAGTGAAAGATGTTATAAAGAAGTTTGGAAAGATGAAAAAATATTCCAGCTCTTCCGAGATGAAAAAGGGAAACATTTTGACCCAAAACTTGTGGATTTATTTTTTGATAATATTGATAAGTTTATACAAATAAGAGAAAGATATAGTGATTAATAATTTTATAAGAAGAAAATCTTCTTATAAAATATTTAATTGGTGAGATAAATCAGCTGCGATTCTTTCGTAGTTTCTAACTGCTAAAAGTCTTTCTTGACCTTTTAATCCTACCCGTGTTACTTCATCTTTTGATAATGAGATAATATGTTCGAGTTTTTTCTGAATTGATTCTTTATCAAAATTTGTAAACCACGCACTTGTATTATCTTCAAAAATCGAAGCATTATTTTCATTATCACTCATAATACAAGGAACGGCACTTGAATAATAATCTAAAACTTTCATAGGAGTTGAACTATTAAATAAAGCAATATTTGGAAGTGGCGATAATCCAACATCAGCTTTTGAAATTAATTCTAACAATTCTTTTCTTGTTTTTGCATCGTAAATTTCAATATTATCTTTTAGATTTGGAAAATCAATTAATAAATGGTCTAAAAATTCAGGGTCTTTTGTAGAAATCATTAGTTTGAAGTTTGAATTATGAATATTGCTAAAAGCTTCTAAAATAGTTTCAAATTCTCTCAATTTATCCAATGTTCCAGCATAAAAAAATATTTTTTCATTTCCTTCATGTTGAATATTTTCATGTAAAACATCAGGGTCGATTGCTGATGGGATTACGAAAGTTCTTGTTTTTACATCTTTGAAATAATCATTTTTCATTTGAAATGAAGTTGGAAGAAAAATATCACATTCGTTAATTAAACTCACTTCACTATATGTTTGTATTTTATTGCTTATTACATCTAAAATTGATTTTTTATTGTTTGCTAAGTCGGTTTCAAGTTTTGCAATTCTTTTAGGGAAAGATAATCTAAATCCAATTTTGAAGTTATATTTTGTTTTTTGTTTTAATACTTCTTTTAATAAATCAGTACTATTTCTAACAACTACAAATTGGTATTCACTTAAGTTTATTTCATGTTTTTCTAATTCTTCTAAAATATGATGTTTTGATTTTTCAGGAATAATGATTCTTCCATCTTCTTTTATTTCAATTTCTGATTTTTCTTTAGAAAAAAATGTTGTATTTATATCAAAATGTTTTGTTAAATATTTTTGAAATAAAGGACCTATAAAACTGTGGTCAGCATATTCATCTTGGTCTGTAATATATAAAAACTTACTCATATTAACTCCTTGAAATTCTTTAAAAGATTATATCATTTAAAAGTTGCAACAAAAAAGCATTTTAGTTATTTTTATAGTTAATAAAGTTTTCCAAGTAAATCAACATGGGTTAAATAAACTCTCAAATCAAACTCAACTTGATGATAAGAGGGCATTACAAAAGTGCAAAGATTATAAAAAGCTTTATCATGCTCTCTTTCTTTAAAGTGGGCAAGTTCGTGAACAACAATCATTTGTAGAAATTCTTCGGGCATATTTTTAAAAACTGAGGCAACTCTAATTTCATTTTTTGATTTTAGTTTTCCACCTTGAACCCTTGAAACTATTGAGTGCATTCCAAGTGCATTGCTAATTACATTTATTTTTCCATCATACATTACTTTTGAAACTTGATATTTTTTGAAATATTCGTTTTTGAAATCCATCACATACGAATACAAAGATTTGTCATTTGTGTATGTATGTGCGGTTGGATATTTTGTTTTAATATAAGAAGATAATTTCTCTTTTTCAATCAAAACTTTGATTTTATCTTGTAAATCTTTTGGGTAGTGGTTTATATATTTCATGGGTGAATTATAACTTATTGTGCTATAACGCTCCCTTATTTAGAAATTTCAGTTTCATTATCCCCAAACAAATACTTCAACATAAGTTCCTCTTTACTTAAAACTTCTTTATGGTCTTTTTTTGTATTATTTTTATTACTTGTTAAATCAATATCATTATACTTTTTAGTAAATTGTGTTGTATCTGAATAGTCAGATTCAGTCATAGAATCAGCTCCTTGCGATTTTCTTTTATCGAAAAGTGCTTCTTTCTACTCTTTAATCCAACCATTTTTTTGGGTTCCAAAGTTTTCACTTTGTTTTACATCATAAAATGAACCATTTTGATAATCTATTGATAAAACTAAATCTGGTACTGAATCAAATCCATTTTGTGCTAATTCTAATAATCTCTCTCCATAACTAGATATTAAGGTTTGTTTTATAAAGTCAGACATATTTGTTTCATTAATTTTTTTTGCATATATTTGAAAAACATCTGTTCCATCTGGTGTTATAAACTTTCCATCTTTTATTTCTAAATCTTTTAAGTTATAACCTGTTGTATCTTTTATTTGTTGAGTAAGACTAAATTTTGTATCTGATTCTACATTATATTGGCTTGAATCATTTGATATACTTGAAGAAATATGCAAAAATAATTGTTTAGCATTATCAGCTGTATTTATAATATATTCAACAGATTTAGTAAGAGTTTCATCATCTGTTCCACTAACTATTGCTTTTAAACTATTTGGATCAATTGTAAAAGTTAATTTAGTATCTTACATTATATTTATTTAATAAAGATTGGAATTGAGTATTTACTTTTTCTCTATCGTATGCTTTTCTCACCGCCGTTTCTATAACTCCCCCTGACACGGAACCCATAGATTTAAAAATTGGATCATCTAATAACATTAAATTACCATTATCTTTTCCCCATCTTTGAAAATTAAATTCATTTTGAGAAGCTGCATTTCTTTTTTCTTTTGTTAAACCTTCTATATAATAAGGTGATGAAGGATTTTCAAATTGATTATTCACTTCAACTTCATTTAAATAATACTCACTCATCTTTTTTATTGCAGCTTCTTATTCAAGATTTACATAACCATTTCTTCTTTTAAGGCTTCACTATTTGAACTTATATTTACACTAACAGAATCAGTTAACTTTTTTGTTTGAGTATTAGAACTACTTTCTGCTTGTGAGGTTTTAGTTACTTTTATTGCCCCATTTAACGAACTAAATGATTGTGTATTTGAATTTATAGTCATGATTATTCCTTTTCTATACACATCTTTTTTATTTATGTATAGATATATTTTTTATTTCATTATAATTTTTTTCTAAAATTGACAAGTTTTTTGAAACACTTTTATATCTTAAAGATTGTTCCAACGCATAAAGAGAATTTTGAGATTGTTTTGTATATTCTTTCAATATATCTTGTATGAAGCTAGAATAATCTTTTATTTCCCAATTTGTATAATCAATAATATATTTTTCAGGATTTTCATAATCCTTATACTTTTCTTTTTCCATAGCTGTAAGCTGTGCAAAATATTCTTCTTTTGGTTCTGGAACTAAACAATATCTATTGTTGTAACCCAAACTATCTGATACTTCATTATAAAAATCATTGTTTTCTTTAGTATTCATATTTTTAAGTGTTTCAAAGAAAGCTTTATTAAAATCTTCATCATATGTAATACTTGTAGCTAAAAGTGTATTAGAGGCTGAAGCGTCTTCATATTTAAATATAGGAATAGCCTCTGAGCTATTTAGATTGAAAGACTTTTGTTGAAATTCATTAAATGCTTTTGCTTGTTCCCATGTTAAATTCTTTACTTCTTGTGTCGAAATTATGTCATCTGCAAGAATTTTTTTAAATAATTCCTCATTTTCATTTGATAAAGATGAAAAACCATTATTTTTTTCTATAAATGATAATATATTAGATTTTACTAACTTTGCATTAGCAAAAGTTCCTTTTGTTTCATTAAGATAACTATCAAAAGAATTACTATTTGTTTGATTTGTAGAAGAAGCGTTTGTATTGTAATTGTATGATGAAAGTTGATTATTCGTCACTTGCATATGTATCCTTTTAAAAAGAGTATTATTTATTATATATAAAATAATGTAAATAATAATATAATTCTAATATTTTATTATTAAGTTATATTTAAAAAAGGATATATCATGGAAATTCAATCTTTTATGTCAAATCAAAATGTAATACAAGAAACAAGTGAAGTTAAAAGAACTAGTTCTATGACTCTAAATGAGTTTCAAGCAAATTTTCATCCTAATTCAACAGCAAATATTGATACAACAGTTTTAGATGAAGTAAGTAAAAAAATATCTACTATGAGTTATGAAGAAGCAAAACAATATAAACCTCAGATTGATGAGTACTTAAAACAAACAGGTTTTACAGATGATGCTCCACTTTCAAATCTTACATTTATGGATTTCACTTGGATTCAGGCTATTGGACTTACAAATGATGAAAGTTTTAATAAAGCTTTATTTGATGGTGTAAAAACATTAGAAGGATCAGATGCAATATTATATATGTCAAATATGATTCATAATATGGAATACACTTTAGGTATAAAAAAATATCCAGCAGGTGCAATCTCACTAGAAGAAGCACAAGGTAACGCACCTTTTTTATCGAAAAATGGAGCGAAACAAATTGATACAGCTAACTTTTTTGAAAAAGTTCTTGAAGGTTATAGAACTTTGGCTAGCTTATATCAAGGAATTGAAGAACAAATAGAAAGGATTATTGGTGAAGTTAGGGATTTAAAAGAAAATTATAATAATAACTTAGAACAAAATCAATCGATTTTAGAACAATTTATGAAAAATAGTAAACCAAATCCATTACAAAATTTATTAAATCAATAAAAGGAAGAGTTTTAAATCTCTTCTTTTATTTTCTCTAAATCTTTAATTTTTTCTAAATACTGTTCTTTTTTTGATTTTACAAAATTGATTCTATCTTCATTTATCTCTAAATATTGCTCTTTTGAGTATTTAACAATTTTGAATAAATAGTTTCTTTTTGAAGTTAAAAAATCTTCGATTTTTTCAAATCCAAAATTTGCTTTTAGTTTTGCAACAATTTCATCTTCTCTTGGGTGAGTAATAGAAAATTTTGCTGGTTCTTTTTTATATAATTCTTCTGATTCTAAGATTTGTTGCTCAAAGTGTGCAATAGTAGCTTGTGTAGTTTGAATATATGAATATGATAATGCTCCATTAAAATATGCAAATTTTTTTCTAATTGCTGAGATATTCTCTAAAATAGCTGTATGGTAAGTTTTTAAAACATTTTCATAAACTTTTGCAGCAAAGTGTCTTGTATTTGAAAATTCTAAATCTGAACTAATTTCTCTTTGTTTTCTAATAAGTTCATAAGGTTCCTGCCATTTTGTAACCTCATTTTTTATTATATTATAAGCATCTCTAAATGCTTCATCTGTATCAAGTTCAATATTTTTTAGAAGTTTGATTGATCTTTTAAACATTTTGTCAACAGTTTGATCATCATAAAAAAGTTTTTTATAAATACTATCTGAGTCAATCCAATAAGTTTCATAATCATATTTTTCAATTTTTGAACCTATAAAACTTTTTGTTTCTTCAAATCTATTGGTTGTTCTTTTTTTTATTCCCTTATAAGTTTCATGGGCAATTTTTTCCATAATAGATTCAAGAGAATTGTAAATATTAAATAGTTCTTTTGAATATTTTTTATAAATATTTTCAAAGTGTTCAATAACATTATTTTCACAACCTTTTAAGACTTCAATTAATGCATCATAGATTTTTGTAATAGTTTCGTATTCTTTGATTAAAATATCACAAATACCTCTTAAATCTTTTTTAATTGCAAACTCTTTGGCTTCAGCCGCCTGAGGTCTAATTGTATTTTCAATAAATGATAGAACTTCATTTATATTTGATTCTTTTAAAAGCTTCATATCATTTGACATATCTTTTGAATTAATCTCTTCAACTTTTTTGTGAAATTCTTCAAATGAATCTTTGAAAAATTCCAATGATGAAACACCAATATTATTATTTAATTCTTTTTTAAACTCTTTTGTAATTGCATCAAAAGAATCATTAAGCAATACATTTTTTTGTAAAGCTCTTGATTCAAGTGCCATTCTTGCAGAAATTGGAGTAACTTGAGCAAAATATTTTCCAAATTTTTCTTTTACATAATTTGTAGTAGTTTCAACCTGCTCAGGAGTAAGTTTGTCTTTTTGATTTAAAACGCATAAAGATTTGTTTTTAAAGTGTTGCATGTATTCATCAAGAACTTCTGCTTCTGATAATTTTCCTGCATTATCAATTAAAGTTAGCCATATAATTCCTCCCACATCTCTTAAAACTTTTCGTGTTGTTTCTGTATCACTTTGAGATTGAGAGTTAAGTCCAGGTGTATCAACAAATGAAATATCTTTCAAAATATCCATAGGAGCATAAAGAGTAAGATATTTTATATCTTGCATTTCATCTTGTCTTTGATCTGTAAAATCTGCGATTGATTCAATTGGAGCGAACTCTTGAGCTCCTGAATAATAAGTAATTTTTAGTTTATACTCTTCCCCATAATTTATAAAATTTACTTTTGAAGTAACAGGTGTAATTCCTGTTGGTAAAATATTTCTTGAAAGTAGGGCATTTAAAAAAGTTGATTTTCCAGAAGAAAATTGTCCTGTAATTGCAATTTCCATTGGGTATCTAGCACGTCTAATTTGTTTTTTTAAAATACCTTCAAGCTGATTTGATGGTAAAAATTTTTCATCAAGTAATTTAGTTTGGATTTTTTTAATATCCCCAACTAAACCATCTTCATAAACAACTTCTTGTAAAGAGTAAGTTTCT
>Ga0172378_10001209_pt1 | contig 23697 bp, 16 predicted proteins | sample GrowelOW332metaG_FD_119755 | JGI IMG/M metagenome (GOLD analysis project Ga0172378, IMG submission 119755) | Groundwater microbial communities from an aquifer near a municipal landfill in Southern Ontario, Canada - Pumphouse #3_1 metaG | ecosystem: Environmental > Aquatic > Deep subsurface >... | reverse complement strand
GTAAGTGCATTCCAGTGATGTCTTCCGAAATAGTGATCATAATATGTTGGTAGTGGAATATTTCCTGAACTTTCTCCGTAAAGTTCTGTGCCTATTGTATGTCCCAGACCGAAACTTGTTATATAATTTCTCCATTTTTTATATCCTTCCTCTGCATTTGGGGCATTACCTATTATAAGCTTGAATATATTCCAGAAATATGTATTACAGGATTCCCTGATTCCACCTTCCAGAGCAATTGGACTTTCATGAAAGTGAGTACATCTTATAGGATGTGAATTAGGACCATTACATATAAATGAGGTGGTTGGATCTATTACTCCTTCATTTAATGCAATTAGCGCCTGTAATACCTTAAATGTAGATCCTGGAGAATAAGAAGCTGATATTGCCCTGTTAGTAAGAGGCTTTATAGGATCTATAAGTAGCTTTTCGTAATTTGAGCCACGTTGTCTTCCCACCAGCAAGTTGGGATCGTAAGAAGGACCACTGTAGCAGCAGAGAATTTCGCCCGTACTGGGTTCAATGGCAACAACTGCACCTCTTTTATTTTGCATAAGTTTTTCTGCATATTCTTGTATGTCCCTGTCTATAGTAGATATAAGGTCATTCCCAAGAATAGCGGATGTATCTTTTTCCCCGTTTTTATATGAACCTTTTATTTGATTGTGTACATCTACAAGATAGAAATTGACACCTTTTTCTCCGCGTAGTTCTTTCTCATATGCTTTTTCGAGTCCTGAAACACCTATATAGTCGCCTTTTGAATAATAAGAATTATTGTCAATGGTTTTTTGATTTACTTCACCAACAAATCCAAGGGCATGTGCAGCAATTTTTTTTGGATATTCTCTAAGTGTTCTGATCTGAACAAAAAATCCCGGATATCTAAATAATTGTTCCTGAAGACCAGCATAAACTTCCGGTGATAGTTGTTTAAGAATAACAGAAGGTTTGTAGTATGAATATCGTTTTGCCTTTTTAAGGGCATCGGTTAAAATTTTTTTGTTTATGTCAAGGTTATTACACAGTTCTGTAGTATCGAAAGGTTCAAGATTTTTAGGTGTAACCAGAAGATCATAAGCAGCCTTATTGTATACCAGCAGTTTTTGGTTTCTGTCGTAGATCAATCCTCTCGACGGATAACTGATAACTTTTCTAAGAACATTCTGTGCAGCAGATTCTTTATAAGAAGAATCAATTACCTGTAAAAAAAATAATTTGCATATGAAAGTAATGAGGACTAAGAGAAAAATTGCTCCGATTATATATTTTCTTTTATCATATTTATTCACTTCTGTTGCTCATTAAAAAACAATAATTGACTAATAATAATAAGAATAATTGAGAAAACAGCACTGAAAAGACATCTTGATAGTGTGAAAAAGAAATTTGTAAAGTTAAATGCTTCAATATAAAACAGAAACAAATGGTGAATAAGAACCATAATAACGGTGTATTTCGTAAACCATGATATCCCCATACTGCTGACAGGTGGAAGGTCACTCTTGTCTGTTGTTTCTCTGTTAAATAATATTTTTATAACAGATGGACGCAAAAAGGCTATAAAAGTAGTTGCTGAAGCATGAATCCCAGGTGTATTGCTAAAAATATCAATTGATAGCCCTAATAGAAATCCTAAAAGAAGAACCAGGTGTTTCGAGGTTTTAAAAGGCAGTAATAATATAAAGAATATATATATATATGGAGTAATGTAACCATAAAGCTGAATATGATTACACAGTAATACCTGACAGAGTACCACTGTTATCCATATAAATAAATATTTTAAAAATATTTTCATCTTTATTCCCTGTTTCTGTGCAAATTCTCTAACTCTTTATAATAAAAATTCTTTATTATATTAACATGCCTGAGTGTCATAAAATTTGTAGAAAGACGAATTTTAATGTTGTAAAAATTATGTCCTTCTTTATGATTAAAGCTTTCAATTTTGCCAATTAAATACCCTTCAGGGAATACCGAAGAATAGCTGCTTGTTACTATAGTGTCACCAATATTTAATTTGACATGAATAGGAATCTCATTTAGTAAGGCATATCGGTAATCTTTTCCATCCCAGGACAGTGAACCAAAATAATTATTTTTCTTTATTCTGGCTGAAACCTTCCATTTCATGTTAATTACTGTCGGTCCCATTGAAAAATGGTCTGATACATTAGTAATTATCCCAACAACTCCGTTAGGACTTATGATCCCCATTCCTTCTTTAATACCATCTTTTATTCCCTTGTCTAAAGTAATGTGATTATTCCGTTGGTTGACGGAATTGCTAATTACTTTAGATGCTATAAAAAAATATTTGGCACTGTCTGCAGATATGCTATCTGTATCGTTAGGTACTTTTGTTTTTTCCAATTTGTTTCTTAACCGCGTGTTCTCCTCTGCAAGATCAGAATTTATTTTCTTTAAATTGAAAACACTATAAAATGTACTTGACTTTTTATAAATATTACCAATAAAATGATTGGTAGAATTTGTAAATACAATCTTCTGATAATTATTAAAATTTACAATCAGAATAAGACAAAATATTTCCAGTAAAAGGAATAACAGTAAAAAATAAATTCGAGTTAGAAAATGTAATAAACTTCTCATTTATTGGAAGTTTTGCTATTGTTTTATCTTATTAAAAAAGAAAATTTGTCGACATTTTTTAGTGCAATACCGGTACCGCGAGCAACGGCTCTTAAGGGATCTTCTGCTATATGAAAAGGTATATTTAGTTTATCAGTCAATCGCTTGTCCAATCCTCTTAATAAAGCACCTCCACCTGTTAAATATATTCCGTTTGCAACAATGTCAGAATAAAGCTCAGGAGGTGTAAGTTCCAGTGCATTTAAAATAGCTGTTTCAATTTTGGATATAGATTTCTCAAGACAATGAGATATTTCCTGATAAGATACCGGCACTTCAATAGGGAGAGCAGTCATTTGATTAGGTCCCTGAATAATATAATCGTTAGGGGGCGTTTCCAGCTTAGATAAAGCTGATCCTACATTAATCTTAATGTCTTCTGCTGTACGTTCACCTATTTTAATGTTATGCTGATGACGCATATATTCCATTATATCAGAGTTGAGTTCATCTCCTGCAATACGAATTGATTTGTTGGTAACAATTCCTCCCAGTGAGATGACAGCAATTTCTGTTGTTCCTCCGCCGATATCAACTATCATATTTCCTTCGGGAGCTTCAACATCCAGATTGATTCCTATTGCTGCTGCCATCGGTTCGTAGATCATATATACTTCTCTGCCTCCGGCATGTTCTGAAGAATCACGTACAGCACGTATTTCAACTTCGGTTGAACCTGAAGGAATACATACTATCATTTTTAATGCAGGAGAAAAAAACTTTGAATGCGGATTGATCATTTTAATCATTCCGCGAATCATTTGTTCTGCAGCATTAAAATCGGCAATAACGCCATCTCTCAATGGTCTTATTGTTTTTAGGTTTGCGTGAGTCTTCCCCTGCATCTGACGAGCCATTTCTCCAATTGCAACCATTTTGTCCGTTTTAAGATCAATGGTCACATATGAAGGCTCGTCTAATACGATTTTACCATTTTGTATAATTATTGTATTAGCTGTTCCCAGATCTAATGCAATTTCCTGTGTCAAAAATGAAAATAGCCCCATTTTTTTATTTCCTAATGAATTAATGTTTAAAATGACGACGTCCCGTGAATACAAGAGCAATACCGAATTCATCGCATGCCTCAATGACATCTTTATCCCTTATACTACCTCCAGGCTCAATAATATATTTTACACCGTATTCGTTGGCAGCGTCAATATTATCGCGGAACGGGAAAAATGCATCTGAAATTAATACGGCATCTTTTATCTCGACTCCTTCTTTGAGATTAAAACGCGGGATAGTTAAATTTTTAAGACTGTCAACACGATTTGGTTGTCCCATGCCGGCTCCTGTAAGCCAGAATGATCCGTCTTTCTCTTCAGAGACAAGGGCAATGGCATTGCTTTTTAAAAATTTACATGCAACAATTCCAAATTTAGCCAAATCCGATTTATTCTTGTCGAACTGAACTTTAGAAACAGTTTTGAATTCCTGATCCATTCCTTCATCTTCATCCTGAACAAGCATGCCTCCGCTTATTGAACGGTATAATTTTTCTTTTGTAATTTCTGGTTTTACCGGAACTACCAGAAGACGAAGATTTTTTTTCTTTGCTAAAACAGCAAGAGCTTCAGGTGTAAAAGATGGAGCAATTATTATTTCTACAAATTTTTTGTGGAACCAATTGGCTATGTCTTCTGTAACTGTTTCTGTGAAACATACAATACTTCCGTAAGCGCTTATTGGATCACCTGCCCATGCTAATTCAAGCGATCTAAGTATATTTTTACTCACTGCCAATCCGCACGGATTAAGATGCTTTACAACTGAAACAGTAACTCTGTCTCCTTTGTCTGCTGTAGCCCAATAAGCATCACCGCAGGATTTCCATGCTGCATCGGCATCCAGAAGATTGTTGTACGATAATTGTTTGCCCTGTAAAACCTGGGCTCCTGCAAGAGTGATACCTGAAGGATTATTGTTAAATCTATAGAATTTAGCAGACTGATGAGGATTTTCTCCGTAACGAAGAATCTTCCCGTCATTCAGACTGATTCTGTCTTTATTTGATGAACCGTCATTAAAATAACCAAAAATTGCTGAATCATAATGCGAAGAAACTCCAAAAGCTTCCATTGCATATGATTTACGGTCTTCAATACTTGTTACACCATCTTTTTTATTTAGCAAAGACAGAAATGGTTCATATTGATTTCTTGATGAAAGAATAAGAACATCTTTAAAATTTTTTGCGGCTGCCCTTATCAATGCAATTCCACCTATATCTATTTTTTCAATAATTTCCTGATCGGAAGCTCCGGCGGCAACAGTAGCTTCAAAAGGATAAAGATCAACGATTACGAGATCAATTTCAGGAATTTCGTACTGAGCCATTTGTTTTTGGTCTCCTTCATTTTCTCTTCTTCCTAATATTCCGCCAAAAACTTTTGGATGTAATGTTTTTACCCTGCCTCCAAGTATAGAAGGGTAACTTGTTAAGTCTTCCACAGGAGTTACTTTTATTCCTGATTTTTCAATAAAAGTCTGTGTTCCTCCTGTTGAATAAATTTTTACTCCAAGACTATTTAATTTTTTTACCAGAGGCTCTAGGTTATCTTTGTGATATACAGATATTAAGGCTGATTTTATTTTTTTCTCATTCATGTTATTTGTTCTAAAAAGAATAATTACTTCAAAAGTAATAAAAACAGACGTTTATTTTTCCTGTTTGACCTATATATTTTAGAAAAAAATACCTTAATGTCAGATTTTTTTTGCAAAGATCTTTTCATTGTCAGAATTTGTGATAATCTGGATACTATTTAGCTATCAAAAAATCATTGTAATTTTTTTGTAAGCAGACTTTTAGCTATTATACTTCTTTTTTTATTTCCTGTTTTGATAGTAATATTGTTAATTCCTCGAATTCTTCCACTGAAAGTGTTTCAGGTCTCCGTGAAAAAAATTCATTTTTTTTCAATTCTTCATCGGTAATAAGTGTTTTCAAAGAATTTCTCATTGTTTTTCTGCGCTGATTGAAAGCAGTTTTTACAACACGGAAAAAAAATGGTTCGTCACATTTTAGCCTTTCGCGTTTGTTTCGGGTTAAACGTATAACCCCTGATTTTACTTTTGGAGGTGGCAGAAATGATTCTTCAGATACCGTAAATAAATATTCAATATCGTAAAACGCTTGTAGAAATACGCTAAGAATTCCATATACTTTTGATCCGGGGGGAGAACTGATTCTTTCGGCTACTTCTTTTTGAATCATACAGACCATCTGTGGAATTTTATTGTGGAATTTCAGAACTCTGAAAAAAATCTGTGAAGAAATATTGTATGGAAGGTTACCTATAATAGCAAAAGATTCATGAAAATATTCATCAAGATCCCACTTTAAAAAATTCATGGAAACAATTCTGTTCTGTAATTTGGGAAAATGTTCTTTTAAATAATCAACCGATTCCATATCAATTTCAACCACTGTGGTACGGTATTCCTTTTTCGGTAGCATAAACTTTGTGAGAACACCCATTCCAGGACCGATTTCAAGAACGTCCTTTATGCCTGTAACAGGTAAACTATCAACAATCCTTTTTGCTATGGACTCATCCTTTAAAAAATGTTGTCCTAAATATTTTTTTGCCTTTACTTTGTTCATACCTGTTTAATTCGAAACTGTTTTTTTATATGTATTATCTGTTTTATTGTATACAAAAAAAATATACAACAAAAACAATAGAATAAATAGAAAAATAATGAGTCATTAAAGAAACAAATTTTTATTTTTGTCTAAATGTTTTATAAAAACGACAGGCAAAGTTAAGAAAGAACATTGATAAATTGTCTTAATTCTAAATTCGTCCTTAATTTTAAATGCATTATTTTGAAACCGAAATTATTAAAGATATTAAAGTTTTTTGTTTTTTTATCTATTGGTTGTTTTCTTTTCTGGCTGGTATATAGAGGTCAGGATATTAAAAGAATTAAATCAATACTGGAACATGGCGTTGATTATAGGTGGGTGTGGGTTTCTCTTTTTTTGGGAATATTCAGCCATATTAGCAGGACAGTCAGATGGTCATTAATGATAGAACCACTTGGTAAAAAGCCCAGGATGCTAAACGTTTTTTTGTCAGTCATGGTAGGATATCTTATGAATCTTGTTATTCCCAGGATGGGTGAACTCTCACGATGCGGAGTTTTGGCCCGATACGAAAAAATGTCTTTTACCAAATTGTTGGGTACTGTTGTTACGGAGAGAATTATAGATGTAATAATGTTGCTTATTCTTACATTTATTGTTGTTGTCTCCCAGTTTGGGAAGATTATACAATTTTTAAAAAACAATCCCGATATCTTAGCAAAAGCAGATCATATTTTATTTTCACCAACATTGATAATAGTTTTAGTGGTAATAGTGGTTCTTGTCGTTATTTTTAGAAAGAATATTTTAAAATCAGCTTTTTTTGAGAAATTAAAAAAGTTTATAAAGAATTTTGCAGAGGGATTAAAGTCTATAAATAAGATGGAAAATAAAGGATGGTTTATTTTCCATAGTGTTTTCATTTGGTTTATGTATTATTTAATGCTTTATGTTGTGTTTTTTTCTTTTAGCTTTACATCCCATCTTTCACCTATTGCCGGTCTGACGACTTTTGTGTTGGGAAGTTACGGAATGGTGGCTCCTGTACAGGGAGGAATAGGAGCATGGCATTTTATGGTGACACAATCATTAATGGTTTATGGAGTGGTAAAATCTAATGGTTTAATTTTTGCATTCCTTGCTTTTACTTCGATGACTGCGCTATTGGTTGTTATGGGATTAATTTCATTTATGGTACTTCCTTTCGTTAACAAAAGAAAGCAGTAATTAAATATTAATTAAATTGAATACTGAACTTTTTATAGCCCGCCGATTATTTTTTGATAAAAATACAGGTCAAAGATTTTCAGGAAGAGTAGTGAAACTAGCTGTAGCAGGAATTAGTCTGGGACTGGCAGTTATGATCATTTCTGTCTGCATTATTATTGGTTTTCAGAGGGAAGTAAAAGGAAAAGTCAATGGATTTGCATCACATCTTCAGATTGTAAGTAACGCAGAAAATAATTCTTATCAGACACAGCCAATTATAGAATATCCCGATTTCATAGAGAAATTACAAAATTTGCCTGGAATACGTCATGTTCAGAAATTTATTACCAAGCCTGGTATGATTAAAACAAATGAAAGTATTCAGGGAGTAGTATTAAAAGGTGTTTCTTCTGATTTTGACTGGAGTTTTTTTAATAAATACAAAATTTTAGGTGAAAAGTTTTCTATGGATACAGCCGATCGCTCATCGGTATGGATATCGCAGCAGTTGTCTGATTTGTTGAAAATAAGGCAAGGTGACAAATTCCTTATGTATTTTTTAAATCAGAATGAACGGTATCCGAGAATTCGTCGTTTTAAGGTTTGTGGTATATACAAGACTGGACTTGACGAGTTTGATAAGATGTTTGTTTTGGTACAAATGTCTCAGATCAGGCAGCTTAATTCATGGGATAAAAACCAAATCAGCGGATACGAAATATTCATTTCAGATCCTGATAATCTTGATGAAATGGATTATGATGTACAGAGAATGATGGCTTCTTTTTTTCCGGTAAGTCAAAACAATTTGCAGCTTACAAATATCAAAAACAAATTTCCGGAGATTTATGACTGGCTGAACCTTCTGGATATGAATGTGTGGATTATATTGATTCTTATGATTATCGTGGCTGGCTTTAATATGATATCTGGTCTTCTTGTTATCATACTTGAGCGTATGCAGATGATCGGAATAATGAAATCCATGGGAGCATCCAATAGTAGTGTCCGCAAAATATTTATCTATTTATCAGCATTTCTTGTTGGCAAAGGTCTTTTATGGGGCAATATAATAGGTATAGGTCTATGCCTTATTCAGTATTTTTTTAATATAATTCATCTGGATCCTGTATCATATTATGTGTCTACAGTACCCGTATATTTCCCTATATTTAAATTAATATTACTGAACATAGGAACGCTGCTTATAACGATCCTTATGCTTGTTATTCCTTCTTATTTCGTAGCTAAAATATCTCCTGACAGGATTATACGTTTCGACTGATTTTTTGTAATTAAAATTTCAGGTTTTATAAGGTTACAGTAATGATGATAGCTGTCTATAACCCCATTTACATAGTTATATGGTTCTGATCCTCTGCAATAACCCCATTTTACAACTTTGTTGTTATAATATTTTTTATTTGATTTATTTAGCATGAAATAATCTACATTACCTGTCCATTTATATGGATTTTTATGATATTTTACTGCCAATCGCTGGGCATCTTTAACATGTCCGTATCCTGCATTATATGAAGCAAGTATAAATTTTAAACGCTCTTTGGGGTCTGCAATCTGAGGCTCAAATATAGAATTCAGCCATTCCAGTAATTTAACACCGGTTTTTATATTTCCTTCAGGTGATTCGAAGTTTTCTATGTTGAATCTGTCGGCAGATTCGGGAATAACCTGCATTAGCCCGTATGCTCCCTGCCATGAAACGGCATCAGGATCAAATTTTGATTCCTGATAGATAATTGCAGCTACAAGCCGCCAGTCAATATTCGCCTTTTTACTGTATTCCTTAATAAGTTTATCATACGGAGAAATCTCTCCTCCTAAATTTGAATGATATGTTTTATTATTTACAAAAGAAGATCTTTTTGATATATAATATTTTTTGTATATAGCTTTATATTCTTTTGTTCCCTTAAAGTTCTTTATCCAGTTATCAAGGTAGTTAAGCCACTCAGGTTCTTCTTTACGTACAGCCCATGCCAGATTCTGAGGAAAACTCACCGGCGTTGATATATCCAGATTTGAATAATATTGCTTATTAATACTGGCTACATTTTCTTCACATATTGTGTAGTCGATTTTGCCTTCTGATACTTTTTCAATTAGCTGCTCTACTCCGTATATGCTGTCCTGAACAATATTGATTATAGTGCCAATTTCATCCGAAAGATGTTCAAGACGACTTTTGTAGGCCGAATTTTTTTGTATATAGATTGTCCTGCCTGCCAGATCCAGCTGATTACGAATTAATGAATCATCGATTTGTTTAGAGGTTAGGTTTTTCCATCCATCAGGTTTTCTCTGAACAAGTATCTGCCTGGTTTGCAAAATAGGACCTGTGAAATTAAATTCTTTTTCTCTGTCTTTGGTTATTATAAGATTTTTAGCAATTAGATCATAATCTCCATTTTTCAGACCTTCAAATGATTCTTTCTGGTTATTGCTGACTTTTATTTCCAGTTTTAGTCTCATGTCTTTTGCCAGATGTTGAAGTATTGCATATTGATAACCCATCGTTTTTCCACGGTAAAGAAAGTAATTAGTGGAATTGCAGTCGACAAGAACCCTTAGCTTTCCAGACTTTATTATATTTGTTAATTTTGTGTTTTCCTTTGTTTCTTTATGATATTTTACTGAGGAACAAGCTCCTAAGATAAAAACACATATGATAATAAAGGGAACAGTAATCCATAAATGATTTTTCATACTTGTATTCGTAATGAACGAATTAATATTTTAAAATTTATATTGATTTTAAATAGCTATGGAATTTTCTTCGATAATTAGTCGTAGAAAGACCATGCTACGCCCAGCCTGAAAGTACGCCGGAATAGAGGATAATTAGGTGCTGCCCAGAAATTTCCATCCAGTAGCCCTGATGTTGCGTTCATGAATTGTGCAAAGAACCTTGTCCTTTTTAATTTAAAATTCAGATGTCCGCAAACAAAAGGATAATTTCCTGTTTTTTGTTCGTTTTGCCAGTGATATTGTCCTGTTTCCGGTTCATATGCGTCTGAATAAAATAACGTATTGTACCGGACATCTAAACCTATGTGAAAATTCATTACTTTCGATAAAATTGTTTTATAGTTGATACTCATAAAGGCACACATATCAGGCAGATGTAAATAATTTTCCTGACTGCTTTTTTGCCATAGGGTCTGCATTCTTATTTCCCAGTGTGGATGAATGAAGTCCTTATTAATATATCCTGAAAAAACCATCAGTTTTTTGCTTCCTTGCTGAGGAATAACCTCAGAGTTTAGATATATATAATTATCCCAGATTGTATAATTTGCTCCTATGTTAAAATTAAATCTCTTGGAGTGAATGTTTCCATGCAGTAATAATTGAGTAGAATTATTAAAATCATTGTTCCATTGATAAAAATCCGAATGATACTTTGAAATAAAATAATCAGGAACAAATGTGTTAAGATTTCCTGAAATCTTAAGGGTTGTTGTGTCTTTTTTTATTTTTAGAGGTTTCTCGATCCATGCATTTAATTCAGTTTGCTTAGATTTATAACCTGTAATGTATATTTTCCCCTGGGCATTCCATTTCCAGAATGTTCCCTCTAAACGTGAAATACCTCCACCAACGTATAGATTATAATATTTTTCTTTTTCTAGTGTATAACTATCAGTCGATGGCATTTTTATGTTAATACCGTCATATGCGATAAATACTCTTTTCCCGAAAGTATATTTTCTGTCCGGATTTTCGTAATATTTAATCTGAAAAATATTGGTAAGGCGATTAAAGAAAATAGAATCTGAAACCGAGGTTGAATCAATATAGGAAGAAGGATAAAAGTCGAGATTGGGATCACTATCAGAATAAGTTCGTTTATTTCCTGAATATTCTATCTGCCAAATAAATCCTAATATAGGTCTGAATGAATCGTATTCATTCCCTAATGTATCTTTTTTTTGTTTGTATTTACCAACTCTGTATTCGTTAGTGAAATTAGCTATGGTATTTTTAAGTTTTGAGTTGGCATCTGTAAGATTGACTACATATGTTTCTGTTTCATCATATTCATTCAGATCCATCTCTGAATCCATTCCTCCGTTTTCTTCAGATTTATACGAATTAAAAATAAGATCCCAATGAGAAATAAATTTGTCAGAAATATAACTGGTAATCAGTCCTATATTATGATTTCTGTTTTCCTGCTTTTGATAAAATCCTGTCGATTTTGCAGTATTGTATAGGAAAATAAAATTTAATCTGGGATTTACGTTCTGACTGTGAATAACATTTAAATGTGTCTCATTTCTAACATTTTTATTTCCACTCTGGCAATAATCCATTAAAGTATATGGAGTTGTTGTATTTAGATAATTGATAGATTCTGGAAATAATCCGTAAGCATCGTATGAATTATAAAGAAAACAATCTGAAAGATGTTTACGTTTAAAATAATCGTTGGAGATATATGCACCTCCTGAATTTCCTGTATATGTATTGCTAATGCTTATTTTTTCTATGGGGTTATATAAATGATAATAAGTTAGTGATGTGTCCAGCTTCGTTTTCTCAATGGTTGCCCCTATATCTTTTAATTTCCATACTTCTATATAAGATGGAATGGGTTTTTCAGGTTTTTCATCGTCGTTTTCATTTCGTAATGAATCCTGTTTAGCTTCCGGATCATTCTCGTTGAAAGAACCGGAATTGCTAAATCTGTTCGTACTTTCAAATTGAGCACGACCGGTAACCGGGATCATTAGCAGCGCTATTAAAATGATATTCAATATTCGAATCATATTCGGGTACAAATATAAGTAAAACAAAAATAGCAGGTTCTTTTTGTGTCAGTTTCTTCTTATTCTTAAAAAATTATTAAATGGAAGATAATAATAAAAATTGTAATGCACAATATATTAATTTGTTGTATGTGTTTACTATATGGGGAATATCATAATCATTTATTAATTAACAAAAAAATGTTAATTAAAGTTCGATTAAAAAAAAAAACAACAATTTTCTTTTAGTTATATTTGTGGCAAAATGCATGAAGTATGTCTCAGATTTATGATGAAGGAACAATAAAAACGCTGGAATGGCAGGAGCATATTCGGAGGCGTCCGGGAATGTATATTGGAAAAGTGGGAGATGGTTCTATGGCGGACGATGGAATTTATGTTCTGCTAAAAGAAGTAGCAGATAATTCCATTGATGAGTTTATGATGGGCTACGGTAAAAAGATAGAAGTGACTGTTTCCCCTGAAAATGTTAGCATTCGTGATTACGGGAGAGGAATTCCTCTTGGTAAACTAAAGGATGCTGCATCTAAAATGAATACAGGTGCCAAGTACGATTCCGAGGTGTTTAAGAAATCAGTAGGATTAAACGGAGTTGGTATAAAGGCTGTAAATGCACTGTCCTCTATTTTTACTATAAAGGCTTTTCGTGAAGGAAAAGTAAAAGAAATTATCTTTTCCAGAGGTAAAGTCGTTGAAGATAAAGAAATAGTTGCAACTGAGGAACAAAACGGAACCTCAGTTGTTTTCGTACCTGATGAAGAAATTTTTAAAGGTTATCATTTCAGGAATGATTATATCGAAGGATTATTGAAAAACTATACCTTCCTGAATCCTGGTCTGGTTGTTATTTTTAACGGGGAGAAATACCATTCGAAAAATGGTTTGCAGGATTTGCTGGATGAAAATATGGATTCAGATCCTTTATATCCGGTAATCCATTTAATGGGTGAAGATATTGAGGTTGCTCTTACTCATGGTAACCAGTATGGCGAAGACTATTATGCTTTTGTTAACGGTCAGCACACAACTCAGGGCGGAACCCATCTGGCTGCATTCAGAGAAGCTATTGTCAAAACCATTCGGGAATATTACAAGAAAGATTTTGAACCCTCTGATATTCGTTCCTCAATTATTGCTGCAATAAGCATTAAAGTGGAGGAGCCTGTTTTTGAGTCTCAGACAAAAACTAAACTCGGTTCTAAGGATGTAGGACCGGACGGGCCGTCTGTTAGAAATTTTGTAATGAACTTTGTTCAGAAGGAACTGGATAATTATCTCCATAAAAATCAGGATGTTGCCGAGGTTATGCTCAAAAGAATTCAGGATTCGGAGAAAGAGAGAAAAGTAATTTTCGGTATAAAAAAAATAGCGAAACAGAAGGCTAAAAAATCAAATTTAAACAACAGAAAATTAAGAGATTGCCGTTTCCATTTGAATGATGCAAAAGATGATCCGCGCAATGAAGAATCCAGTATATTTATTACCGAGGGAGATTCTGCCAGCGGTTCTATAACAACGGCAAGGGATGCAAATACTCAGGCAGTTTTCAGCCTTAGGGGTAAACCACTGAATTCATATGGACTCTCTAAAAAGGTGGTATACGAAAATGAAGAATTTAATTTGCTTCAGGCGGCGTTGAATATTGAAGACAGTATGGACGATTTAAGGTACAATAAGATTATTATTGCTACGGATGCCGATGTCGACGGAATGCATATACGTTTGTTGCTGATTACATTTTTTCTTCAGTTTTTTCCTGAATTGGTTAAAAAGGGGTATGTGTATATTCTACAGACTCCTTTGTTTAGAGTTCGTAATAAGAAGAAAACATTTTATTGCTATTCTGATGCAGAGCGTTTATCGGCTATAAAGGAAATTGGGAAAGGAGCAGAAATTACCCGGTTTAAAGGATTGGGTGAAATTTCGCCTGCTGAGTTTAAAAGTTTTATTAATGAAGGAATCCGTCTGGATCCCGTCCAGCTGAAAAAACATGAATCTATTACACAGATTCTTGATTTCTATATGGGGAAAAATACACCAAATCGACAGGACTTCATTATAAATAATTTACAGATAGATGAAGATGAATTATAATATAAAAGGGAAACAGTGATCGAAGAGGAAAACAAAAACAATTTAGCGGAACCGGAAGAAAATGCAGGAGATTCTTCTGATGAGAAGATCACATACTTATCGGGAATGTACAAAAACTGGTTTCTTGATTATGCTTCATATGTGATTTTAGAGAGAGCTGTTCCGTATATAAATGATGGATTAAAGCCTGTTCAGCGTCGTATTCTTCATGCAATGAGGGAGATGGATGATGGACGCTATAATAAAGTAGCCAATATTGTCGGACAGACGATGATGTATCATCCTCACGGAGATGCTTCTATCGGAGATGCTTTAGTACAATTGGGACAAAAGAATTTACTCATAGATCCTCAGGGAAACTGGGGTAATATACTCACAGGTGATCGTGCAGCAGCTTCACGTTATATTGAGGCACGACTCTCGAAGTTCGCTCTTGATGTAGTTTTTAATCCAAAAACTACTAACTGGCAACCTTCCTATGACGGAAGACATAAGGAACCGATCACTCTTCCCATGAAATTTCCTTTATTACTTGCTCAGGGAGTAGAAGGAATTGCAGTAGGGCTTACTTCAAAGATTCTGCCTCATAATTTTAATGAATTAATTGATGCTTCAATATCATGTTTAAAGGGAGAACAATTTGAACTGTTTCCTGATTTTCCTACCGGGGGAACTATTGATGTTTCCAGATATAATGACGGAAATAGGGGCGGAATTGTAAAAATTCGTGCTAAGATTGAAAAACTAGACAATCGTACTTTGGTAATTACCGAACTTCCTTTTGGCAAGACTACAGACATTCTTATTGAATCAATTTTAAAGGCTAATGAGAAGAATAAAATCAAGATTAAAAAAATTGATGATAATACTTCTGATAAAGTAGAAATTTTGGTTCATCTGCCTGCCGGTATTTCTTCAGATAAAATGATAGATGCCCTGTATGCCTTTACTGACTGTGAAGTTTCTGTTTCTCCGAATGCCTGTGTTATAAATGGTGATAAACCAGAATTTACAGGTGTTAGTGATATTTTAAGAATTAATACAAATCAGACTGTTGACCTACTGAACAAAGAATTGATGATCAAAAAAGGTGAGCTACAGGAATCATTATTGTATGCATCACTTGAGAAAATTTTCATCGAAGAGCGAATATATAAGGATAAGGGTTTTGAAGAGGCCGAAAATATGACGTCTGCAATAAAACATATAGATACCAGACTGGACCCGTGGAAACCTCAGTTTGTACGTATGATAACAAAGGAGGATATTCAGAAACTGATGGAAATTAAAATGGCCAGAATATTAAAATTTAATTCTGAGAAGGCTGATAATATTATTAATTCCATTAATGAAGAGATGAAACAGGTAGATAATTATCTGGAACATATAACAGATTATGCCATTTCTTATTTCAAAAGAATTAAGGCTAAATACGGAAAAGGAAAGGAACGAAAAACAGAAATCCGTAGTTTTGAGAATATTATAGCTTCAAAGGTGGCTGTGGCCAACGAAAAGTTGTATTTTGATCGTGAAGAAGGCTTTATTGGAACTTCACTGAAAAAAAATGAATATATCTGTGATTGCTCGGATATTGATGATATAATTATCTTTAGAAATGATGGCACTTATTTTATAACAAAGGTGACAGATAAGGCTTTTATAGGACAGAAGATTCAGCATCTTGCTGTTTTTAAGAAAAACGATAAGCGAACTATATATAATGTAGTATACAGAGATGGTAAGTCAGGCGTTTTCTATGCGAAAAGATTTTATGTTACCGGTATGACAAGAGACAAAGAATATTTTCTTACAAAAGGGACTTCCGGCTCAAAAATTTATTATTTCAGTGCAAATCCCAACGGAGAGGCTGAGATGCTTAAGATTGTTCTAAAACCTCGTCCACGTTTAAAGAAGCTAAGTTTTGAATTTGATTTTGGAACTCTTGCCATTAAAGGACGTAAATCAATGGGTAATATTATTACTAAGAATGAAGTACATCGTATTTTGCTTAAAGAAAAAGGGTTTTCAACTTTGGGAGGAAGGGAAATATGGTTTGATAAGGATGTATTACGGCTGAACTCTGATGGCAGAGGTGAATTACTTGGAGAATTTCAGGGAGACGATGAAATACTGGTGATTTATAGGAATGGAGAATACCAGCTTTATAATTTTGATTTATCTAATCATTTTGATAAAGACATACTTCTCATACAAAAATTTAAAAGAGGGAAAGTACTTTCAGCTGTCTATTTTGATTCTGTAAGTAATTATTATTATATAAAGAGATTTGAAGTTGAAGGAAGTTTAGGAAAACGAATCTGTTTTATAGTGGATTCAGAGAAAAATAAACTGATTTGTATGACGTGGCATACATATCCACGTTTTGAGATTAAGTTTGGCGGTAATACGTCTTATCGTGAAGATGATATTATAGAAGTTTCTGATTTTATAGGTGTTAAGTCTTTCAAGGCAAAGGGAAAACGGTTATCGACTTATGAAGTGGATAAGATAAAAGAGCTGAAACCTGATATTGAAGACGAAAAGGAGAAAGAAATTGAAACTGAACCTCAGGGATCTTCTGAAAATGATGCTTCGGATGATTCAGAAAAAAAAGAAGATATTCCTTTTGATGTAAAATTTCCTTCAAAGGAAGATAGTGATGACGGAGATCAAATGGATTTATTTTAATATGAGAATTTTTTTAGTTGGATATATGGGATGCGGGAAATCTTCATTGGGAAGAGAACTTTCCAATCGTTTAGGTATTTCTTTTATAGATCTTGATCTGTTTATTGAAACCCGATATCAAAAGACAATTCCTGAAATATTTAAAGAATTTGGAGAGATGGGCTTCCGCGAAAAAGAACGTATTTGTTTAAAGGAGGTCAGTTATTTTGAAAATGTTGTTATTGCTGTTGGCGGTGGTGCTCCGTGTTTTTATAATAATATGGAGAATATGAAAGAGAAAGGAATTTGTGTTTTTCTGGATGTGGGAGAAGAGGAGATTGTTTCCCGATTAAAGAAGTCGAAACAGGAACGACCGCTGATAGAGGGTAAATCTTCTGATGAAATTATGTCTTTTGTTAAGGAAATGATGAAGCAAAGAAGACCTTATTACGAAAAAGCGCAATACAAATTAAGAGGGAATGATATTAAATTGGAAGAACTATTTTTGAAAGTGAAAAATTTAGTGAATGATGATGTATAATAGTTTGTATTATAATACAGATGGTGTTGAAAAAGGGAGGATTAATTTTTGAATATTTGTGCAATAGCATCGGGCAGTAACGGAAATTGTTATTATATAGGAGATAACGCTGAGGGAATTCTTGTAGATGCAGGATTGTCGGCAAGACAGCTTCGTCTGCGTCTTGAAAGCCGTGAAATAGATCAATCTACTATAAAAGCTATTTTAGTTACTCATGAACATAGCGATCATTGCCGTGGAATAAGGGTACTTAGTAATCAGTTGCAGATTCCCGTTTATATAACAAAGAAAACTTTTCTTGCTTTACATAAAAAAAACAGACCTGATAAGGTTAGATGGTTTGATCCGGGTGAAGCTTTTAATATAGGATCTTTTAAAATTTTCCCGTTTCTGAAATCACATGATGCCATTGAGGCATGCTCTTTTAGAGTTAAGTGCCATGGGAAACAGATAGGAGTGATGACTGATATCGGTACTCCGGAAGAATCAGTACAGCATGAATTTTCGTTATGCGATGCTGTCTTTCTGGAGTCTAATTATGAAGAAAAAATGCTGAGAGATGGGAATTATCCTTATTTTTTAAAAGAAAGAATACTTTCGGGACATGGTCATCTGTCAAATCTTCAGGCTTATTTTCTTGCAAAGTCCTGTGGCGGTGAAAATCTGAAACTAATTCTGCTGAGTCATTTATCAGGAGAAAATAATACCCCTGAACTGGCTATCTCAAGGTTTAAATCATTACAAAGTAAATATCATATATGTCTTACCTTCAGGCATGCTGCCACTGAGGTTTTTAAGGTGTAAAATGAGTTATGAATGAGGATTAACGCTATAAAGGATTTTAAATTTCTTATTTAAAACCTTTTACCCCACCATGTTTTTAAACGGCTGAGTATCTTTTTTTCGGAGTTATTCTCTTGTGGATAATAAAATCTTCTGCCTTTTATTTCAGAAGGAAGAAATTGTTGTTCCACGAAGTTTCCTTTATAATCATGGGCATATTTGTAATCCTTGCCGTATCCAAGATCGACCATCAGTTTTGTAGGTGCATTTCGTAGATGCAGAGGAACGGGTTTGTTCCCTGTTTGTTTTACAATGGAAATAGCATCATTAATGGCTTTATATGCAGAGTTGCTTTTCGGTGATGAGGCCAGATAAATAGTACATTCCGAAAGTATGATTCTGGATTCGGGATAACCGATTTGACGAACTGCATCAAAGGTGCTTTGTGCCAGTAGAAGAGCATTGGGATTGGCCAAACCGATATCCTCACATGCTACTATGACCAGACGGCGGGCAATAAATTTTATGTCTTCTCCACCTTCAATCATTCTTGCCAGCCAGTATACTGCTGCATCCGGATCACTTCCCCTTATGCTTTTAATAAAAGCAGAGATAATGTCGTAATGCATTTCCCCGTTTTTGTCATAAACAGCCGGTTCGCTCTGCAGGCAACGGGTTACCTTTTCGTCGGTGATTTCTATTTCGTCTTCTTTTTCTGCATTTACAACAAGTTCCAGAATGTTTAATAATTTTCTGGCGTCTCCTCCGCAGTATCGAAGAATAGCTTTATCTTCTTTTATTGTAATTTTTTTTTCTTTTAATTCAGTGTCATTTTTTATGGCGTGATTTAAAATCAGAAGGAGGTCTTCCTTCTCAAGACTTTTAAGAATATAAACCTGACAACGAGAGAGCAGGGGAGATATAACTTCGAATGATGGATTTTCTGTGGTAGCCCCTATTAGCGTAACTACTCCTTCTTCAACAGCCCCTAAAAGAGAATCCTGCTGGGATTTGCTGAAGCGATGTATCTCATCAATAAAAAGAATTGGATTGGGATGATTAAAAAATTGCTGTTTTTTTGCTTTTTCAAGTATTTCTCTTACATCTTTTACGCCGGAACTTACTGCACTTAATATGTAAAACGGACGATTTAGTGTATTGGCAATGATTTTGGCGAGTGTTGTTTTACCAACACCCGGAGGACCCCATAATATAAGAGATGAAAGATTCCCTGATTCTATCATTCGGCGAAGAACCGCATCTTTTCCTACAAGTTGTTTTTGTCCTATGTATTCATCAAGTGTTTTAGGTCGCAATCTTTCTGCTAAAGGATATATGCTCATTGAAAAATAATTTTAACTGTCGTGATTCTTTTTTTTGAAAAAAGAACCGAAGGGGAAAATTAGAATCAGAAATAAAAACCGTCCCCATGGGAAAATAAAAGATAGAAACAAGGTTGCAATTATTGATAAGATTAATGTAAAGGAAGCTGTCCTTCGGGGAGATAATTTCCCCCAAAATCTATGTGGATTCAAAATATTCATTTTATGCAGGAATAAAAAATTAGTTGCAATATCTTTTAATAACATTGTATGCTTCCTGAATTCCAAGTTCACCGGCCTTACTTAAATCAAGAGCTCCACCTTTTACGTCGTCAATATATATTTTGGTAAGACCTCTGTTATAATAAGCTTCTGCAAAATCAGAACGAAGTTTGATGGCTTCATCCAAACTTGAAATAGCCTCTTTGTAACGATCCAGCTTACAATAAATATAGGCCTGATTGTAGTATGAAAACGGGAATGTCGGATCTATATCAATACATGTCTGATAATCTTTTAGTATTTCATTGTAATCATTTGAACGTTCCTTTTTCTCATCAGAATTTTCTGTAGATTGAGATTGACCAATAGGGACCTTAATATTTTGGGAATAGTCAGGAACCGATTCCAGTAATTCTACCATTTTCGTTCTACAATTTCCTCTGCTTAAATAAGCAAGCATTTCTTTCTTATTTAGTTTTATGCTTTCATTTAAATCGTCCATTGTTCCGTTAAGGTCACTGGTAAGAAATTTAAATATACCTCTACACAGAAAGTTTTCTGAACTTTTATTTTTATTTAGTTTTCCGTTGAAATACGAAATATTATTTTTGAATATTTTCGGATCTTTATCATTCTGTTTGTTGGTTAAAATAACAGTTGGAGAATAATTATTATATTGATTTAAAGCTTCAATAGTTCCATTATAATACTGAAGTTTGGTATAATCTCTCTGATTCCCTTCAGAGCATGAAAGCATAAATATGCCTTGCAATTCGATAATAACATTTTTATTCTGAACGAAACCGTTGTCAACCTCTTCGTCATTCATACCTGGTAGGTTTCTTGTATCAGCTAAAGCAAGACGGAAACGACGTTTTTTATCATTTTCTTCCTTCTGTTTAATTTTCTGATCTTTTTTATCTTGAATAGTATCTTGTTTTATATTAGAACCTGAAGATGCAGACTGACTTTGTGCATAATATTGCTGTTGGTCGGTTGCCCTTCGTTTCTGCATATCCAGGTTTGGATCAAGCTTTGCTGCAATCTGGTAATCCTGCTCATATCCGGGTCTTTTAAGGATTTCTCTGGCAATTCCCCTGTTAAAGTAGGCACTAGCCATTGTTGGATTTAACTGAAGAGCCAGATCATAATCCATAATAGCCCCCGGGTAATCTTCAAGCTTCTGTTTTACGATTCCCCTGTTATTATATGCATAAGCATTTTGGGGATCAAAACGTATAGTCTGATCAAAATCTCTTAAAGCAGAAGCATAATCATCCAGCTGAAATCTTGCAAGCCCTCTTAATAAATAGGCTGAGGCATAATGAGGACGAATAATAATTGCCTTATTCAAGTTATAAATGCCATTATTTATATCTCCCTTTACTATGTATGCATTACTCCTGTTAATTAATGCATTAACGAAATTAGGATTAATTTCCAAAGCTTTATCATAATCCTTTATAGCACCGTCAATATTTTTCATCGAAAGTTTTGCGATACCTAAATTATTATAGATCCCTGCATTATGTGGTGAAAATTCAAGTGCCTTTTGGTAATCGTAAATAGCTTTTTCATAATCATGTAGCTCGAGATAGGCAAGACCACGGTTTATATAGGCTGAAGGATAATAAGGCTTAATATTTATAGCTTTATTGTAATCGTCGATGGCTCCTCTGAAATCTTCAAGATGATGCTTTGCCATGCCTCTGAAAAAATAAGGTTCAGGTAACTGAGGTCTGAATTTTATGACAATATTGAAATTTTCGATAGCTCCTACGTAATTTCCAACTTCTATTCGCGTCTGTCCCACCATGACGTAGTTATTGATATTAAGCTGGCCATATGCCAGATTTACAATAAGAAGTAATATGATAGAAATTTTTATTTTCATAGCTCGCAATTTACGAAGAGTATAATAATTATTTGAAGGATAGAACTTATTTTTTTGTAATTTTAATGAGTTTCTTTTCTTTTTAACAAATTTCATTTTTATGCAAAGATGCGAATGGTGTCTTAAAGATCCTTTATATTTAGAATATCACGACAAAGAGTGGGGTGTTCCGGTTCATGATGATCGTAAATTATTAGAATTTTTAATATTAGAGGGAGCCCAGGCCGGATTATCATGGCTGACTGTCCTTAAAAAAAGAGAAGATTATCGTATAGCCTATAAAAATTTCTATCCAGAGATTGTAGCTAATTTTGGTGAGAAAGAGATTGAGGCTATGCTTGGAAATAAGAGATTGATCCGGAATAAGTTGAAAATTAATTCGTCCGTTAAAAATGCCCAATGCTTTTTAATGATTCAAAAAGAATTTGGAAGTTTTGATAAGTATATATGGTCTTTTGTGAATTATAAGACCATAGTCAATAGAATTAAAAGTTTCGAAGATATGCCCGCAACTACGCCTCTGGCCGAAAACCTTTCAAAAGATTTGAAAAAGCGTGGATTTAAGTTTGTCGGACCTACTATTATTTATGCTTTGATGCAGGCTATAGGAATGGTAAATGATCATTTCACTTATTGTTATAGATATAAAGAAATAAATAATGATAAAGTGTATAAATAACAAAAAGGATAGATTAACACCTATCCTTTTCTACCTAACTAAACCAATAAAACTAACCAAACTTAAACTTATAAAAAGCAAAACTATGCTGCAAAGATAGCTTCCTGATTAATATTAGCATTCATGAAAGTCATGGAAAATATGTTATGTAACATCAAATTTAACATAGCATGTAAATTCTGTTTTTTGATGTATAGTGAACTATAAAAAAAGAAGCGCGGTAAAGCGCTTCTTTTTAAAAAAACAATTAAAGATCTTATTTTTTTTGTTTTGAAGTTGTTTCCTCTCCTCCAATAGATTCTCTCATTGCGGTATCAGCACCTATATTTTTATATTTCATATAGTCCATAATTCCAAGATTTCCGCTACGGAAGGCTTCTGCAATGGCTAGAGGAACTTCAGCTTCAGCTTCAACAACTTTAGCACGAGCTTCCTGTGTCTTTGCACGCATTTCCTGTTCAAGAGCAACAGCCATGGCTCTTCTTTCCTCTGCTTTTGCCTGAGCAATGTTTTTATCGGCTTCTGCCTGATCCATCTGCAAACTGGCACCAATATTTTTACCAATGTCAATATCTGCGATATCAATAGAAAGAATTTCAAAGGCAGTTCCTGCGTCCAGACCTTTGTGTAAGACTACTTTTGATATAGAATCAGGATTTTCCAGTACGGCAAGATGAGTTTCTGCAGATCCGATTGAAGAAACAATTCCTTCACCGACACGCGCAAGAACGGTTTCTTCACCTGCACCACCTACAAGTTGTTTGATGTTAGCACGTACGGTTACTCTTGCTTTTGCAATCAGCTGTATTCCGTTTTTTGCAACCGCAGTAACGGGTGGTGTATCAATAACTTTAGGATTAACTGACATCTGAACTGCTTCAAAAACGTCACGTCCTGCAAGATCAATAGCTGTGGCCATATTAAAGGGAAGGTCAATATTAGCCTTTTCTGCTGAAACCAGTGAATGAACTACTTTGCTAACATGTCCACCTGCGAGATAATGAGCTTCCAGACTATTTCTGTCCAGTTTTATACCTGCTTTTGTTCCTTCTATTAAGGCTCTTACTATAACAGAGGGGGGGACTTTTCTGAATCTCATCAGAAATAGCTGTAGCAGTGAAATATTAACACCGGAAACAAGAGCTGAAAACCATAGCCCTACCGGAATGTAATAAGTAACAATAAGGATAAGGACAATAATCCCTGCGATTAAACCAAAAGTACCTACGTAATCCAT
>Ga0172378_10001207_pt1 | contig 23755 bp, 27 predicted proteins | sample GrowelOW332metaG_FD_119755 | JGI IMG/M metagenome (GOLD analysis project Ga0172378, IMG submission 119755) | Groundwater microbial communities from an aquifer near a municipal landfill in Southern Ontario, Canada - Pumphouse #3_1 metaG | ecosystem: Environmental > Aquatic > Deep subsurface >... | reverse complement strand
GACTCCGCACGAATAGGTTCAAGCAGTGACTCCGCACGAATAGGTTCAAGCGGTTACTCCGCACAAATAGGTTCAAGCGGTTACTACGCACAAATAGGTTCAAGCGGTGACTCCGCACAAATAGGTTCAAGCAGTGACTCCGCACGAATAGGTTCAAGCGGTTACTACGCACAAATAGGTTCAAGCGGGGACTTCGCACAAATAGGTTCAAGCGGTGACTCCGCACGAATAGGTTCAAGCGGGGACTTCGCACAAATAGGTTCAAGCGGTGACGGTGCACGAATAGGTTCAAGCGGGGACTTCGCACGAATAGGTTCAAGCGGGGACTTCGCACAAATAGGTTCAAGCGGTAAAAATTCAATAATAATGTGTGCTGGCAATCAATCAAAAGCAAAAGGGAAAATCGGTTCTTGGATAACTTTAACCGAGTGGAAAGTTATTAACGGCGAATGTACTCCTGTTTGTGTTAAAACTGAAAAAATTGACGGCGCTAGAATTAAAGAGGATGTTTTTTATAAGTTGGAAAATGGAGAATTTAAAGAGGTGGAAGAATGAAAAACTATACAGAAAAAGAAATATCAAAAAAATGTAAATGCGAGTGGGCGGGCATTTGTCCGCATTGCTCATACAAACCCGATATGAACGTATTCGAGTGTAATGGTTGCAAGTTTACGAATTGTAATCAGTGTGAATTTAATAAGGAGTTAAAAATATGCGAGAAATAATTTTTAGAGGAAAGAGAGTAGACAACGACGAGTTGGTAGAAGGGTATTTTGTTAAAACTGTTAAATCAGAAAGTCAAATTCTTATACCGATAGAAGAAGGGTTTAAATCTATTACGGTTATCCCCGAAACAGTCGGGCAATTTACAGGGCTAAAAGACAAAAACGGCAAAAAGATTTTTGAGGGCGATTGTTTAAAGGGTAGAGAAGGTATATATGTTATTGAGTGGAGTGATAATAGTGCAAAATTTACTGCAATGAATAATATTTTTACAATATATCAAGCAAGTGCAAGTATATATGAAATAATTGGAAATATACACGACAACCCTGAACTATTGGAGGATAAACAAATGAATAATTACATCGTAATTAACGGCAAAAAAGCCGAGGTAACGGAAGAACAAGTTAAACAATTAGTGATAACACCCAAAAAAGAATTATTTGAAGAAGGAAAAGATAGTTGGTTTCTTACTTCTGACGGTTATATTCTTGAGGAAGAAATTAATGATTGTACCTTAGCCACCTGTAAAAAAGTATATGAACAAGGCAACCTATTCTTCAGCGAAGAAGATGCCGAGTTTGAAAGAGATAGACGCAAATACTACTATCAAGTGAAACACTTTTTAGACGAACACAACGGTAAAATAGACTGGAATAATACTTCTGACCAATGGAAATATAATGCGTATTATAACACTCTATCAAAAGAAATAAGTATTTGCTCATTTCTATATGGCAAAGACGCACACAGTCTATATGCAACAAGCGAAGAAATTATGCAACAAGCTATCGACCTTATCGGCGAAGAAAACTTTAAAAAATACATTTTGGAGGTTTAAGATGTTAAATAAAGAAAAATACGAAAAAGAAATTGTAGAAATGGCTATAAATAATAGAGCTTTTGGAATAGACAAAACTACCAATGAATTAATTAAATGCTTCGGCACTGATTGTAGAACTTGTAAATTTAACGATATAAATTTAGCAATAGACTGCAAAGAAAACCGTAAAAACTGGGCAAACTCCGAATATAAAGAGCCTAAAACTTTTACGAACGATGAAAAAACTTTAATTCGAGTTTTGGACAAGGTTAAATATGTAGTGCGAGATTATAACGGTTTTATTTTATTGAAGACAAAAAAGCCGATGAAAAACAATTATGAGTGGTTTGGCGGAGATGCAATGTATTGTACGATAAATCTTTTGACTTCGGCGACCTTCTCCGCTATTAAGTGGGAAGATGACGAGCCGACAAGTCGAGAAGAAATTTTAGGAGAATAAGTTATGGGATATTATGATATAAATAAATGTCCTTATTGTCAAAATAAAGATGAATATGGGTTTTGTAAATCAACAGGTTGTACTTATCATCCTGTTGAAACAGTAGCCACAAATTATACCACTCCTATTCCAAAAGAATTAATTATAAATGGAATTAAATATACTAAGAGTAAATAATTTATGAAAAAGCAAAAACCTATAAGTCCTAAAAATATTCTTTACAAAGAAGATATTAAAAATTGTAGAACAAGTAATAAATTTTTTAAGAGGCATAGGCACAAAAAAGAAAGAAAATTTATAATAGGAGATAAGGACGAATATGAGCAAAACGATTAATATTTTAGGTTGCAAATGGACTATTAAAGAAAGAACTGTAAAACAAGACGTTGAGTTAAAAGATTGTGACGGATATTATGATTGGACTACTAAGACAATAGTTATTGATAAAAACATTGATGGCACGCTTTCAAACATTGAAGAATACAAAAAAAAGGTTAAAAGGCACGAAATTATTCACGCATTTTTATGCGAAAGTGGTTTGTTAGGAAATAGCATAAATGTTAAAGCGTGGACAGAAAATGAAGAAATGGTTGACTGGATAGCACAACAAGGAATTAAACTTTATAATGCTTGGTTACAAGCTAACGCAATTTAAAGGCTATAATTAAGTCGTGGACGGCTAAAAGCACAAAGCCACACGAACAGTTGGGAAAAAGACTAAAACCGCCCACAAGGGCGAATAAAGAGGTGAAACATTATTATGCAATTAACCGATGAACAACAAAGAATAATTATGGGGAGTTTATGGGTGGTCAATTCGATACTTAAAAATCAAGGGCAACAAAGAAATGACGACTTGCGACAAGAGGCGATTTTGTGTATGTGCAAATGTTTGCAAAGATATGACGAAAAATTCAAAGTCAAATGGACAACATACGCATATCGGAATATTTCGTGGTACATAAAAAAGCAATTAATCAAAACAAATGCAAAGCTAAATAAAACTTGCCCTTTGGATATTTTCGATATGAGCGATGAAATTGTTGCCCCGCCCGAGAACGAAAGCAAAACGCTTTTCCGCATTTTACTTGACGCTTGCAATAAAAAAGAGAAAAGAATTCTCGTCCTTAAACGCAACGGATATTCTTTAAAAGCCGTTAGCAAAATTCTTAATTTGCCTTATAGCGTTGTTTGCAATAACATAGCAATGATTAAACAAAAAGCAAAAGTTATCAGCACCGAAATAAAAGCCGATGACAATGCCCCCCCTATCTAAACCCCAAAATTATTTACGCAAAAAAAAGACCCCCCCCTTACTTTTCCGAGCAAGGGGGTTTTGCTTAGAAAAAGAATTTTTAAAAAATGAAATTTTGCCTATATAGGGGTGCAAAAAACGACGGGCGCAACAGGTCGGGGACAGCCGCCGCCAACTCAAAAAATAATTTAAGGAAATTGCAAAAAAGTGCTAAAAACTATTGACAACGGCTTTTTTCTGTGTTAATATATAGACACTTAAACAAGGACACAACGAGGAACACGAAGCAACCAATGCCGACGCTGTCGGGTATAGTAGATTAGAATTTAATAAAGTTTTTTATTTTACATTAAAAATAAATAAAGTTATAAACATAACAGCGGTTTAATACGGCTTATTGAATATATTAAAAGTTTTTTCTAAAATGTTTTTTCTATCAAAAAAGTATTTTACCAAACGCAGCTAGCGTTAATTAAAAAAATAAAGGAGATTTAAAAAAATGAAACACAAAAAAAAGTATTGAACATAAAAACGGTAATTTAAAAGTTATTGTTGGATAATATAAAAATTTAAAAAAGTTTAGGACACTTTAAAATTGAAAAGCCGAAAAAGAAGGAATTTTATGAATAAGTTTACAAAAACAATCAGCATTAACGAATTAAGGAACAGCGGAACAAACACATGGAGTATTAAGGATGACAGCGTGAGAGGTTATCATACCGCATACACAAGCGAAGTTAAACCGGGCGACATGGTCGTTATTGATAACTATTTTACGAAAGTAGTTGAAGAAGAATAGAAAGCCCCCGAATTTAATAACATTAGAAGAGCGAAGCAGACCGCCGAAGAAATCGAACGCATAAAAGAACATAAAAACGGTAATTTAAAAGTTATTGTTGGATAATATAAAAATTTAAAAAAGTTTAGGACACTTTAAAATTGAAAAGCCGAAAAAGAAGGTAATTTATGGAATTTATAAACATTAGAAATCAAAAATTAAACGAATTAGAAAAAAGAAAAACTATCACTTTAAACTATATTAAAAATGCTATATCATTTGAAGGCAATTACGCAATGGTTGAAGATACTAAAAAATATATAGGTTATACTTTAACCAAATTACAAGCACAAAAAACACTTGAAAAGCAAAAAGAAATTTTGACAAAAAAAGCTATAAAAGAATATGAAAAGAATAAAAATAACTTTTTAACAATGATTGAAGAATTAGAAAACTGCAAAATTGATGATATTAATTTAAATATTAATATTGAGTGGGTAAAAAATAAGACTTGGGGAAGCAATTCAAATTGTGAAATTTATTTTTTCAATTATGAAAATTCTAAAAGAGTTTTCGGCAAGGCAAGCGGTTGCGGATATGATAAAGAATCATCAGCAATAGCAAAGGCATTGAATCAAATAAAAGAAGTAAAAGCATTATTAAATTATAATTATGAAATAGCATTGCAAAAAGATAATAATATAACTTTTAGAAGTGCCTTAGGATATGGAGCAGACGCAAGCGGTTTCGATGGCGGAGTTGGTACAAATTGTTTTATTACAATATTTGAAAAATGCGGGTATAAGATGGAACATATTGCAAGTGGTAAGATGTTTGATAGTTGGATAGTAAGACAAATAAAAAATAAATAAATAAAAACATTGAAAGGAGTTTTTTTAAATGAATAATATAATTGAATTAACAAGAGAAGTAAATTGGTATAGACCCTATTTTATAAATAATAAATATGTCCAAAGTATAGTAATTTATAAAGATAATGAAATTCTATTCTCAACAAATGCCGGATGGTTTGAAGCGTGTAAAGAAGAACGATTAAACGATTTAAAAAAAGTATATGAATATTGTTTTCTTAATGATATAATATCGTTAAAAATAGAAGAGCCAAAGAAGGCGAATAAATTAAACTTGTTAAGAAGTGACAATTTTTATATGTCAACAAAAAGCTATAACGAAGTAAGATATATTTTATATCTTAACGCTGATTTATTAAAATTCGAGTTTTTGTTTGAAAGTAAAAAAGAATATGACGATGGTCAAACGCATATTTATAAAATATGTAAAATTATTGATGCAAATAATAATATATTTTATATATCGCAATTTAAAGAAAGTCAATACAATAAAAAATATTTTAAAAATGAAAGTTTAGCCGAAGAATTAAATAAACTTTTAAATACAAATATTTTTTATTACAATAATGCGGAAGTAATCGAGAATTACTTTAAAGAAAAATTTAATATAAAATAAGACCAAAACAAAGGTTTTAAGACTTATTGTTACAAAGTCGATAAGTTATTAAAGAAAAGTATAAACAAGTCACTACAAGGCAATTACAAGGGTTAAACAAGGAAATAAGAGTAAATAAGGAGAATTAAAAAAATGGGCATTAAGTACGACGATTTTTTAAAGGCGTTAAACAAGGGAGCAAAGACACCCGAGCAGGAACTGCAAGAGGAGCGCGTAAAACTTGCAAAGGCTCGCCACGAGTTGCAGGTCGCACGCTTCGAGGAGCAAAAGAGGAAAGACGAAGAACGGCAAAAAATGGTGTTTGCTGATAAAACGGTTGACTTCGCCAACAGAGTTTTTTGGGTTGTGTTGGCTGTGTTTTTCTTAACGGCGTTTGCCGTGTTGATTTTAGTTGGGAGGTATTTGTAAAATGACAAACGAAAAAAGAGCGTTCAGCGGTTTAGCTAACGCCGTTATATTGCAAGCGGTTAAAGATTACAAGGCCGCGGGCAAAAAGGAACACAAGGAAGGCAAGAGCAAGGAAACGGACGCAGTAAAAAGAGAGGTCGAGAATTTTTTCACGTCCGCCCTGTTCAATGTTTATTCAGAACTTAACGGCAAGCTGTTATTTGAAAAAGTAAAGCATGAAGTCGAACACCCGAAGCCGAAGAAAAAAAGAACGCCGAGAGCCAAAAAAACGGAGGCAACGCACCTATGATTACATATTCAGGAGATATTCAAACACTGTGTTATAAGCTAAAAGTGCTTGCTAAACTGTACGGTGAACGCACTTCAATAGCTTTAATTAATTATAGGGGCTTTAATAGGCTCGTAGACGGGCGAAAGCATTAAACCTTTAAACTTGGACGGGAACGCGTTTCTCGTCCTTTTTTTGTGCCTTTTTCTCGCCCCTTTTCTTTCGTTCTTTTCTTTTAAATATATTATATATATTACTTTTCTTTTACTTACTTTCTTTTATATAACAAGCTATTATATATATATATTATATATTATATACTTACTTGGTACAAGGTAATTGCCTTACTGCTAAAAGTCCCTTATTTATATAAAGGTATCTACCTTGTACTTAATAATACATTTATTATTTATTATTCTTTTTTGTACTTAGTAGACACTTATATTATATAACTATCTTTTATAATACCGTTCTTTTATATCATACTAAGTTAGTGTGATATACCCCCTGGGGGACTGGGGCGGGGGAGAGATGAGTGGTGTGTCCGAAAAAAAGCGGGGTTTAAAAAAAGGGACAGACGAAAATAAAAAAAAGTGGAATAATAATAACGAGGGGCAAAAAAAAATTTCTATTTAGGAGAAAAAAAAGGCAGGGCAAAATAAAATGCAAGGAAAAGGGAAAAGGTATGCGTGTTTCACAGAGGAACAACACAAGCAATTCGACAATTTACCGCCGAGGCAAAAAAAATACTTGGACTTCCGAGGACAAGGGTTCAGTAAAACGCAGTCTTACAAAATGGCGGGGTTTGAGGGTAAGGTCGCAGGTCAGGCGGCGTACTCCTTAGAGCAAAAGAACCCGAAGTTAAAGGAACTGCTTACGATTTTAGAAGAAAGTCAAAGGGCAAAGAGTTTGACAGAGGACAAGAGTGCGTTAAACAACACGATAGACGCATTAGCAATGCAAAAGGGAACGGAGGATATGTTGGCGACCATAGAGGGGGCTGACGGAGAAACCGCAAGGCGAATACAATTTTTTCGGGATATCATAACGGGCAAGACCAAAACTGTTAGAAAGACGAAAAAGTACAATGCAATGGGCGGGTTAGTTGAAACGAAACTTGAAGAAATATCGGACATTGAAGTGCGAATGAAAGCGAGGAAAGAACTTGACAAGATTTTGGGCTTAAATGCCGTTATCGATTTAGACGAATTGAAAATGGGCGATATTACGATAAACATAGTGGACGCGAGCAAGAGAGAGGAAGTCGAGGACAGCCGAAACAAAGTAACGCTTGACCTTGACAAGATGGAAGAAATAGACGGCGAAGAAGTTTGCGTAACCGAAGAAGTGGAGGAAAAGGAAAGTCCTAAAAAGCGGTTTGAAGAAGTAGTGAGCGAGGGCAACGGAAATGAGTGAGGCATTACAAGGCATTGACCAAAACCTTATTAACAGCAACGGCTTATCGGCAAACAACCTACTTATTCCGAGCGTATACAAGGAAATCTTTTTAGACAACTATCGGTACTTTGTATTATCATCGGGTCGTATATCGGGCAAGACAAGTATTTTGGTGGCAATATGGTGGCTGTTCACAAGAAAGTACAATGACCGAGATATTGTAGTTTTGCAAGCGACCACGACCGAAATTAAAGACAGCATTATTAACGAGATAGAAAAATTTTTGAGAAATTCCGAATTTGATGTCGGCGATGTCCCGAGTTGTGAGTGGTACATACCGAAGTCGAAAGACCGAATTGTACATAGAGGGCAAAAAGGCTCAACCTACTTTTATCCGATAACGGATAGCAAGGGTGGTCAAAGAACGAGAGGTATTACTACCAAGAACAAGTTGTCATTAGTCTTATTCGAGGAGGCACAAAAAAACAAGGACGCGAACGTAGTAGAGCAAGCGGTTGCGACATTTATTCGTCAGCTTGACAAACAGGCAAAAATGGTTATAGTCGGCAATAACGAAACTGCGGGGCATTGGTTTATAGATTTTGTTAATGATAAACGGCAAGACCCCGAGTGGTGTTACATTTATGCGAATTGTTATCATATTTGGAACTTGTTAAACTTGCAAACTCAAAATTACATAGAAAATTACAAGAAAGTAAACAACATAGAATTTCGGCGCATGTTTTTGGGCGACATAAACGCAAAGACAAACACCGTAGTATTCCCTCAATTTTCGAGGGAAAAAAATTACAAGAAAATTTACGAGATACCGAAAAGAATTATTCGGTACTTAATTGTCGGTATCGACCACGCAACGGCAAACGACGCTTTTGCCGCAGTACCAGTAGCGATATTAGATGACGGCACTACGCAAACGCTTGAAATTATGGACGATGACCCTGAGGACACGAATAAAACGCTTGCCCCTACCGAGCAATGCGACCTGCTTGACGAGTTCCTATCATTTTTAGACGAGAAATACGGAATTGTTTATAATCAGCTTAATGTTGTGCTATCAGTTGATGGGGCGGCGGCGGCGTTTATTGCTCAATTAAATCACTTAAAGAAAACCTCTAAAAAAAGGGATATGTGGAGATACATTAGCGTTAAAGGGTTTACATTTAAAAAGAATAAATACGATGTAAACTTTGGCATTTTGAAAAACGCTTTTGCGTTGGGAGTTTTAACAATTTTAAACGAGGGGCTTTACAGGTGGAACAGAGAATTGAATACGCATAAACTTGCAAAGCAAATCGAAAAGCAACGCTATAAAAACGGTAAATTGGACTCGTCAATAAAGAACGATATTTGCGACGCATTAGAATACGGGGTTGTGCCGTATTATAGTAACTGTTTTAATTTATCGTTCCCTATTCGGAAAAGGGAAATTGAAAATCAATCGCATTACGATGAAATACAAAAATTAGTCAACATAAAAAAGTAAAGGAGAATTTATGGAGCAAGAAATTAAATCAATTGAAGAAAGAGTTAAAGAAAAGCAAGCGGACAATTTAATGAATTTTATAATTGCCAAAACTTTTTCAAGACACTCAAAACTAACCGAGGAAGAATATCTTAAAGAGATAGGCTTTGCAGGTTCGGGCAAAACCGAAGACGAGGCAACAAGAATTGCTATGTTTAACATTTTGGTAGAAAGCACAAAACAACTATTACAAGCCGAAAAAGGAATTGAAACAATCGGCAGAACATTAAAATTTATTTTAGGAGAATAAAAGATTATGGAACAAGTAGAAGTAAAACCCGCAAGTATTGATAAAGATGTATTGGACATTATGGCACAAGAAGATATTTTAACAGCTATTAGCGATGACAAGCAATGCAAGAGATTAATTCTTAATTGTTTTTGCGAATTTTTAAGTCAAATAAAAAGTCTTAAAGAAAAAGTTGACGGCTTGCAAGAAATAATAACCGTTTGTTCAGCCGACAAAATAAGCAAGTTTTTTAAAAAGGTTAGAGATAACACAAAGAAAGAAGTACAAAGGGAAAACTTGCAAAACAAAATGAAACAATCACATTTAAAGGCAAAGAAAGCCAAAAAGGAGTAATAGATGAGCCAACAAATTTTTGATATTGATACGGTCGGATATAATGGCGGAGTGCTCGGAGGGTTTTACGATTTTTATGTAAACAATACATTTTATCTTTTAGCCCCCGATTACTACTACTCATTTTATGCGATATATCTTAACCGTTGCTTATCCGTTTATGACGGCTGGGTAAACGGGTATCACAACATTAACAGCGGGCTTGTTCCTCAAAGGATGTTGCAAAGCATAACTAACGGCTTAAACAATATGCTTTTTGCTCACGGAATAGATTTTAGCGGTGCAATGCCCGACTACAAATTTGCAGTTGAGTGGGCGAAGAAAACAAAATTCTATAAAGCCCTTAAAAAGGCTCATAAATTTGCTGTTGCGGGCGGTACTTCGCTTATGAAGCTAAACCGCTCCGACAAAGAACTTTTTATGACCGCACATAGAATAGATACTTTCTTTGCTGACATAGACGCATACGGAAAAGTAGTTAGCATAAAGGTTTATTTTGACGCAATTCATAACACTAACCCCTCGGGCTGTAAAGACCACTACGGAATTTGCGAAGAAAGATACTTTAACGAGGAACATAAGCCTTGCGTAAAAGCAATGGTTTACAAAACAAGTTCTAACTTGCAAACCTCGGTACAAAACCGTCCTCGTGAAATTGTGCAATCAATGAATTGGGAAAACTTGCCCGCAAATGTAAAAAGCTACATTAAAAAGTATTATCCCAACATTGTAATAGGCGAAGAACAATTTTTGCCTTTTCCCCACTCGCTCGGTTGCTATTTAATGCGTTTTACGGACGATATACCTCAAATACCAAACACTCAGTTTGGTCAGCCTATTGGAGATATTCTTTTTACCGAGAATTTTCAATACGACCAAATGAAATATTTTCAAAAGAACGAAGTAGACTTGGCAAGGGCAAGAGCCGTTGTACCCGAGGAATTTTGGAACAAAGACGACCCCATTTATGCCGACAGGGCAATGAACGAAAGGTTCTATCAAAAAGTTTCGTCAGCGTCAAATGACACAGATAAGATTACTCCGATACAGTTTATGTTGCGTGGCACGGATATGAAAACGCAAATGGAAAACATTTATAAGGACTGTGCGTTTAAGTTAAATGTTTCGGCAAGTTCGGTAGCCTCATTTTTAAGCGAGGGAACAAGTGCAAAAACCGCCACCGAAATTATAAACGAAAGGACAAAAACGGACACTTGGATAGGCGGGCAAATAAATTTAAACGCCCCCGAAATTAACGAACTTTTAAGAGAAGTTATGTATTATTACAATCACAGCGGAGTTGACATTATCTTAAAGTCCGAAGACCAAAGCCCGTTTATCGAAAGATTAAAAACTTACAGCGATGTCTTTACTGTTGGAAATATTTCGCCCGAGTTGTTTGTTAGAAACACTTATAAAAACCTTTCACAAGAAGAACAAGCAAAAGAAATCGAATATCTTAAACAGGCAAAGCAACAAAGAGAAAGTTTGCAAGACGCAACTATTCAATCGTGGCAAAAATAAAATTTTAAAAAAAAGGAATAATATTAATAGAGCGAAATGCCAAAGGCGAGTAGCTATGTAAAAGGAGCAATATGTTCAAAAAACTATTATTAAAAATCTTAAAATCATTATCCCCCGAAGAAAAAAAGTCTGTGCGTGAGTTTTTGGAAGATAAACAAGAGCCTGAACTGGAAGAAGTTAATGGCGAAGATGTTATCGATGAAGAAAAAAGCGAAACAGTCGAAAAAGAGGGAAAGGAGAACGAGGATATGGAGAATATCAAAAAAGATGAAGAAATTAAAAAACAAGATGACGGCGAAGTAGAAAAAGTTGAAGAAGTGGAGGAAAAAGAAAACGCCCCCGAAATGGAAAACCAAACTGCTGAACCCGAACAGCCCCCCGTAGTTCAAGATGTCGAGCCTGTTGGAAATGGCATTAGCATTGACGACCTTGTCACGAAAGACGAGTTGACCGAAAGGTTCGCCGCGTTAGAGGCAAAGTTTGAGGCTGTTGTTAAAGAAAATCAAGACTTGAAAAACAAGTACGAGGAAAAAGATTTTGGCAACTTTCAAAAGAAAGGAATAAACGAAAAAGAAAAAACCGCGAACTCCACTTTTGAAGAATATTTAAAGCAATTTAATAAGTAAAAAAAGGAGAAAAAAACTAACTTATGGCTTATGTATCAGTAAACGGGTATGACGTAGAACACGCGAGTTCGCTTATAGTCTACGACAACCTATTCCCAGAAATTCAGCACATCAACGGAAAAGGTTGTGTTGATAAGTACACAAAAACTAACGATATAGAAAGAGTAACCTATATCGACGTAATGAGGGTATTACCGTATCTCCCTCGTTTCAGACAGTTGGGCGCAACAAACAATGGCGCATACCACAACTCGCTTAATGAGGGCGGTTTTGGAAATGCCCCTCAATCACAGTCTTACACAATTCCTATCGACTTGTTGTATGACCAGGGCGTTTCAATCACCAGAACGCAAGCAGAAAGCAACGCTATTGAGTTAAAAGCAATAATTATGGCGCAGATAGTAAAAGTTGCAGGACTTGTAATCAATGTTGTTACATACGCAAAACAAATTGAAGGCTTTTTCCGTAATGGAGATAACTTTGATGTAGCTTTAACTCATGCAAAAGGCAACATTGTTGAAGGCGATATATTAGCAACAGAAATTGCCAACTCGGTTTACGCTTATGACCCCAGCGTTGCAGGCTCAACGGCAAACAGCCCCACTATGGCATTTTTGTCCGCAAACGAAAGTTTAAACGACGGTATTCCTCAAATTGGTGCATTGACCGTTCCCTCGGACGAAAGACAAGCATTTATTAGCCCTCAATTAAACAGATTAATGAAAGCACAATATATGCAAAATGCAAGCGAAGCGTCAGCAAGAATTTTGGCTAACGGTTTTATGAACCCTTTCAACGGTTTAGAAAGCAATCGTATCGACAGCAGAACAGGAATTTGCGGTATGTATGACGGCGTTGATTTGTTTTTATTTAACGGAGTAACGAGAAGTTTCGTTTATGTCGCACTTGGCATTTCCGGCACGGCTGACGATACAGCAAACAACTTGCCCGCAGTTAGAGCTTTATTAAATCAATTAACTGGTTTAATTGTCTATGGCGCAGGCACTTGCCGTGGTATTGTAGGGCCAGCAGTTGAGGCAAATATTAACCCTTTCCAGGGCGGAGTATTTATCTTACCTAGAATGAAAATGGGCGTTGAGGTTTTGCACGGAGCGTCAATTAAGGCATTAATCGACGGTGGTGCGGCACTTGCCGCCACTTGGACGGCGGCAAACATCGCAATGATAATGAATACTATTACATTTACTCCTATCGACGGTGTAACGGTAACGGCAAACAACATTTTAGGCTTTAATACTGGCACAACCAATTAATACTAACGAATAGTAAGAAAAGCGGTAGAGTTCTCTACCGTTTTTTTTATTTTTGGTATAATATTATAGAGGAGAATTAAATATGGCAAAGATAGCACAAGTAACTTATGGTACGCACGGCGACACAAGGACTTATACATATATCGTGAACGACAATGTGCGTTCGGGCGATTATTTGCGTTTAAGCGTAAAGCACGCAAAAAGCGGAACAGTTTTTGACACAACGGCGATTGCACAAAAACTTTCAACCGAAACGAGCAAAAACGGCCAAGCTATCAAGCAAGACCTTAATAAAAACGGAGTTGAATTAGCAAACGCATACACGGGCAAAGAACTTGGAGTTCAAAGGCAAAGAACGGCACAAGGCAAATTTGAGAGTATTGGCGGTGGTATGGGGAAAACCGAAAAAAACGCCGAAACAGGTATGTTCCAAGCAAAGGGCGGAAAAGAGTTCCAACCCAACAAATACATACAGCAAGTCGGAAAACTCAATGTCGAAAAAAGAATTGTTCAAGACGAAAACACACCGCAAAAACCCAACACGCAGTATGTCAACATTAATAAAGGAGATTAATTATGAAATTTTATACCGCCCCTTATTACACAAAGGCACAATTAGAGGCATTAGACGAAAGTCAGGTAAGTTTCCCTTTTCAAGACGATGACGCAACTTATGACGGAGTAATGCACCAATACCAATTAACCGAAAAATACTTTCAAGAGCGTGGAAGAAATTTACAAGTAGAAATCGAGGGCAATTCCCCCAACAAAGTGCAAGAGTTTCTAAAATATCTTCGTATGAAAGTTTACACGAGAATTTATACCCACTCTAAAAGCACAAGGCAACAATTAAACTATTTAATTGCCAAGCGTGGGCTTTTAGGCTACGACTTATATGCTTATCGCCAAACTTTTTTAGAGGCAATGTTTATTGAGGGGTGCTACCTATTAGACAACGGCGATTTAGCAAGTGTTGCGGGCGTTGACCTTGACACAATGCAAAATATGAGCGTTGATGTAATTAAAAATCAAGACCGAGATTTTCACAAAGATTGCGTTGGACTTTTAAAGCAATTAGGACTTAATTACTACGGAAATTATTTCTTTATACCGCAAGGCACAGATTGGTAGAGGTAAATTATGATTTTAAAACCTAAAAGCACAACATTAAACACAAAAGCATTGCTTTACCGCCGTTTTACAAGTATAGAAAAAAGCATAAACTTAAACGCTTTGTACTATACTGTAAGCGACGGGCAATACTGGACTTTCGACAACAATATACTGCAATTTAATGCAATTATATTAGAGCAAATTCCGTCACAATCTACGATTATAAGCATAGAAGATAACACTATGTTGTTGCAATATCTAACGAATTATTTTAAATATGACGGAAATAGTTGGGTAAGCGGTCAAATATCCGAGGGCGTTTCTTTGCTTAACGCAAAGTTTAATAACATTGCAAAGTATCAAACGAATAGGTATTATTTTGTCGGCTCGTTTGATTATACAATTAAAGGTTCGATAGACGGGACTACCACGCAATTTATCAAGGGCAATAAAATGGCTTTGACTTCGCTAAATATAAAATATTTTAATGACGAGTTCCCTTTATCGGTAGACGACCTTGTTGTAATAGACAATAGGCTTTATTCGGTGGAAAACCCCGAAATCGTAAAAAAGCGTATGCCCAAACCGTTTAATATTTATTTTGCGACATTAAATAGCATTTTGTAGAGGAATTATGGCAAATCAATATTCTAAAATCTTTTCTCTTAAAGATATTTTTAACAACCCTAACTTAAAGGGCAAAATTCCCCTTGTAAATTATCGAGAAATAGACAAGGGAGAAAAGGTTTCCGTCCGCACAAATATGCAAACTGTTGCCTCACAAGTGTACCAAACCTCAATCGTAACCGCAAGACCTTATTATAAGCCCTTAAACTCCGTTAGAAACGGCAATACCATTGTGGTCGGGGGAAAACCTATCGCAAGCCTTTCAGCCGTTGTAGATGCCGTTTTCACGGCTTTACAAGGTCAAGCGACTTTGTTGTCTTTTACAGCAAATAATATGAGTATGATACGAAGTGCTTTAAAAGAGGGGGAAAAGTCAAAAAGGGTAAATGGCGGCGACGCAAAACTGTATTTAAGGGCGCAATCAATGGAACAAATCGAGGGAATGTCAAAAAGGCAAATTCAAGCCTTAATGGACAATGTAATGGAGAATATTTTATACAGCGACAAATTCCCCGAAACGCAAAGTAAATATGGGGTTGAAAACTTATTTGTTAAAAGTCCGTACAATTATTTGCAACGGCAACAAATGTGGAAAAATAGAGTAGGAGAAAATTAATGAGAACAATTTTATCGACCGAAGATATAAAGAATATTATCGAGCAAGAGTATAACGGCACTTTGTCGCAAAATTGGAAACCGTACGAAAACCCAAATAGCGAACAAATTGTTTTAATTGACGAATATGACGGAACTCAAACGGAAACCGACCTTGCGACATATTTAAACATTAAGTTTTACACCTTTAAGGAAAGGGTAGACGATGAAGATACAGAACCGCAATCAAACGAAACAACTTTTCAAAGGTGGGTAAAGAGTTTAAATTACAGTTTAAATAATGCTTATGCGTTAGTCGAAGTTGTAGACGAGGAGGCGACGGCAAGTCAAGACATTGATAATGCGACTAAAATCGGCACAATTTCGTTTTTAATTCAAGCGAACAAAATAAAGAATTTAGATTATTATACGGCAAAAATACGAAACGCCCTTTTAGGCAACCCGCAAACCATTCAAAACAGTTACGGCGATTTATTGACGGCTTATTTAACGCTTGGCACTTTAAACTATGCACAAGAATTAACAATGACACAAGTAGGCGAGTGCGTAATTGTTACTTGTGGCTTTAAGTTGTCGTATCTTTCAAGTGCGTTGACTTATGCCGACACGCAAGTAGAGATTTCTTTAAACGGAGATGACCTTTACAATGCCGAGGGGCAAATAGTAGATACGAATGGAGAGCCGACAGCGACAAAATATTTGACAATGCCGTTGACCAAGCTTTCGGCACAAAACATTTTTGCATTAAAAGCTTTGCCGACAGTCGTTCGCCCCGACTTAACGGGGTTTGTTGCCACTTCCATTTCTTTTGTAACGACTTTGACATTCTTTGATTTTAACAAGGAATTGACATTACAGTTTAACGACTTGTTTTGGAAAACCTCCGCTTTTAGATATGACGGAGTTTTGACAACTGTGCAAAATGTAAATATACCCGTTTATATAAGAATTACAAGCAACGGACATTCGTATGTGTATAGCACGATTATTGACAATATGCAAAAAGCGGTAACAAACAGCGATTTTAATATATCGAGCATTACCCTTAAAGGGTGGGGCAAAGTTGGAGGCCAACTATGAAATATCAGCAAAGCATACAACGAATTGAAGTCATTGTTCGAAAAGATAGTAGCGGTGGAGATAGCACAAATTTAAAAGAAACCTCTACCGAAAAAGTATCTGCCGAGGGCGGAGAGCAAACGCAAGAAACCGAACAAAGCACAAGTGCCGTTAAGCGTAGCATTTCTTACGGAAAAATTATGCATTTTGCCAACGCTACAAAACAAATGATTTTTACGGGCGTTGACTTTTGGGCGTCGGGTATGGGGTATACTTCGGGCGATAAAAGTTTGCAAGAAAGAATTGAACGGCAAATTGAGATTATTGAAGATGTATCAAACCCCGTAATATCGGCAATTACAAGCACGGCGGGGGGCTTTGCGGTCGCAGGGCCAGCCGGGGCGGCCATTGGACTTGCAACAAGTATCGCTTCGTCAGCGGTATCATTAACGACAAAATACGCAGGGCGAGCAAGGGCGTACGACTTTGAAATATTTAAAGAAAACAACGCCATTGAGTATAACAGGGCAAGAGCGGGAATTAACATTACAAGTGGGAGATTAAGATAATGGCAAATATAAAAACAAGGGTTTATTTATACGACAGTTCGGTTTATAGCGAAGATATGCCGACCGTAGATTGGTATAAAGGAACGGAGTACACCGATTATGTTTTATTGGGAAATTCGAACACCGACAACCTTGACGATACGCTTGATGTTTCAAGTTTAACGCTTGTAGGTTTGCCTTTCCAAGACGAGTTTGCCCCCGAAACAAAATTTATAATTGATGTTTGTCAAGACCAAACTAACGAGGACGGCACAACTTCCGAAGTTATTGTCGAAACGTTCCACCATTGCGTTGACACCGATACGGTAGAAAAACCGATTTTGAGCAACGATAGCTATTACAATCACAACATTACATTTATTGAGGCGGCGGTAATGGCTCAAAAAAGACTTTGCGACAACATTGCCGTTACTTATAGGCTCAAAGATGTAACGCTTAATATTGCCCCGAGTTATAATGTGACCGACACAATTCAATTAAATCAAAGTGACACTTCAATGGCACTTTCTCAAAACTTTGGGATAACTTCGGGTTTTGGGTGGATAAAGTCAATTTTTGGGCATAACTTTAAGTGGGTTATGCCTACTTGGTATACTGTCGATTTAGGCGGGGCAAATACAAATGTTGTTCCCGATTGGTCATATTGGGAAGCTATAAAACAAAATGTTGTAATTCCTGACGGCTCAACTTCAACAACAATAAAATTGCCTATCCCTATGTTAGAGTGTTGGTGCGGTGTAAAAAACACTCAAACCTTTGCGAAAAACGGTTGTTGCTCAATCGACATAATTGTTTCAAGAAAAGCGTTTTCTTCTCCTACAAGTGAAGAAATAGTACAACAATTAACAATAAACCCGTCATCACAACCTACAACCCCGAATTGGGGCGAAAATTGGCAACCCGATAATTTCGCATATTCGATCGCAAGTAAAACCTATGGTATAATTCAAGATAAAGTCACTTATCATTTAGGTGGTATAGATACAGGGATCGACAATGACAGTATGGTGGCTCAAAGCGAAAACTTTAATGCCCTAAACAGAGTATTAACTTTAACGATAGAAAGCGGATATAGTTATTCAATAATTATTAAAAGACACGCTTTTGACTACGATACTTATAAAACTTATGTTGGAAATCAATCCGTTTTAGGCGAACTTTATAGTGCTTATCCTTGCGTATACGCTTATTCCGAAAACTCGGGGGCATTTTTTTGGCAATCAATACAAACCGACTTTAACAATGTAACAAACGACAACTATCCGTTAGTAACAACACAAATTAATGGCGTAGCCGAAGAAGAAACGGTTTCGATTTTTACACAAAGTGCATTGCCCGCAACGGCGCTACAACTTTTTAACAAGTCGCAATTAACAACGCAAAAAGTACAAAAAATCAACGGAATTGCAATAGACAATACGCCTACTACTTTTTATTTAGAGGACACCGACAAACAAAGATTAGACAACACGCAAATTGTTGAAAGTTTTTATCAACAAAAGAATTTATGGGAAATCTTTATGGAAGTCGGCAAATATATTCACTCTCGCCCGAAAGTGTTGTTTGGCAAAGACGAAAGGTTTGTTTTAAATTGGAAAGAATACGGAAAAACCGAACAATATACCGACCAAGCAACGGCGGTAAGCGTTTATAACAGCCGTTTTGTTGAAGAATATGTTTGTTCGTGTGCCTCATACATTGCAAATATGGTGCAGTTAGGCGGTTCAATAACCGAGAAAATTGCCCCGAAATCTTCGAGTGATGATTATTTAGTTTACAATGATGTAGCGGAATTAATCGTGCAAAAAAATATTATTGAGATTTTAAGCGTTTCGGCGACAAACTCTTCGGGCGTAACGCAAGACATTACCCCTTATGTTTACGAAGAAAGCGTTTATAATATTTTGCCCGTTCAAGCCTCTCGAAGTGCAAACAAAGGACTTGCAATTTATTATACATTAGGCACAAATAAAATAGTAGGGCTTAATTATCAGTTGCCGTCAATTAACACGGGCGGTGGAGATACGGACTACGCAATTAAAAGAATTTTAGGCACAGCGTTTGGCATAGCCGTAAATTTATGGTCTACGATCATAGCCAACGAATATACTTTTACTGTTTCTTATAGAACAAAAGACACTTTGCGTAGCGACCAAAGCCGTCCTGATTTAAGAAAATATTTATTATCGTCAAAATACGATAATGTGCCTTTACATAATCAATTTAACAATCAAACCGACACAGTTGTCGACAGCGTAAAATTCGGCAATAACATTTATGGGAAATTAATAAGAACGGGAAATAAGGTTTACACAAAATTAGAGTGGGTTGGCGATTTAAGACAATTAAAACACAGCGGGGAACTCTACAATGTTGACGGAGATTTATACTATGTTTCAAAGGTTAAAAACACTTATTTTTCCGACCACATAGAAAGCGAAGTAGAATTTACAAAAGACTTTAACCGCCTTTCACAAATTATTGGTATTCCGAGCGAGCCGAGATTTTATGAGATAAGCGAACAAAGTCTTATAAGACGAGAAGTGGCATACAACGATTATTTGATTTTAGATACCGATTTAAGTAAAATAATAACAGCACCTACAAGAAATCAATATATTTTTCTTTACATTGACCAATTATGTTTTCAATCAGGAACGGCTTTTTACCCCGCTTATGCCCTTACAGCTTTTAAAAACGATAGAAATAAAATTACTGCTCCCAACAACGAACTTTATTTAACGCAAGTGCTTACCCCAGTTTGTACTTATTCGGTTGAAAACACTTTAACAGTTGAGTGGGATATGGTGGATAATTTTTCGGCAGGCGACCAAGTAGGCGAAACAGTAAACACAGTATCGACAACTGATAACGCATACCGAACTTTAATACCTTATAGATATTCGGACATTTACGGACGGTGCGATTTATACGATTTTGCAATTTTTGCCCAAGCACCTACTCTAACAGCAAGTCAGATAAGAGCATTGCCCGCTTGCCCCGAAACGGTGGTTTTTGACGATTATGGTATGTCAAGCACAAATTCGCAAGAAAGCCTTGTATCAAATACAAGTGGCGTTGCACTATTAAAAGACAACCGAGAGGCTTTAAGTTTTAACTATAACTTGACAATGCTGACAGGTAGTGATAGATTTGTTTTAAGTTCATATTTGTGGCAAGAAAAAACAAATTTTCTACAATTTGCTTTGTTAAACACCGAAGTAAACAAGTTATCAAACGGAACAATTGCTTACAACGATATTTTAGCCGTAAGTACTTGGTCGGTAAGCACCATTACAAGGGGCGATTGGCTTACTATTGGTGTAAAAAACTCTTTGAGCCTTGATACGAGTTATGCAAATATAAGGCAATTACAACCAAAATCAATAGCAATTATAGGAACTTCTGATGTCAATGGCAATTTAAACGCAGGTGCGACTTACTTTGTAATGGCAAGGAACATAGGCGATTTAATAGCACAAGGAACTGACGAGGCAATCGACGAGGCGTTTGAAGATTGGCAAATAGGGCAATTTAATAAAAACGCTTGTCCCAAACAGTAAATAGAAATCAAAAAAAATGGAATAATATTAATAGAATAAATTTAAAAAGAGGTACACATTGAATACTATAAATATTTATTTAGCCACGAGCGGACAAAACGCCCTTGTCGCAAAGGACTTTCCGCTTTATCAAGGCTCATATCAAAACAAACTTATTGACATTTATGTGCCTACAAGCATTATTTCGGCTCAATTTACTTCAAGCGATAGTTCTTTTGTAGCAGGTACGGCGGTTAAAATCGGTATGACTTACACCGCCCGAAACGGCTCAATCAAAACAAGCCAAAATTATTATGTTAGGTACTTAAAAACTTTAACTTACAACAATGTCGAATACGCTATGTATGAAAGGCAATTGCCCCAAGAGTTTACTTTTTACGCAGGGCAAAACGCAAGTGCCCCGCTTTTAATCGCAAATGTTGTAAATATTTCAGTCCCGGACTTTATATCCGCTGACGAAACCTATATAGGCGAATTGACGGTGGACACCTTGCCGAGCGGGGCTGACTTAACGGCTCAATTAAATGCTTTTGTGCAAGACACAAAGGGCAGAAGTCCGTTAGAAAACGATGTTGTCGCAATTTATGTTGAACAACAAGGGCAAGCCGTAGCCGTTTATAAATATGTATTTACAAGCGGAGCGTGGGTTCAAAGCGAAGTTGTCGCAGTAATTACAAACATTACTACAAGCCAAACTTGTGCGTTAGAAGTTATGCCGAGTTCAAGCCTTGACAATGACGGCACTTTGGACGCAAGCGAATTAGAATTAATGCAAGCACAATTAAACGCCCTTGTTTTGTCGCAAGAGGGCAAACAAGATAAAGCGGACGATAATCTTAACACAACGAGCAAAAGCGTTGTAGGGGCGATTAATGAGCTTAAAACAAATGTTGACACAAACACTACAAACATTGCGACAAACACGGCGAATATCTCAACAAATACAAGCGACATTGCATGCATAAAGGCAAACTATTCACAAGGCGAAAATTATATTGGACAGTTAGAGGGAACAACTTTGCCTACTGACGAACAGTTGACACAGTTTGTTGTCGATAACACCTCTCCGAGCCGTCAGCCTAAAAACTCCGATGTAATTGTTTTTATTTTACAACAAACAGGCACGGACTTAAATTATAAATATGTTTATACCGAAACGGGTTGGCAAGGTTATGAAATTCCCGCAACGCAACCTGCCGAAAACACCGCCTACGGTTTAGTAAAGGGCAGTTTAGGTTCTGGAAACGCAGTTGAGGTTGACATTAATAATGGTATAATAACGGATATTCAAACCTTGCCTTTATCGGGGGTAACGCCGACAAGCATTAAAAATCAATTACAAGCAAGTCAGCAAACGGACGCAAATATAATAAGCGGAACGCAACAAGTAGGACTTGCAAATAAAGCGACAAATGACGGAAATGGAAACAACATTGCGAATACTTATTTATCGGTGGCAAGCGGGGCGAGTAAGACTTATGTCAAAAATTATGCATTGCCTCGTCAATTTAACGATGTTTTATTTATTGCGTCAAGCGGTTATCAAGACGATGTGCCGACAACTCCCGCAAGCGGTATTCAATTTAGCGTTGACACGGCGAGCGTGGGCGATTTTACTTTGTTTAGTTTAACACAGCTTGCAAATGCCGAATATGAATTATCAAATAAAAACAGTTCGCAAAATATTTTTTATGTTACGTCAAATGTAACGACAACGGCATATTTTAGACTTTCAACGCAAGTACAAATAAATAGCGTTTGGCAAGATTTAGTCGTTGAACTTTCGGACTTGCAAAATTTAACAGCGGGCGAAATCGCAAAATTGACTTTTGGCTCTACTTTTAACTCATTAAACGGTACTGTTTTAAATATCGCCGAAGATACAGTTATTCGTCAAGTATTGGAAGTCGTAACGCAAGCAAGCACCGCAACAACATTTAGTCTTTACTCAAACATAACTTATCCGTCTACCTTTACTCTTAACACGCAAGCACTTAAAATTATAACGGTATCGGGCAATTTAGGTCAGCAACCCGTCTATAACGGCACGGGAACTTTGCAAGGCAATGTGTTGACCTTTACAATGAACGAGGACAGCGACTTTAATGCAAACACCGAGGGTGAATTTATTTTGACCTACACAGGAACGGAAGAATTAGCTTCAACAATCGAAATACAATTAGCCTTTAATCAGCAAGGGATAAGGCTTGCAACTCCTTATAACTTTTTAAGCGGAAATGCCACGGTTGGGAATTTAAGTCAAATAAATCAAGAGTATTCGGCGACTTCGGGAACAGTCTTTACTTTTAAAGGTTTTATTGACATTGACATCGCCGACAACATAACAGTTATTGTGGACGAAGATAATTTAAGCGACTTTGCAACAATTAATTATGTGAACGACCAAGACATTGCTTATATTGGGCGAGAGCAACAGGTTGACTTTGACGCAGTTTTGCAAAACAATCAAATAATAGGCTCGTTAGAACAAAGCATTTCAACTTTTGAATTTACAAGCGGAACAGGCTATTTATTCCACATTAATTTGCCCCTTGTAACTTTATCGGGCTTGCTCGACAATTCTTATCCTATGTATTTGCAAGACGCAAGCGGAAAATTAATAAACATTAACTGCGTTTTCCAAAAAAATATAAGTTTAACTTCGACAGTCGGTAATCTTTGTCAACTTCAAGACTATGATGTCGGTATCGGTTATTCGTGGGAATTTTACGGACATTATGCCGAATTAAATAACAATGGAACGCTTGTAAGAGTTGTCTACACAGACACGGTTGTTAGAGAAACTAACGCAAGTATGACGGGGGCGGACTTTAACATTGCGATAGGAAACAGCACCTTAAAAGTCGGCACAACGGTTTTGATAACCGAAACCTTTAACGGTAGCGGTTATGATTATTTGCAAGGGCATACTTACCTTGTGGAGGGAACTTGGGCGGCTGACGAGGTGTTTTTATCCGCAGTTGACATTTCAACCTTTATTGATTATGCAAACCCTCAAACCTTGACAACAACTCAACAAACGCAAGCACTTGACAAT